>VFSW01011623.1_pt1 | contig 12352 bp, 10 predicted proteins | sample 5358111 | NCBI WGS metagenome assembly VFSW01 (sample SAMN11554181, study PRJNA540505) | mine drainage metagenome | isolation source: sediment from site ElyBrook_90M | place: USA: Ely Copper Mine, Vershire, VT | collected 2017
CCCCCCACCCCCCCCAGACCCACCATAAACGACAGCAGCAATAGTCGTCGCGCTTTTTTTCCAGCCCCCGGAAAAACCCACAAGAGCACCAGAATGGAATGCACCGCCACAAACCATTCCCCTATCCCCCATTGGCTGATGAAGCAATAAGAACTGCGCTGGAGTACTATGGTCCACCATGATGCATCAAAGGTACGAAACAACCGGACAAAGGGTTCGACTCCTCTGCCAGCCAACACCATGAGAAGAACTCCCAATAACCCCACCAGACTCCAACCTCGACGACTTTGGCCAAAAAACCACAGGAACCACAATGCACATCCGGAAATAGCCATCAGGGGATGAACCCCTAACGCCAGTGCCAAAATCCCCGCCGAACGCCATACCTGACCGCGCCACATGGTCCCTATAGCCCAGAGCGTCAGTGCTTCAGCCAGGATTCTCGGGGTAAGTATCTGTTCTCCATAGTGAAACACCACTCCTCCAGCACCAGGGAAAATAATCACACCCACCAGCGCCAGATAGATTGCCCTTCCATGGAAAACTCCACGCGCCAGATAGGTCAACCCCATGAGCCAGCACAATTGAGCCAGTACAGTGAGTAATAAATTGGCGCGAGCCAAACCCATCATCGCGATGACGGGGGCATAAATACGGGAAAAAATCGAAAACTCGTCCTGCGAACCAAAAGCAAAGTACAGATCATCAGCGTACCGGGCCGGCCATAGCGTATGCAATGCCTGAACCGCATAAAACTCAGAGTCCCACAAGATTCCGATAAAGGGTCGAGTGGTCAGCCACATCACCCCCAACAACAACACCCACCGAATCCGCTTCAACCGATCAGGACGCGGTTTCGCCCAAAATGCGATCAGCTGATCAAAACTTGATAACGCTGTCATAGGTCAAGAGTGAAAAATTTTTGCGGGAACCGCTCGTTCCTCGACCGAGAAATGGGCTTTTACGACCCCATCTTTACGGACCACTGATGACTGTTCCTCATGGTACTCTGCATCTTGATTCACCTGCCAGACATCGAATTCCTTTCGACCCGCAAGAATATTCTTGACAGTGAGAAGCGCCGTCATCATGGCGTGATCCTGATTGTTATACTTATGCATACCATTGCGGCCCACCAGATGCAACGAAGGATGAGCAGCTTCCAGATGGTTCCGGATGAGATCCACACGCGACTCATACCCTTCGTCATAAACCGGATAGGCCTTTGGCTGACGGACCACCGTTCCATCGATGATCTCGTCCGCTGATGCCAGCCCCAACTGGATCAATTCCCTAGAGGCCAGTTCTATGAGCTCGGCATCTGTCGATGCCCATAGGCCATCTCCCTCAAAGCAAAAATACTCCATTCCATAACCATTCAACGCTGGGTCGGGAACCATGTCAGGAGACCACGATTTGAAGTTCTGAATCCGTCCCACCTTGACTCCGGGATCGTGAATATAGATCCAGTTATCATCAAACCGATGACGCTCGCGCACGATCAGAGCCACTACCAGAAAATCACGATAGCGCAGTGAATTCGTGGCGTGCAGAATGGTTTCAGGCAAAGCTGGCTGCAGGATCCTCCCCAGACCATGCAACGGCATACTGCTGATGACATGATCGCAGATAAAGGTCCGTTTCTGTCCCTGACCATCCTGGCTGGTCACTTCCCAACCCTTACCTGATCCACAATCTTTTAAGCACACCACTTTTTGCCCGAGGAGGACTTCTCCCCCTTGTTTCTCAATTCGTCTGGCCGCCGCCGTCCACAGCATTCCAGGACCCTGACGGGGATAACGAAACTGGGTAACCAGAGTTTTAATCGTATGCTGGCGCTCAACCGATGCCCGTGTCTGTGGAAGAAAAGCATGCCAGACGGCCTTGAACAGGGACAATCCCTTGATCCGCTGAGCAGCCCAATCTGCGGAAATCTCAGTGCATTTCATCCCCCATACTTTTTCGGTGTAGGTTTTGAAAAATATCTCGAATAAGCGCCGACCAAACTGACGAGTCACCCACTCTTCAAAGTTTTTTGGTTCCTTCGCCGGTTTACAATTGATCCAGAGATAGGAAATCACGCAGTGCAACGACTCGCCGATCCCCAGTTTTTTAAGGGCATCAAATGCTCTGAGCGGATAATCAAAGAGTTGTCCACGGTAAAAAATACGCGACTTCCGCGGTCTGACCAAAAAATCCTCTCCCAGCAATTCATCCCACAGGCGCTCTATCTCCGCTGATTTGGAGAAAAATCGATGGCCCCCGATATCAAAGCAGAAACCCTTGTAGGCCACAGTACGCGAAATCCCGCCAACATAGGAGTCATCCTGCTCCAGGACCTTAACCTGCATACCGGGATGATCGCGGGTCAGCAGGTAGCCTGCCGTCAGTCCCGCTGGGCCAGCACCAATACATATCACCGATAATTTGTTCGCCATACCCATAAAATCAACCCAATTCAGAAATGGAGGTGGGTTCCAGCAGAACGGCTTCAGAACCCATTGGTACAGAATAGCGAGCATGACGCCAAATCAGGCCCATTTCCACCAGTAACACTTCCGGGCCAATTTGTAAGGCCATAAATTCAGCCAAAAAATACCCGAAAATCGGTAATATCCAAAGCAGGATCAAAATCACTCTCTCGCCCCTAAACCAACCCTCGCGCTGTCCTAATTCCACCATCCACACCAATATCAGGCTAAGCCAAACCAGGTCGTAGTTCATTAAATACGGACTCGACAGCAATGCTGCCACCACCACTGCACTTCCTCTCAAAGCAATTTTATGGGTCGCTTTCCAGATCATAATGAGTGTGGCCCAGGCCAACCCCGCCACGAACCAATGGAGCCCATAAGCTACCGGTAACGACATTCCCCAGAGACGACATTGGGCAAACAAGGTGGGCATATGTACCCAGTAATGGCTATGGCGCCCATCCTGTTCAAGAAATGTACGTGCCAAAGACATGCTATGCCACCACCCTTCAAGAACTGACTGTCCCACCACGATTACCCCCAATCCATTGAGCATAAGACAAACGATAAGCGCCACCCCCAATCCTTTCCAGGCACGGGATAGAATAAAAACTAATGGAAAAACCACTAACAGTTGCGGCTTGATGGTCAGAATCCCCAAGAGTACGCCTGCCCATTGTTCATGTCGTTTCAACAACAGCAGGATTCCTAACGCGAGGGAAGCTGTCAAAAATCCATTCTGACCATACAATAGGTTCAACCATACCCCTCCACCCGCCGCCACAAACCATGCCGTGGACGAACGAGTCATAATTTTTCTGATCATCCAGGCAAACAGCCCCAGATTGGGAATCATCCAGGCGAAATAAACCGGAAAGTAATGGGAGAAGTAACCCAGGGGGAGGATCAGAAGGTAATATGCGGGAGGATAAAACCAACCAAAGTTACCCTGCACCTGCGGAATAAAATGCAGCAGTGCTGCCCTGAGGGCAGGTTCCTGATAAGCCATCCCTCCCTGCCCATCCAACCCCATTACGGCGGCGATCCAAAACACCGAAAGATCTGAGAGCATACGATGTCCGTGGGGTGAGAATACCGAAGAAGTGGCCACATAAAAACCCGCGATGACTACCAAAACCCCAAACAACAACGCTCCATAGCGGCCCACCTGAACTGGGGTTAAATCCAGCCAAGACACCTTAAGCATGGACCATTTCCCGGATATCTCGTCGTCCGTGCCAGACCAGCATTGCCATGGCAGCCAATAATCCTGCTTGAGCGATGGGGAAATATACGCCAGATACCCGCGAGGCCAAAAACATGAGCGCCGGAACTCCCCATAAAAATACCGCCATGATCTGCTCGATTCGGTGACTTCCCGTCAACTGCACCTCCCGTGCCCACCAGACGCCGGCCAGAGCCAACCAAGTCAAATCATATTCAAAAAGATAAGGACTCACCATCAAAGAGCTCAAGACAAGTACCGTATATTTTAGTGGCCTCGATAAGGCACTGCGCCACGTCCAAATCAATGCCAGAAGAACTGCAGCGGCACTTAGCGCCTGAGCCGCATAGGCCATGTCGATCGACCCCCCGATGGCTCTCACCCAAGCCAGCACGGAGGGAATTTTCATCCAGTAGTCGACACTACCATGGAGCAAAAACCCTTGCGCCCGATTCAAACTACTCCACCAAGCCAACCAACTGGAAAATCCATAACGCCAGACACTCGCCATGGTCAACAAGGCCACAGTCACCGCGGCACTGAAAAAACAGCGCCACTCCCGTCCAATGATCAAAACCAGGGGAAACAACAGACCCAATTGGGGTTTGAAGCTCAACAACCCAAGCATAATTCCCGCTCGGATGGGCTTGTGTTGAAGCCACAGAAGGGCCCAAGCCGCCAAACCTGCGCTCAAAAAACCGTTCTGTCCCATTATGAGATTGATCCAGAATCCAGAAAATCCAAACACTGCTGCGAGGGTGGGTGTCCCCGGAAATATTTTCACAAGGGCGGAGACGTACAAAAGTATGGAAAATCCCATAAACGCCACAAAGGCCTGCTGAGGGCTTAAATAGCTCAAGGGTTCCAAGTATAGAAAGAAGTATGGCGGATAAAACCAGCCAAAGGTTACTGGCGTGATTTGTTCAAGAAACCCAGGGAGAAAATGTCCCTGTGAATCGGCGAGGTACGTCAGAGCTGCCTGACCCTGGACAGCCTCCCGTCCCATGGAGAAAAACACCCCAAAATCAAGAAACAGAGGCTGCCCGCCGGGTCTGAGCCACAGTGAATCGCGTACTTGTGCCCCGAACACAACCGAAAAGAATAGAGCAAACGCTAACCCGTACACTCTGATGCGCCGAGAAGTCAGCCAGACTTCGCGCCCGTACGCCAGCATCATCGATTACTGCGAGTGTAGCGCAGACAAGACATTATGAATGGGTGGAGCCAAAATCAAAATGAAAAGTAAGGGAAAAATACAAGCGATCAACGGCAAAAGAATTTTTGTCGGAATCTTGGCTGCTTGCTCTTCGGCCTTCAAACGCCGATCCAGACGCAAATTCTCGGAATAGACCCGCAACGCTTCTGCAATGCTGGTGCCAAACCGTTCAGACTGGATCAACGATGCCACCATGGATTCCACATCTTTAAGCCCCACGCGTTCAGCCATGTTGGCCAAGGCCACATTGCGACTGGAGCCCGCCCGCTGCTCTAGCACCACTTGACGCAACTCATCAGCCAACGCTTTGCTGCGAATACGCATTTCATCGCCCACCCGGGCCAATGCAGCATCGGTAGCCAGTCCCGCTTCAACACACGTACGCAACAGGTCGAGAGCATCCGGAAAATTCTCGGAGAGTTCCTTGCGCCGTCGTTCAACCAACTTGTTCAGAATGATATTGGGCAAGAAATACCCGCCAGCAGCCAATAAAAAGACAATATAGGCAATTGCCGCAGGCTTCATGGTAGGACGGATGATGATCAAAAGCACCAGAAAAACCAATGGCATGACAAAAGTCAACAGACTCTTGACCGAAAAATACACCACTTTGGCCGAACCGTTGCGATATCCCGCCGATTGCAATTTTTTCTCCAGTGCCGAGTTTTCTTCAGTTTTCATTTCATCTTGCATGGAAAAACGCGCAAGGGGACTGAGTCGCTTTTTGAGCAGATGACTGGTGATCTTGATTTGGGATTGGGTTCCATACTCCACATGGCGTTCGCCGATCACCGACTTGCGCAAACGTCGTGAGGCGGGGGGGTTGATTCGACTCCAAAACATCGAGGCCACGCCCAATACCAGCAGGACCAGCACGGAAATAATCGACAAAATGAATAAGTTCACTGTGTCCCTCCCTTATCGTGAACCGCATTCCCCCCACAGAGGCAGAGTTCGTGAGCGTTCATCATACTTTTATGGAAGTGACGCTTCTCATCCACAAGACCCCCGTAATAAACAACCCGGCCATAACTTTGACCAGCAGAATCCCCATGGGATCGGTCCAGAAATACGACAAGTAACCTGGGCTCATCACCGTCATCAACAAACCAAAACCCAAGGGAAGCAGGCTGAGGATCCAAGCGGAAACCCGTCCCTCAGCGGAGAGGACACGGATCGTTCGGCGCAATTTTTGGCGATCACGCATCAATTTCGATAAATCCTGCAGAAGATTACTCAAACTTCCCCCCGTATCCAACTGGATCAGCACCGTGAGTACAAAATAGCGCATATCCATCAACTGTACCCGCTGCGCCAAACCCAGAACCCCATCCCGCACCGATGAACCAAAAGTGATTTCATCGGAGGTGATGCGAAATTCTGAAGCGATGGGTTCAGGGCTTTGTAGCCCAACCGTCCGAAATGCTCCAGAAAAGGCATGTCCTGCACGCAAGGACTGGGCCAGCATATCCAAGGCGTCTGGGAGTTGCTCCTCAATCTTACGCGTACGTGCCGTAACCCAATGGCGCAATACTGCCACTGGCAGATAACCGCCAATCAGTCCGGTTATCAGCGCAAGCATACCTAATTTAAGGAGGGCTCCCATCAATAGCCCAGCAAAAACCCCACCGATCATATATGCCAGAACCTGGGCTACCGTCGTTTTTTTCCCCGTTTGACCAATCAACAGATAAAGTTTTTCAAGCCTGGAATATTGTTTGAGATAGGCATCGAGTACCGGACTTTGTGCATAGGCCCCACTTTTGATCCAGCTTTTTTCTGTCGCCGGAAGATAATCCATAATCTGACTGAAACGCAATTTGAAGCGTTTCGATTGCTGCCTCGCAACTCGGTTTCCGAACAGGAGCAAGGTGAATTCGATCAACCCGAAGAGGGCCAGAAAGCCTACGATCAGGATGAGATAACCCCAGAGATCTAGGGCCATCAGCGCGACCCGTCGGGATCAAACAGCCGTTCAGGCAAAACGGAGCCATGGGCCAGCAACCGGTCCATAAAGCGAGGACGCACTCCCGTGGATCGGTGACGCCCCACAACACTGCCGTCCGCCGCGATTCCAGTCTGTTGGAATCGGAAGATCTCCTGGGTAGTGATGGTATCTCCTTCCATCCCCGTAATTTCCAAAATACTCATGATCTTGCGCTTCCCATCACTGAGTCTGGAAGCCTGGATGATGGCCGTCAGTGCAGAAACAATATTTTGCCGCAAGGGGCGCACCGGCATGCTAATCCCGGATATTCCGACCATGTTCTCCAGGCGCGTCAAGGCATCGTGAGCATTATTCGCGTGGATGGTGGCCATGGAGCCCTCATGCCCCGTATTCATGGCCTGGAACATATCCAGAACTTCGGCTCCGCGAACCTCACCGATGATGACCCGGTCAGGCCGCATACGCAAACTGTTGCGGATCAAAGCCCGCTGGTTCACTTCTCCATTTCCTTCCACATTGGGAGGGCGGGTTTCCAAACGCACCACATGGGGTTGTTGCAAGCGCAGTTCGGCCGCATCTTCAATCGTGACGAGACGCTCGTCATCAGGGATAAAACTGGACAAGACATTGAGCAAAGTTGTTTTACCGCTCCCAGTTCCCCCAGAAATCAGGATATTGAGTTTCGATTTCACCATGGCGGCAATCAGCATAGCCATTTCCGCCGTCATACTGCCGTAATCCACCAGATCATGCACGCTCAGAGGAACCGATGGAAAACGGCGAATGGACATGGCTGCACCATCCAGCGCCAACGGCGAAATGATGGCATTGACCCGCGAGCCGTCAGGCAGACGCGCGTCCACCATGGGGCTGGATTCATCCACCCGGCGACCGACTCGCGATACGATTTTGTCAATGATACGCAGCAGATGCTCATCATCAGTAAATTTGACGTTTGTCAGCTCCAATTTACCCTTACGTTCCACAAATACCGTATTCGGCCCATTTACCAGAATATCGGACACCGTGGGATCCGCCAACAGGGGTTCCAATGGACCCAATCCCATGACCTCGTTCTGAATGGAAGTGACCAAATTGCGCCGCTGCGTATCCGTCAACTCTAGTCGCCGTTCTTTGATCGAATCTTCAACGAAGCTGGCCAAACGTTGGCGCAGCTGATCATCAGATATTTCTTCCATCATGGACAAATCAAACTTCTTCAGCAGGTCCTGATGGATCTGCGTCTTAAGCTTGACCGCATCAGCGTCTACACGATGAACCTGGGGTACCACCACATCTCGACCAGAATTGGCAGACGTATTGGAGGAAACAGAAGAATTGAGCAAATCACGCAGTAAAGACACCCTGACCTCCTGACCGTTCCATTCTGCCGCCTACCACCGTATTCAAACGGGAGCGTCAGATGGGGTTATTTAACCAACGAAAACAATCGGCCAAAGAACGAACCAGTGTCCTGACCGGGTTTGGGTTCCACTTCAGCTTTCATGCCCACCAGTTGGTTTGACCATTGGATCAGACCATTGGTCAACACCCCGTGGGGCGCAATCTCGTACAGGGGTTTTCCAGTGTTGATCGAGGTATTGACATTAGGAAAATCATTGGGAAGACGAATCACAAATTTGGCTTGCAATGCATTTTCGATTTCATCCAAAGGAAGATCATCCTTATTTCCCTGCCGGTTAGCCACCAATTGAATCTTTGAGTCGGGATAATGCAACGCCTTAAAGGTGCGTTGCAATCGTTGCATCCCCCGCACATAGGGCAGTACCGTTTGCATAATGGGAAATACCGTATCCGAACGATCCATCACACGCAAAGCGATGGGTTCGAGGGTGCGCGCCAAATCGATACAAATAAAATCATAGTGACGTACGGCGGCAGAAATAATGTCATCCACCTGATCCGGAGTAATCCCCACAGCCATTTCTGGGTTTTGTGGCGCACGAAGCAGCCAAAAGGTTTGTTCGATCTGAATACATGCCGATTCAATCATTGGCCCTGAAAGGTTGCTGCGTGCCACAAGATCGGCAATGCTCTTGATGCTATCATCATCGGTCAGACAAAAGGAAGCATCAGAAAATTCAAGATCGAGATCGATCATCAGCACCCGTTTTTTATGCACTTTGGCGAGCACATAAGCCAAATTGCTGGACACAAAAGAAGCTCCGCTGCCTCCCTTGCTGGGAATGAATGAGAGCACTTTACCACCGCGCAAAGCCCCTTCAAAGGCGGCTTGGCGCGTACGTGCCCGTTCCACGACTTCGAGCAACCTTTCTTCGAGTTCCGACAATCGCAGTGCATCCCTTACTCCCACACGCATTGCCTGAACCAGAATTTGTTCGATCTGTTCCGAACAAACCAGTACCGTGGTGGAATGAGGATGCTGCAGATTGAATTTTTCGATATTGGCCCAATCTGGGGACTCGTTTGCCGTACTGTCCAGCACCAGAAGATTGGCACCCGCAATATCCGCCATGTCCATATCGAGCCCCGCCGTACTGCGATTGATCAGTTCGATCTGATCATTGCCTCTTCCGGCAAGCAATACCACCTTGACGCGATGCAAGAGTGCATTATCCTTGGATACAACGGTAATTTTCATAACAGTCTCAGGCCTGCAATCGGGTATCCGGAGGAAGCATCAATAAGAGCCATTTTGCACAGCCACAGGTGCAGCGGTGGGAGCTGATGGCCCAGTAGCGCCCATCCCCACCGACAAAGCAGTGCTTAAGGACTGAGGGTGCATATAGGAATAGATGTAATTATCAATGGTGGATTTGGTGGCTGCACCATCCAGCCCCACTGGTGCCAAAGCTGGAATACCTTGAGGATTCACCGTTTGGGTGGCAATATTTTGACGAACCGTATCGCCGAAACGAGGATCTCCCTGATACTCGGCACACCCCGCCAGACCACAGGCCAAGAGCCAACTCAGAGCCACTCCTGCAAAGATCTTCATTTCTCATCTCCTTCCATTTTACCGCCCAGTTGGAATTGAGTCCGTGTTGGCGGCACAAAATTATCTGAAGGTAATGCAATTCGTTCCTTGCTGGGTTTGACCAGATGTGGGGTCACCACGAAGACCAGCTCCGTTCGATTATGCTGGAATTCTGAGCTGCGGAACAGTGGCCCCAGTACGGGCAATTCCCCCAGAACCGGAAAGGCCTTGATGGTTTCGAGAATATTGCTTTGAATCAGTCCACCTATCGCCAGACTCTCGCCGTCATTGAGTTGTACCGTGGTGGAGGCACGGCGCGTGGTAATCGTGGGTACCACCGTGGCACTGGTACCTGTGCCAAAGGTCGTTCCGGTCGTCAGAAGTTCTGATACTTCTGGGGAGACCCGCAAATTGATCTTCCCTCCGTCCAGTACCGTAGGCATGAAGTTCAGACCAACCCCGTAATCCTCTTCCTGTAAAGTAATCATGGCCGCGCCCGTGCCGGTACTTTGAGGTATGGGAATATAAATTTTCCCGCCAGCCAGAAACGATGCTTCCTGCCCGCTGATGGCGACAATATTTGGCTCTGCCAACACTTTGGCGCGCCCTTTGTCGATCTCACCCTGCAACGTCAGATTGGACACTCCTCCGGTATAGCCCACACCACCCAACAGACTGAATCCCGACACCAAGGTAGAAGCACCGGTATTTGCAATAGTACTGGTGGGCGTTGTGGTAGCAAAGGAAGTCAGCCCTCCAAAAAATGATCCTCCCTGACTGCCAAACGCCGCGTTTGCACCCATTTTATCATCCAGAGTTTTCTGAATCTCCACCACCTTCACTTCTAGAAGCACCTGAGAGACATTCCGTGTGGACAGCAAATTGATGATCTTTTTACCCCCATACTGCTCCGCAATCAGCACAATCTGACGCAAAATCACGCCATCCGCGACAGAGCCCGACAGCACGAAGGCTTCTCCTGCAGGACTGACTTTCACGCCCTTTTCTTCCGGGACCAGTTCCCGCAGTTTATTTTGTAACCCCGACACATCAATGGAAACCACCACATCCATGGAAGTCATGCCGCCATCTTTAGTCCAAAGAAATAGGTTGGTACTACCCACCTTCTTCCCCACCAAAAAAATCTCTTGGTTGCGCACCAAACTGACATCAGCAATCTCGGGATTGGCCACCGACACTCGTACCAATGGAGCAGTAACACGGATTCGCAGAGACTTGTTGAGGGCCGCCTGAACCACCGGAGCAAGCTCCCCATTAACAACGGAAGAAGTTGCTGCCTGATTCGCAGAAGTATATGAAGCATCGGGAGGTATAGCTCCCGATGCGAGGACCACTTCATGTCCAGCCTGACTGTTCAGAGCCAGACATAAGAAAGCCAAGCCAATGAGTTTGGTGTGAAGATTCATATCGCGATCCTACTGGGGAACTGCATTTGCATGGCTCGTTCCTCGAATAATTTCCACTCCCGATGACACAGCCGGAACGCGGCCGACACGATGGCTGACTGGGGCAGGTGTCGGCTTAGGGATAGCAGGAGCCGCTCCCAGCAATTCATACTTGCGCGCACCCGGTGTTACAACCTGATTTTTATCCACTTGGTTTCTTAGCACCAAGCTCACAGTCCCTACGGACTTGGCCAGATCCAGCGCCTCAGCCTGATCGGGCGTCACTTCAAGGGTGACGGCATTCACCACCTTGGCTTTGACATCCTCTTTCAGCGTCACATCTTGAGCCACCGCGAGAACCCGAACGTTTTGAAGGACTATTTTGGAGACCATGTGATTCTGGTCATCTTGAAAAGCCACCAGTACATCCACGAAATTTCCTGGCAAGGCAAAACCTGCGACCCCAGCCACATCATTGACATGAACTGAAATCGCACGCATACCAGACGCAATCAGGGACGAAAGACCAGCCCGACTCCCCTGCGGCGCCAAATGAGATTCAAGAATCGGCTCGCCAATGGAAAAGGGGGTAATGGCCACCCGCTCTGACAAGGGTCCGATATCGGAATAGCCACCGACAATAGGTTCATTGGATGGCCAGTCCATAGTTTTTAACAACCCCGGACGTATACTCTCCCCAGCCTGGATGGGGATCGCCGCTACGACCACCTTGACCGATTGATGGGTCACTCGACTGGAAATCTGGTGATTGACCCAACGCACCGCGGCCCAAATGGTGATTCCGCTGAGTAACAACGAGATTAACAGGAATATTAATGCTTTCTGCTTAGGCATATTTGGATTTATCAGGGCCGGTTGTCAATCTTCATATTCATTGAAACGATACCACAGCACAATACCTGCGCCTCTGCGCGATATGGTGATACCAGCAAGGGCGCCCCTGATCACCCCAGAGCAGCACCCACGCCCCCCTTCATTCCTTGCTTCAGCAGATAAACAGCGACCCCAGAGGCAATCGCTAAAGCATACGGCAAGCGGCTCGAACCACGAACCAATAAAACCCAGACAGCGATGCCCCCCCCTGCCAAGGCCGTGTATCGCGC
>VFSW01011624.1_pt1 | contig 12351 bp, 11 predicted proteins | sample 5358111 | NCBI WGS metagenome assembly VFSW01 (sample SAMN11554181, study PRJNA540505) | mine drainage metagenome | isolation source: sediment from site ElyBrook_90M | place: USA: Ely Copper Mine, Vershire, VT | collected 2017
AGCAATGGAGGCTGACGAAGCGGGAGGATTTAGCCACCTCTAGATCAACGCCTGTGATCTGAGCTTTATCGACTCAGAATGATTACTCCACTTGCGCGACTTTGGTTTCAGTGCATGCGAGCGGTTTCACCATGCGTTCTCACTGCTTCCTTGACTCAGGAATCGGTCGAGCAACTAGGTGGTTTGCAAAGATCCTAGACATCGACGGCAACTGCCACACTCGTGTCCGCAAGAATGTCAACTCCACTACTTTTGATCGGCATCCCTCAACTCCCGGACAAACTCATCAGTGATGGTGGAATTGGAAGCGGGAATGACAAGACGACCGTCTTTCTCAATTAGCGAGTCGTCGAAGACCGGCTGGATGCGCAGTGACGCGCCATCGGCCGTTATCTCGACTTCACCGGAATGAAGTCCTAGCCGATCCCGTAGTGCCTTAGGTACGACCAAACGACCAGCCTTATCAATGGTTGTTCTCATACCCTGAATTTACCAAATAAATGGTATGGCAACTTTAGTCGACGAAAGATTACTTGACGAACAGACGTTGATGGAATTGTCGGCTCCCTGAAGCTGACTGCTCGAAACTGCAATCGACACCCTATTGTCCTCGCCGTTAACCGATGGGCCAAGTTTTTCTCTCAGCGTTAGTTCAGTTGGGCGCTCTCACGTATGAACGAGGATGTGCGGACAACTTTGGATACAAGCTTGTTGGCATGGCTCTGATTAATAGAGACCACGATAAAAATAGCTACCTGCGACGAGGCTCGCAACTTGGTCGCAACGAACTCGGCTTATTCCAACTCGTTACCCAAGTGGCCGTCCAAGCCGTTGGCAATCACCGGCCTCTGTAAATTGCTCCGAATTCGTATTACAAAGGAGAGAGCAGTTACCGGCGCGTCCACCTACCCGGGCACCATGAACCCCCTTTAATCCATAGACCTGGCAGCAGGTCTGTGGACCTACTCAGTGCTCACAACACCGCCGGAACGCACCAGTGAACCAACAACCACTTCCAGCAAGAAAGTATATTTTGCGGGACCTACGGGTCTCGGACTAATCATCACGACAGCAATTAACAGATGAGGCACCGAATGACTCTACGCTATATGCTCTGGTCGAACGAGATGGAGCAATCCCGCTCGATCTGCCTAAAGAGCGATTAGGACCGGATCGCTGGTCAACTCGAACGGATTTCCAATTTGGTGGCGAGCCTCGATGCGAACTCCGAGCAGGCACAAGATGTATTGGGCGACACGCTGGACCTGACTCGAGACCGCCACGGCGCCTTCATGTAATCAAGCGATGACGCGGGATCAGACCGTCCGATTTGACTACAACGAGCCTTTCAACAGCTTGCTCTCACGTCGAATACCAGCACGAATTCACCACGAACTTGACATAAAGAAAACCGCTCAGCAGGAGATTCTGACGGGCGGTTCGTACGTCGCATCAAGCGGCATCGCCGAGCTGCAGGATTTTCATACTGATACTTTGGTGGTCCTGAAAAGACTCTTCTCGAACGTGACCCCGCCTACTCTAAGCCGTGCACTCAGCGCCTACCGCCTGCTAGACCTGACAAAGGTATGTATCAAACGATCAAGTCGTGCGCAACAAACGCAAGCAAAGTATTTGAACGACCTATAAGCCGCCCGTCTAGTTGAGCGATACGACCAGGCGCAACGGTGTACGAACTTGCCTTGGGGTTCGCAGTTGGCCGCCATACTGTCTCGACCTTACTGAAATTACTCACCAAACGCGACACGGAACTCCGCTTAACAAATCAGATTTCAGTACAGCTGAATTTCCAGGCTCAATTGGTAGTAATTTCAGTTTGCTAGCTCGTCCATTCGTACAGGTGCTCAGGCCGTCCGCTTGCGCCGTACTTTAATGTCAAGGTAACTTTGCCTAGCCGAGCGAGGTAGGCAAGATATCGTTGCGTTGTACTCCTAGATAGACCAGATCGTCGCGCGATCTCATCAGCGGTGATTTTCTCATCAATTGCTTTTAGAGTTGTCATGACAACTTCAAGGGTGTGCTGCGAGTGTCCTTTCGGTAGCGTCTCTTCGCTTGGAGCTGTTCTAAGTACCGACCATAGGCGATCTATTTGGGATTGATCTAGGTCCGCTGACGCATCGAATTCGGCTCGCATCAGTCGATATGCCTCCAACCTTTCAGTAAGGCTCCTCGAGTCGAATGGTTTCGTTATGTAGTGAATAGCTCCACACTTCATTGCTTCTCGTACGCTAGCGCTATCCCTAGCTGCGCTTATTACTATGACGTCTGGCCTTGGTGGTTCCATTGCGCGTAGTTGGCGAAGTACAGTCAGACCGTCTGTATTTGGTAGATACAGGTCTAAAAGAACAAGGTCTGGATTCAGCTCTTTAGCAGCCGATAGAGCAAGTGCACCTGTATTTGCGTATCCGCAAGTTTCAAAGTCCTCGAGCCTGTCAACATACGCACCGTGCAATTGGGCTACACGAAAGTCGTCGTCTACTACAAGTATTCGAATTTTTGGCTTTTGTAGACTTTCTTTGCTCATTTTCCATACCGTTCTAAAGTGGGCTTCATGTACGTCGAGCGTTCTTTATTTCACGTAAGTTATTGTTACCACTCGATTATGTTTCTATCAAGTATGTTTCAACCAAGTCAATTTTTAACATCTATCATTTTCTAATTAGGTTTTAAATTTCGACGCAAACGTTTCCTCTAGCTCTGGTTATCGAGGACTCCACGCAGAGAGACCGTGAAACTTGCACCTGGTATATTTTCGACTTCCACGTCGCCGTTATACTTCGCCGCAATCTGAGCGACAAGTGCCAATCCAAGTCCCCTTCGGTATCCTCTTCCCGCTACCTTTGTGGAGTAACCATCCGTGAAAATTGAACTAAGCAGGGCGTTTGGTACACCACAACCGCTATCGGTAACTGTAATGTATAGGTCATCTTCAATTGTCTCGAGGTCTAGCTCTATCCACTTCGAATCATCGCTGCTTTGGAAAGTAGTTTCTGGCTCCCCTTTCGAAAGTACAGCATCGAGAGCGTTGTCGATCAAGTTGCCAATGACTGTCAGGATATCTAGAGAATTTTTTAGTGCACCGTGCACCCGCGTCTCATTTGTCACTCCAAGAGTTACTCCCCTTTCTGACGTAACCGCGCTCTTGGCAATTATCAAAGCTCGTAGCAAGGGGTCGTCTATCTCTTCCAAGCGTTCATTCGTCAGGCTCTCTCTAGTGGATAGATTGAGGGCGAAGTTGATCGCCTCCGCCGACTCTCCTAGTTCTATAAGTCCGACAATTGTGTGGATCTTGTTGGAAAATTCATGTGCCTGAGCCCTCAGAGCCTCGGTCATTCCGACCATTCCATCGAGTTCTCTAAGGAGTCCTTCCCACTCGGTCCGGTCTTGAATTGTGATTACGTGGCCCAAATTCTTGCCGTCCCTCTCTACTGGGAGTCGAGAAATTGAGAGAATTGATCTACCAACAACAACCGGCAGATCACGACCAGACACTTCGCCTGTTACGATCTGCCTGAGGCGACGACCGCGTATTAGATGCTTTAGTGGCCTCCCGATTGATCGTTCGGGAATACCTATTAACCGTCGCGATTCGGCATTAAAAAATCGGACCTCGCCATTGGTGTCGCAAGCAATGACTCCCTCTGATATTCCCTTAAGTAGGGCCTCTTGTTCCTGAATTAGCGAGGAGAGCTCTGCGCTACTGAGGCCGAAGGTTGCTGCGAGGTTTCTTCTGTAAAGATACCAAAGACTCAAGCTAGTGAGAGTCCCGACGAATATCAGTGCGAACAATACCTTTGAAAGGACGTACTTGATGTAAAAGTAAAGAGGATGACCCAGTGCGATAATTTCAACTATGGCAACAGCTTGACTCTTGCCATCTGAGAGTGCGAAGTAGCGAAAGTGTAGTGGTGTATTTCGCTTGATTGTTGCTGTGCAGAAGGAATTTCCTTCATTTGGCGATCGATATGTTAAATTTGTCAGATCTTGAAGATGTTGGGGAGAAGGTACAGAAACGGTAGTGGTTGGTACGGTATTGGTTGAAGTTGTTATTGCTTGTAGGGTGGGCTTAGTGGGCGTTAGGGCGAGATAGGAAGGGAAGAATACAAATGCCAGTTCGTTGACCGAACAGAGGCTCATTAGTTCTTTGCTGGTCTGCTTGGTGATTTCAACCTTTGTGTTGTTGGTTGTAACGCCACTAGCAATCGACGGTATCGATTGAAGTAATGCCTCTGCATGAGAGATGGAATTCGATGCAAGTCGGAGTTCAGTTGAAGACGCCGTGAAGACCAAAAGCGTACCGATCGTCAAGGTGATGATGCCCGTCAGGGTCGAGGCGTATATCGCGAGTTGTCGAATTGAGTTATTTGTCTGGCTAGACCGTAAAGACAAATAATTCCCCCTGAGTTTGTCGTTTGTGATCTCGAGACATATATTACCTACCTCTCGAATTAGTACGACAGATGCTATATCCCATGGGATTTATGGGAAAAATGGTTATTTTTGGGATTATTTCGTTAATTCGAAATTAATATCAGCTGTGAATTAGCTGATTGTAAGTTAACTCTTGCTGTCGTGATTCGTACCGGGGGATGGTCGTTCACATGAATAGGCAGCAGCGGAAATTATCTGCAATTGGGGGTTAAGTTGCGATCATGTCGCCATATCTCAGTTTCAGACTGCAAATTAGATACTTGCTTAGGTCTAAGGAGTAGTCGGTGAAGCTGTTCTTACTTACTTTAGGTTTCGGTTTCGTCTCCGCCTCGATATATGCACTACTTAGCGTTGGGCTGTCGCTTCAATTTGGAGTGACTAACTTCGTCAACTTCGCATATGGTGCCTACCTGGGTGTAGGGATGCTCTTGACCTACACCTTCTCGGCGACGCTCGGGTTGCCATTTTGGCTCTCAATGGTTTTAGCTACCATTGGAACCGGACTCGTTTCGATGTTTATCTCCGAGTACGTTCTTGGGCCTTTCGTGAAGCGGAAGAAGTCGCTCTTCTACATGCTCATTGTTACCTTTGGACTTTCGCTGATTCTAGATAATGTTCTCCAGATCTTCTATGGAGTTGGCTTCAACGAGTATCCGATAGGTCAATCGACTCCGATCACGATTGGACCGTTTAGCTTTACAGGTAATCAACTCCTTATCATCGCAATCGCTGGTGTGGTCATGATCGGAGTTCACCTCTTGCTTTCGCGTTCGCGGCTAGGAAAAGCGATGCGAGCCATGAGCGATAACTCGGACCTAGCTCGGGCCTCTGGGATTGATACCAATATGGTAACTAGATGGACATGGTTCATAAGTGGTTCACTAGCAGGGCTTGGCGGAATCGTCTTGGCGTTGAATATCGTCTCGTTCCAGACGACAAGCGGTGACGCACTTCTCTTCGTCATCTTCGCCGCGGTGATCCTAGGTGGAATCGGCCAGACCTATGGAGCAATGTTGGGAGCGCTCATTATCGGGCTCGTCACAGAGGTCTCAACCGTCTTTATTTCGTCGGCCTACAAGCAGGATATTGCGTTCTTGGTACTCGTTATCATGCTCCTCGTTCGTCCTCAAGGTTTGATTCCAGCAAAGGGTAAAGCCTAGGTACCATCGGTGATGTTCTTTGGACATCAAATGGATGCTCCTGAAGGTGCTTTCGGGTTCGGCTTCGAGCCCTCTCGGTGAAGTTGATTTTGAAATTGACCACCTCTAATTCAGTAATAATTTTCCAACTAGGAGATGATATATGTCAGTCATTCTCGGGTATGTGGCGACCATCTTGGTCACCTTTTTTACCTACAATATCTTTACGCTCGGTCTCAATATTCAATTCGGTTACGCAGGGATATTGAACTTCACCGTAATTACCTTTATGGCAATGGGTGCATACTTTTACGCAGTATTCGTCATGCCGCCTGCAAATGCTTCGAATCAAGTCTTTTATATCCTTGGTCTCCACTGGCCATGGCCACTCGCCTCAATTGCTGGAGTGGTAGCTTCAGGAGCGCTTGGATATTTGATCGGATTGATTGCGCTGAAGCGCCTTCGATCTGACTATCTGGCCATTGTTACTCTTGCCACAGGTACCTTGCTCTATGGCCTCTCGGGCGACAACAACAAGCTATTTGATGGCTGGGCTGGCCTCTTTGCAGTCAATCAACCATTCCAAAGCGTGGCAAACAACAACCCCAATACCTTTTCTTGGATCTTTGTTGTCATCTCTGGCTTGGTGATGTTAGCCGTATGGTGGTTTGCAAATCAGCTCTACTCTTCCCCGCTTGGCCGTTCGATGCGTGCAATACGGGAAGATCAAGACGTCGTTGATGCATTCGGGAAGAACACTTTCAAAGTTCGAATGCTTGCTATGGTCATCGGTTCGACAATCGTTGGAATTGGTGGAGTACTTACCATTCAATACATTGGCGCCCTATCGCCAGCTGGTTGGACAACAGGCGAGACATTTGTTGTTTGGGCTGCACTTTTGGTGGGTGGAAGAGGAAACAACATAGGAGCAATGCTTGGTTCGCTGCTCGTCGCAGTCGTCTTCAATGAAGGCACCAGGTACATACCTCAGGTGGCATCTAATCCTAATCTTGTCCCTGATCTTCGAAATATCATCATCGGCTCTCTTGTCATACTGAGCATTTGGTTTAGACCCCAGGGCGTCTTGCCCGAGAAGAAGGCGAAGTTCTTTGAACTTCCGCTGAAAGATAAGTATGCGCAGACCTTTGGTGGATCGAAGGCTGATCAAGATCTAGTTGTGGAGGTCTAAATGTCAAATGTCTTAGAAGTAAACGATGTCCACGTTGCCTTTGGCGGACTGAAGGCGATCGACGGGTGTTCTTTTACCGTCGAAAAGGGTACAATCACTGCTCTGATTGGACCAAATGGTGCTGGAAAATCCACTATGGTCGGCTCAATTGCAGGAGCAGTCTCAATAAGTTCGGGGTCTATCACCTTTGATGGAAACAACATCTCTAGCCTTCCAACTTATAAAAGAGCTCAAGAGGGATTGATCCGCACCTATCAGATCTCAAGAGAGTTTGGCGGAATGTCCGTCCTTGAGAATCTCCTTGTAGTTCGCCTAGGCCAAAGTGGCGAGAGCCTAATCAACGCAGTATTTAGACCCAAGAAGTCAAAGGCTGAGACTAATGAATTAGTGACTGAAGCAAACGATATTTTGAATACCTTTGGCCTTTATCGGCTTCGCAATGAGTATGCATCAAATCTGTCTGGTGGTCAGAAGCGTCTCCTCGAGCTTTCAAGAGCTGTCATGGCAAAGCCAAAGATGCTTCTCCTAGATGAGCCGATGGCCGGTGTTACCCCAGCTCTTATTGAAATTCTCGGTGAGCACCTTTTGGAGCTGAATCGTTCTACTGGAATGTCCATGCTCCTAGTTGAACACAACCTTGAAGTAGTGGACAAGATCTGTTCAAGAGTTGTGGTTATGGCAGTTGGTAAGCGCCTTGCTGAGGGGACATTAGGGGAACTTAGACAAAATCGCGATGTAGTTGAAGCATATTTGGGAGGTGAAGTTCATGAGCGTGTTGGAGGTTAGTGGACTAAGCGGAGGATACGGGAAGACCCCAATTATCTGGGATGTCTCCATGAAGGCCAAGGTCGGCCAAGTCGTCAGTATCGTTGGGCCAAACGGAGCTGGTAAGTCAACTTTTATGAAGTCTCTCTTTGGGATTACGGACGTTACTGGTGGCAACGTGATGTTAGATGGTCAAAACGTTAGGGGCTTGCCCTCGTTTCGGCTCGCGCGAGCGGGAATGGCTTACGTCCCCCAAGTTGACAACATCTTTACCACCATGACCATCAAAGAGAACTTAGAGATGGGTGGTTATTCCAATAGACGTGGTCTAGCCCAAAGAGTCGACGTTGTACTTGAAATATTTCCAGATCTCAAGAAAGCTCACAACCGAAAAAGTGGGGAGCTCTCTGGTGGGCAAAGAAATATGTTAGGTATGGCGCGCGCACTAATGGCTGATCCTAAAGTATTGCTCCTCGATGAACCAACCGCTGGGCTCTCTCCGATCTACGTTGATGTCGTCTGGGATCAGGTTGGCCGAATTGCCAAGACTGGTACCTCAATTGTTGTAATTGAGCAAAACGTAGATCGTGCAATTTCGAACTCTGAGTGGGTCTATGTCCTTGTAGCAGGGCGAAATCGTTTAGATGGCCCAGCTAGTCAAGTAGCAGAGCTTGACCTAGGTGAAATCTTTTTGGGTGCTACGGCAGCTGCCCATGACACCGAAAGCGAGGTGGTCGCGTAGTAGCTCAGGTGAAAATGGGGATTTTCACTGACTAATTGTCCAGCGGTGAAAGATCATTGGATGCTGTATCGCAGGCCGTCTAATTACCAATGGGGTATTTGGTTGGCTGCAGCTTCAAAAAATGTTGTTTGACTCTTATCGCCGTACTTTAGCGAGAAGGGTCAATATGAAAAAGAAGGGGGTACCCGTGAAGGGTATTAAGAAGTGGGGAAAGACAACGGCAGCACTTGCATCGTTGTCACTAGTTGCAGCAGCGTGTGGAAGCGGAGCTGCGGCGTCATCGTCATCGAGTTCTGGTTCGGCGTCGGCGTCGGCGGCAAAGTCGACTGGTCCGCTTACTGTCGGTGAACTTTTACCTATGTCTGGTGCAGAGGCATTCGTTGGCGAGTGGTTCGATCACGGTGTAAAGGCTGGTGTCTATGAGATCAACCATCACGGTGGAGTTTTAGGTCATCAATTGACCACTTCATTGCAGGATACCGCAGGCGACCCTGTCGATGCTGTTACGGCTTGGAAGTCACTTCAGCTTCAGAATCCAAATTTCGTAACTGGACCTAGTTCACTTGAAATTATGGGTGTTATCAACCAGTTGCAGCAGCAGAAGGTCGTCGATCTGATGGAAGGTGGAACGACTCAGCTTGACCACATGACTCAGTCTTATATCTATCGAACCTTCCCATCAGACTCGGTTCTCCTAGCTGGCGAGGCATACTATGCCCTAAACGGTCTGAATTGCAAGAAAGCCTCGTTGATCTACACCTCAGATGCAAACGCACAGGCGGAAGTTCCACCTTTGACTACTGCATTTACTGGAAATGGTGGAACTATTTTAGATAATGAGCAGATTCAGGCTGGTCAAAGTTCGTACCTATCCGAAGTGTCTCGTGCATTTGCGAACAATCCACAGTGCGTCTTCTTCCATGCCGACCCACAGACAGCTGCGACCCTCTTTGCAAACGTAAAGCAATTGGGCCATCTAAACGTTCACTTTATAACTGGTGACACTGGAACTTCGATTCAGTTAGCCCAAGCAGTTGGCCTCGCCGATGCAAGCAAGTGGATGACTGGAATGGCAGCTCCTGCAGTCTATGCTCCGGCTTACAACGAGTTTCTAGCAGCATATAAGGGTCAGTGGAATACCTCTAAGCCACTTCCTGCTTCACCAGCCATGTACGATGCAGTGGTAATCGCAGCCCTAGCAATGACGGCGGCTAATTCGACGAATCCACATGTTTGGGTAAATGATATTACTAAGGTGACGAATCCACCAGGAACTCCTGTCTATACATATGCCCAAGGTGTTGCATTGTTGAAGCAAGGCAAGAAGATCAACTATCAGGGTGCAAGCGGACCTTTGGACTTCAATCAGTACCATAACGTCTTCTCGGGCTTCGATGTTCAGCAATTTGATGCCTCTGGAAATCTACATACAGTGCTAAGCATCAGCTCTAATCAAGTTGCAGCTATGTACAACTCCAAAGGATAGGCGATAGTCATAATTTAGTGTTCTCTCGCGATGAGTGAGTGAATCAAAGTCACCCCCAGGAGCTAAAGGTTTCACCATTTATGGTGGGATCTTTAGCTTTGGGGGATTTTCGATTTAAAGGTCAATTTGCCTCCAATGCGTTGATCTGCGTCAAGAAATCGTCAGCTCAATTCTTAGCTTCAATTAACGGATTTGTTACTGACACAATTGCCCCGTCACTTTAATTTGACGCCGCCTATTAGCTCGTGGAAACGTACCTAGCAAGCCGTCATCATTGGTGGACCGTCGACTATTGCTATAGATTCCTATTCCGAATTCACTCAGGACCACGAACTTGTACCTTAGCGGTACATGTGTGGTTCGAGAAACCGAATAACTCGTGGTGGCGTGCTGCCAATCAATCGATCCGCCATTAATCTGAGTTTTACATTAGCAACGGAAGTGAACAACAATTTCAACTCACCTTAAGGGGCCATCGATAACAAATCAAGTATGCCCAGGCCTCCCCCATCTGCCGTCTAATCACCGCCCGAAAGGGCGTACAGTCTTGAAAAAGAAATCACCAATACACTTCTCTAGGCGGACCGACAACCGCCGCTATGACCGAGGGATAAGACACATTGGGACCGCGCTCTTGGCATCCAACGGCCACACGTCCGAGTTGACTTGCTGGATGGGACCTTAACGATTTTCAGATCAGACTCTAAAGACTCGGAGGTATCGATACCAACCATCGAACGTTGCAAACGCTTCAGATCTTCGTCGAGGATCTGTTCGATTAGCGCCCAGGAGGTATCCCAATATTGGTGAGTAAGAATATTACGCAGCCCGACAATACTTCGCCATGGAATCTCTGGTCGTTCGCTCCTGAACTCATCACTTAATCCGTTGACGGCTTCGCCAATAATTCCGAGTTCGCGCATCACCGCAGATCGATACATCTCATCCTAGCTCTCGTTACTCGCACGCCAACGAAAGATCCTGGCGATCGCTTCTAGAATGTCAGCGACGCGTTCGACGTCATGTCGACCGCGTCGACTCACAGGGGAAGAGTTTCGGACAATATTTTTTGGCGTAAAGAGGGCTTTAACATCTCCGGAGTTCCAATATCCACCGCGACGCCAAGAATGTCACCAATCTTGTTTCCGAGCTCAATTAGTTCCAACAAGCGGAGACGTTCAGGGGGGATTTCAACGAGGATGTCGAGGTCGGAATCTGAATCGTCCTCATTACGTGCTACCGACCCGAATATGCGCACACTGACCGCACCGTAAGCAGATGCCAAAGCTAGTACTCGCTCACGGTTATTGAATAGCACCTCGCTGGGGCGTATTCCTGATTGACAGGCTCCCTCGAGCCGTGCCATTGTTCGTGCTTTGGGAACAGTCCGACCTTGCTCGTATCGACTGACAGCGGATTGAGACGTGCCAATCCGAATGGCAAGCTCGGATTGTGATAACCCGGACCTCAAACGCGCCGACCGAATTTGCTCTGCTTCGATGGTCATACCTTAAATGTACTTTGATGTGATTATCAAGTAGCGGAGAATCATATATTTTGCCGGTTTCTCCGCCTGAACACTTTAGAGTTCATGATACGCTTCGCAAATGCCTTAACGGGGACTTCATAAATCTTCTGTTTTGCCTAATTTGCAACCTCCGACCAGCGATCGACTTTACCGGAGGGAATGTACTGACGCCGAACACGACTGCGCATTGTGCGATGGAGTTCATCGCATTCTTAGAGTGCATCGGGCAAAGTACCGAATGTTAATGGCCATTGAGAACTACAAGTTGGCGGCCACGAGAAATGCATGCGGGCGGCCATCACTTTTGCACAATTTGCCACAGCTCGCGCTTACTGGATATGCGTTTTTTCTGTTATCGGTCGATATTCCATTCTGTTCTATCATGGACACTTCTTTCTGAGGAGAAACTACGCAACTCAGTGCGCGCTCTAGACGAACCCCTAATTCTCTTGACGCCAATTCAATAGCTCTGAAGTATCGCTCAGAAGTTGAATAGCTCACCAAACGCTACATAGAACGCCGCCGTATTACATAGCGTTTGACGAGGATAACTTTGAAAATGTGTGTCGGTGAAATATCGCCATTACTTGAACATCGCCATTTTCGCTTATGTCATTTGCTACTTGCTCCATCTCCAGCGTCGAAACTGCCTTATGGACGATGACTTTATCCAACGATGCCAATAACGCCGATCACCATTTAACTAAAACCCGGCTGGGACATGCGCTAGGGCGTTAATGTGTATTATCGAGAATTGGCAATATTTAGAAGGTGCAATGGCCTGTTGAAGCCACAGATAAAATCAAGGCGTTACGACTCAAAGATGATCCTTGAAATGCCATCCTTCGTAGCCGTATGGTGTTGTGCACTTCAATAATAAATTACACCCATGCGACCGGATATAGTGCTCGATATGAATCGAAAATAAGTGCGCAAAGTAGTAAAACGCTATCGCACGGCGCATCCTCGTTTCTTCGGTTCGGTGCCACATGGTACCGACCTAAACGGCAGCGATCTTGATCTGTTGGTTGATGCGCTACCTGGTGCCACGTT
>VFSW01011625.1_pt1 | contig 12351 bp, 14 predicted proteins | sample 5358111 | NCBI WGS metagenome assembly VFSW01 (sample SAMN11554181, study PRJNA540505) | mine drainage metagenome | isolation source: sediment from site ElyBrook_90M | place: USA: Ely Copper Mine, Vershire, VT | collected 2017
CCGTTTCTAGCGGGGTCTGACCTTCGAGGGTTCTCGTGACGGACGAGCGATTGAGCTGGCGGGTATCCGCTTCTTAAGCACAGAGGCGCTTCAGTCTTGTTCTGTGAAAAAGAAAACTCTCCACGCCTCTGTGTTCGTCGATCCTAGTGAGATCGTTACCCACCTCGTCGGTGCGCATGCTTTGGAGTCATCGGACGCTCAAGCTGCTCAACTCATTAGCGACATACTGGATGGTCACGGTCGCCCTTAGCCAAGGAAATTGAAATTCCTTCCGAATGTCCACCTCCAAAGTGCTCGTGAGAAGGAAAGTGACTATTGACCCTGCTCTCTCAGAGTGTTCGAACTTACAATGGGAAGAATCAAAGGGCACCATAAACGATCTCGGCAGGGCCCAGACCAGAGAAGCCCGTTCGTAGCGTTTCGCGCCATCTTCCAACTTGTGACCTTCCCGCAGATTTGCGAGCCCGCCCGGGAGCATCGATGCACAGATCTCGATTTGAAAGAAAAGTGAATGAAAATTCTTACAAGAGGGAAGCGCGTCCTCGCGACGGTCGCGATCGCAGCCATTTCAGTTTCTATGTTTGCGCCCGTCGCGGTAGCCGCACCGACCCTGCCAAGCGTCGTTGCGACGTTATCGGGTCAAATGCCATCGTTTGCTGCGGTGTCTGGGACAGTAACTGTTATGGGCATGCCGGACATGTCTGGAATGACTATCGGATCGTCCGTCAACTTTGCTCCGCTGGCCACTCAACCAGTATCCGGATCGTCATTCTCAATCCCGATCACCGTGACTCCGGAGGTCCAGTCCTGGCTTTCTAACCTGACATCGCCGACAGCCAATGTCCTCGTGATCATCCAGAGCAGTACCAGCATGTCGGCCGAGATTGTGGCGATTCCAATCGTCGCAGCCTTGTCAACCACTACGACCACGACAACGACCGGATCTGGAAATCCGACGGCGAACGGAAGTACCGAACCAGAAGTAGTGATGGCGTCCCCATTCCCCGCACCGTTGGCAATTTCATCATCCACTTCGGTGAGCGCCTCTGCCATGCGGCACGCACAATCGGTGCCGAGTTCGACTGGAAGTGCAAGAAGTAGCGCCACACCGAACTACTCCTTTGGCGGGTGCAGCGCGGCTCTACTTAGCAACTACGAGCAATCCACGAGGATTGGCGAAATGCATGTGGCGAACGTTACAGGAATGACTGCAAGGTACTACTACGAAAATTATGCTGACTCAACGATCACTGCCGGACTCTCGGTTTCGAACTCGGGATTCAGTCTCGCTGGCTCCGTATCTGTGACCAACAGCATCTCGACAAATGCGACCACGGCTGAAGGCGCAGGACTTCACCAATTCATTGACTCCAATTTCCTCTACGGCGACTTCCTAGTCAGTGCGGGGCTCTGCGGGAACTTTTACGTCGTCATGCCCTATGACGCTATTGGAGACGTTTTCCAGGGAAATCAGTCGCAAGAGAACCCTTGGGGTAGTTGCAAGAACGACCCCAATCTTGGTACTGCAACCATCAATTCACGTGGCGGTACGTATGGAACACACGAGGAGACCGCGGAGAATTACAGCGGGATCGCTTCATTCCTTGGATTCAGTTTTGGTGGTAGCACGGGATATTCGACGACCATTGACATCAACTGGCATGACAATGGCAGCGTGAACACTTACGTTTGCGGAAACGACGGCCCCGCCAACTCAGCATCGATTCTCTACAACAATCCCAGTTGATCCGGGAGTCGCGAATGAGCAAAGCAACGGCCCTAATGCGCCGATTTCGATGGTTCACCGCCGCGGTCACCTTTCTGGTGATCTCGGTGGTGATCACTCTCACTGTCGCCGGTACTCCAGGACCATCGGTGAATTTCAATGCTGCGGGTGTGTACTTCGGAGGTGTGCCTTCCAATCCAGGCGACGTGGCCGACTTTTCGGCGATCCTTCAGAGTTCTTCCAAGATGCGCATTACAGTCCTCGATGTCTCACTAATACCTCTGCCTGGTTTCGCCACACCTAATCTCGTGCACACAGCGCTTTTGCTGAACAGCCGGAATTTTCCTGCCGGCACGACCGGATGGCCACCACTTCGCGGTGTCGGCAATGAGGTCTACCCGATGCGCAATGCGATCGGAGCATCGATCAGGATCGGCGTAGCGAATCTGCCAATTCTTGTCTACGGTGTCAGTGGATCGAAGCCGGGCCGTCTCTACGCGGTGGCTGGAATCAATGTGCGCTTTTTAGCCAACGGTGTGACATACAACGCGATCGTCTTCGCGGGCGGTTTTGACTGTGTTCAAGAATTCTCGCTTGTTGCCACGCACAGTGAGATTAAGTGGTGTAGTCACCAATATGCGCTTGCGAATTCGAAGCAGTGGAATCTACCCGCTGCCAAAGCTATTTCCAAACACTGAAATTGACGCTTTCAGATTGCGAAAGGAACACTCGGGAAGACATTAAATCTTTGGGCGATGAGTCTTGAAAGACGTAAAGGCATGTTACGCATAAGCACGTCGTACAGGTTCTGATCAACTCAGGACTTCGCCTACTTTGGGCCGTTGGCGCGAAGTGAATCGGCCTGGGTTTCCTGGAGACCTTTGACCTGCTCTGGGTTTTGTTATCCAATTCAGACTGTCGATCGATTGGGTCAGAGACTGCACCTGTGAAGCTGTGAGTGGCGTAGCAGAATCCAGTGTCACTTCGCTCGAATATTGGCTTGTGCCTGACGTCACGGTGATCACACTTGTTGAAGAGGTGCTATCCGCGGAGGCGAGCGGTTCCGCAATAGTTGAAATGAGGGCGATTGAGGCAAACAACGACATCGCCCAACGGCTTAACTTCATCTGGGGCTCCTCTTTTTTCGACTGCAGGTCGCTAAGACAACACGCGTCGTGAAGTGGCTTCGTCGGAGCCGCTACAGAGCTCTGTCAAGTCTGCAATTCCACGTGCGGAGGGCCTCGACCCGCACAGGCTTTTAGACTTACGCACCAATCGCGCTCGACGTCTTCGCGAGATACGGCTCGACGTTCTTCGCCCAGGTGAAATACATATTCGGTGGAGTGCCAGCCGGCAGCTCAACGAGACTCGTGTACGAAGCGACGCCATGCACAATGGCAAAGCCGACTCCCATCTCGCACGTCGTGCAGTGCAGTCCGACCCCATAGTTGTAGGCGCCGTCGAAACCGAGTAGTTCATTTCGGTGCCCCCAACATCCAGGAGCTCGTACGGATGTGCAGGCTGCGTTTGGGGTCGACGACTTCGAGCCGCCCCAGCCATCTTGATACATCCAGACGTAGTCGGCCTCGAGCGGTGTGTAACCCACCGCGAGCGTGCTGCCCATGCCGCGGACACCTTCGGGATCGAGACCGACCCGGAAGTTCGCTGCGTAGTTGGGGTCGACCTCTTGGACCGCACCGATCTGGGCAGCGGCTCTTAGGTTTCGATTGAGTCCCAGATACGGCGGCAGTCCTCTCGCGGTACGTTCCAGGTCCACGATCACGAAGAGCTGTTCTTGAGGACTCAGTCGAGTCCAGTTTGTCGGAAGGACGAGCGTCGACAGCCCTTCGACGGCGCGAGCCGCATTCATCGCGCTGAGAATCGACGCGGTGCACGCCGGCGATCTGTCGACAATTGGGAACGCGGCGTGTCGACTTGAACTCGAGCCAGTGATCTGCACGCAGGGATTCGCGCAACTCGTTGTGACGCCTGTGTCAGTGCAGAGACCGCTCGAGAGGAAGTTTGGGGAAGGTGACAGATTCTTCGAAGGGTCGGCGACGCGGGGGGTGCCCGCCGCACCGGCCTGAGTCGCGACAGCTCCGACAACGTTCGCCCCGAGGACAAGAAATATGACGAGTCCCCGAAGGGCGAAGGATCGGGGCACTGTTGTCTCCAAGTTGATGACGCGTTGAGACTGCGTCGTGCCCTTACACCAAAAGTATTGCACGGAAAGGAGATTCGCTCATTCCGCGCTGAGAATCCCGGCCGATATATGGGTCTTTGACACAAGAGTTGCACTCATCCCTGACAATTCGTTCACCAGACGGTTCAGTCACCTACTCTTCGCAGCGAGCGATCTTCCCGTCGAGCGCAACGAACACTCATATTGTCGGAGTACCACACGCACGTACGTCGCTCGCAGACTCGCGCTAGGAGCATCCTTGCCCTGACAATGAGTGGTGCCAGATGTCACGGGAGATGTTGTGAGGTAATTGGGGGTGCGTCGCCTTCGTGCCGATAGCGTCGAAAGAAGCATCACCACTAGAAGACCTGTCCTATTTTGTCACTCTCAATGATGAAGCATGATGATCTTTGGGAAGGACAAAATGTCCACCTCCACACAGTCACCCCACCACTCGTCCTCGAATCAGAGAAGTGAACGGGTCCGAACTGTTCGTCACTCAGCCACACTTCGTTCAATCCGACTGTCCTTCGCAACGGTACTGGTGACCGGCGTCGCCTTTCTCACCCTGGCCACCGTCGGCACTGAGTCCGCTATGGCCGCCACCGCAACCGTCAATCTCGGCACCGCATCGTCGTACGCGGTGCTCGCGGGTAGCACCATCACGAACACTGGGTCGTCCACCATCAGTGGCGACATTGGGCTCTCTCCGGGCACCTCGATCACGGGCTTCCCGCCAGGCATCCAGACGTCAGGTACCACGCAGATCGCCGACGGAGCGGCCCTCGCCGCTCAAAATGACCTCACCACCGCATTCAACAGTGCCTCTGGTCGCACGGCGACCGTTGCCATCACGAACGACCTTGGCGGATCGACCTTGGTGTCGGGTGTCTATCAAGCAACGTCGATCATGGGATTGACCGGCACCGTGACACTCGACGGAGGAGGCGACGCAAACTCCGTCTTCATCTTTCAAGCAGGTTCGACGCTTACAACCGCGTCGTCTGCTTCGGTCGTGCTGGAAAACGGTGCCCAGGCGTGCAACGTCTTCTGGGAAGTCGGCAGTTCCGCAACGCTTGGGAGCTCCACCAACTTCGTGGGAACGATTCTTGCCGCGACCTCGATCACGCTGAACACTGGAGCGGTCGTAAATGGCCGGCTTCAGGCGATGAGCGGCGCTGTCACATTGGACGACAACACGATTGACCTATCAACCTGTCTCACTCCTCCAACAACCACGACGACCGCCGTCGGTACGACGACGACCTCAGCACCCTCAACCACAACGACGACGGCCACCTCCACGACGTCAACGATTCCAACGACCTCCACGACATTGGCCACTGGTACCACTTCCACGACCCTGACCCCACCGACGACTTCGCCGCCGAACTCGTCCCCGCCGACTACCTTCGTACCAACCACGACACCGAAGTTCGTACTGCCGCGCGGCGCTCCCCAAACCGGTGGCTGTGGATCAGCGCACTCCGAACGATCACTTTGGCTTCCCCTCGGTTTGATTGCACTTGGCCTCGTCGGGCTGACTGGCACGATGGTTGCACGAGTGCGACGGATTCCGTAGGACTGGAAGCTCCACCAAAGCTGCCCGCAATTCTGCACCTACGTACGAGACGGTGGGCTATCGGACTTGTCCCTGGCCCCGAGCTCAGACTCCATCACGATCGACTCGCTGTAAGAGTTCGAGTAACCGGTCGAGCTCACGGCGAGTCTCTTCGTCGAGTTCATAGCCAGAAGGTCCCCGCGCGACGGTGATCGGCAACACGCCTTGTCGCCACAAGAGGTGCTTTTCAATCGCGACGTAGGAATCCAGCGATGTGTAAAAGATCTCGAGAAGCGCAAGTAGAGCGTTGTCAGTCTCCTATCGCGCGCGACCAATTCTCCACACATTTCATCGCCACGTCGCAATTCTGCGGTACTTCTTACCGATTCAATTTCTTCCTCTTAGGGACGCACGCAAGAGTGTTTGCAAAGGAGATTCGACATGACACCCTTAGAACGAACGACACAGCTGCGAGATCGACGATTCGCTCGAGCTCGATTCGTCACGAACGCGGTACTCATGGGTTCACTCACGACGTCGCTGCTGTTCGTCGGATACACCGCGAACCACTCACGCTCGGCGACCGTCTCAACGCCGGTCGCCACATCCGTGGTGACGCCCACCACCGTGCCGGCGCCGAAGACGTCGGTGACACGCACCGTGACGACCAACTACGGCGACGACTACGGGTCCGACGACTCGTCATCGGCTTCCACGTCCGCGACATCGTCCGCGACGACATCGAAGAGTTCCACAAGCGCGACGTATACGACACCCGCTACCGCGCCCGCGAAAGCGGCGACCGTCTGCACGACGACGCCGTCCGGTCGGGTGGTCTGCCACTAGGCGTGCGATGACGATTGTTAGTAGCCTCCATCTATTCGGCGGGGCGATGGAGATCATTGGACGAAACGACGGCGACGCGTCGCAATGATCGCGCTGACGACGCCATATCTCTGGTACACCACCCGTGCCACGGCGTTCGTCGCATTGGTCTTGTTCACCGCCGTCGTGTGCCTCGGGTCCATGGTCGCGTCGCGCGTAGGCGGCAAGAGTATCGGACGATTTGAACTCAATGAGTTGCATCGATCACTGTCCGTGGTCGCGGTCGCATTCCTCGCTCTCCACATCGTCACTACGGTCGTCGACAGTTACGTGCCAACTCAGTGGTACGCAGCATTCCTACCAATGACTTCGTCGTACAAACGGTTCGACGTCGCCTTGGGAGCCGTTGCCTTCGACTTGATCCTGGCCGTATGGGCGTCGAGCGTTATAAAGGCGCGGATAGCGAATACGTCGTGGCGCTTCGTCCATTGGTTCAGTTGGCTTGCCGTGGAGGTGGCCCTCGTACACGGGGCTCTCACTGGTACTGACACGCGATCGGGCCCTGGACTCGCGCTCAACGTGGCGTGCGCGAGCGCCGTCATGGCGAGCGCCGTGTGGCGATTGGCGCGGCGTCCAAGAAGGGCCCTTGGTCGAACCGCGCTCTCGCCATTGGCTCGCGTTGAGGCAGCGGTGACCGAGGAGTTTACGGTAAGCACCCGAAGCAACGCTCACCACTGAATGCCTCCAGTTCGATGCCTCGAGACGGGAACGTTGCGCAAGTCTGTTTGCGGGTGATGACCTCTCTAGTGAACGAAACGCAAGTGAATCGGCAGGTCGGTCGATGACTGACCCACGTCAACCCGATACGTTCCCGGCACCATCTTCCATGAGTTGTTGGTGAAGATCTGGAATCCAGTGTTCGCGATGTGCATCGTGACGATCCTCGACGCCGAAGGAAGAAGGGTGACCCGCTGGAAGCCACGCAACTGTTCGGGCGGTTCTCCCGACGAACTCGGATAGGCCGCGTACGCCTGGACGACGTCGACGCCGGTACGTGACCCGGTGTTGGTCACCTTCACGCGAATCGTCACGCCCGAGGATGTCGTGGAGAGTGAGGGGTCTGACAACTTATAGGTGGTGTAGGACTCGCCGAATCCGAATCCGAAGAGCGGCGTGACCTTGTTGGCCTGGTACCACCGGTAGCCGATGTCGAGACCGGTGCCAAAGTTGACGGACGACTTGATGCCCGGGAACGACGAGTCGCTCGTCGCCGGCATTTTCGACGTGCTCTTGGGAAACGTGATGGGAAGTCGTCCCGATGGATCGACCGAACCCGTGAGTACGCGCGCGATCGCCAGTCCGTCCTCTTGGCCCGGATACCAGGCTTCCACCACGCCCTCGACCTTCGAGAGCCACGGCATCACGACGGCCGCCCCCGTGTTCAGTACCACGATCGTGTGTTTGTTCGCTGCGGCGACGGCGGCGATCAGCTGGTTCGCGTCGCCGGGAAGGTCCAGCGTAGGATTGTCGACGCCCTCAGAGTCGAAACTTCCGACGAAGACCACCGCCACCTTGGCGTGACGCGCTGCCTGCACGGCCTTGGCGATCGCGGGGGTCGCGTCGAGGAGGCTGAGGGTGGGACGCGCGTGGCGGCGCTCTTGAAACCACTGTGCGGTGAATGTGTACTTATGCCCAGCGATGAAATGGGCAGTCGCGCTCAGGTCCGAGGGAGCGTGCAGTCCTGCGGACGCGATCAATGGTTTCTTGTCGAGGTACAGCCACGTGTCGCCGTATTGTTGAAAGACGATTTCGAACGTGCCCGTCGTCTTCGCCTTGATGACGAGACTCCACTTGTCCCACCCGCGACCCGTGCCCGGTTCGGTGGCCGTCGCAATGGCCGGTGTGACGCTCGGATCCGACTCAATCGCGAGGTCTCCGGTGCCAGCGTCGACGATGGGCGACAGCGGTTTTACCAACTTCAACGGGATGCCCTTCACGATGTCGACGTCACTCAATTGATCGAGGTCCATCGTGAGTGGTCCACCTGGCTCGTAGGTCACCTTCGTTGAATTCGAGAACGACTGTCGAAGTGCGTGCAGTGGCGTGATCACGTACGGGGCAACCACTTTCGAACTACCACCGCCCGCCACCTGAGGTGTTTGTCCCGCGTCGACACCGATGACGGCGATGGAGGCGGTATTCGTGTGAAGCGGGAGGATTGAACCCTTGTTCTTCAGGAGCACGACGCTCTGCTCCGCGGCAGCGAGCGCGGTTTGGGCGTGCGCGGGAGTGGTCGCCAGGGCGTTCAGCGAGCCCCGGATGGGATGAGTGATGAGTCCGGCTTTGAACATCGGCACGAGGACCGTTCGCACCGCGTGATTCAGTTGGCTCGTCGTCACCGATCCGTTCTGGACCAAGCGCACGAGCGTCCTCGGTGACCCCGGTTTCATGAGCGACATCCCGGCACGAAACGCCCGGGCCATATTGGGCACCGCGCCGAGGTCCGAGCGGACGAACCCGGCGAAGCCCCACGACCGGAGCGTCGAGTACATCAAGGGGTTCGAGCACGTGTTGATGCCGTTGAGCTCCCCGTAGGAGCACATGATCGACCCCACGTGTGCCTGCTGGACGACTGCCTTGAAGGGGGCGTTGTAGAGCTCGGCGAGTGCTCGAGGCGACACAATCTGATTGAGTCGCAGGCGAGCCGTCTCTTGGGTATAGGCGGAGAAGTGTTTTGCGTCGGCGAGGTCGCCCGTCGACTGGATGCCCTTGGCGTTCGCGACGCCCAGCACACTCGTGAGATAGGGGTCCTCACCATAGGTCTCGAAGATGCGTCCACCTTCGGGTACGCGCGCGAGATTGAGCTCGGGGCCCTGTACGACGGAGATGCCCTTGACCCGCGTCTCGATTGCCTGCTCTACGCCGATGGTTCGAGCGAGTGATGGATTGAATGTGGCCGCGACGGCCAGAGCGGCGGGATACTGCGTCACGCCGGTCAAGCCATTGGCGACGCCGCTCGGCCCGTCGGAGAGCGTAACGGCTGGGATGCAGAGTGAGGGAACCCCGATATTGCTGTTCTCGAGCGGTGGATAGGTCGCGAGGATGGCGAAATTCGCCTTCTGCGCGAGTGTCATTCTCGCGATGACTTCGTTCGCGAGCCCTACTGCGCTCTTCGAATGGCGAAGCGATTCCGCGATCCACGGGCACTTGTTCGTCACTGCGGACGACGCGAGCAGAGCATGCGTTCGAGTGGTGCTCGCGTCACTTGTGTGGGCCTGAAGTGCCGTAGCAGCAACGGAGGTGACCAGTGTCACCGACAGGACGAAGATGACTCTATTAGTGCGGCGTCGCGTCATCCCACCAACCAGATACAACGTGCAGACGATCTGAGGACAGCGAGATTCGGCATCGAACACTTTCGAAAGGGGTGCCACCAAAACCTAACCATCACGAGTCCCGCCGACCAAGGGTCTTAGGTCACAACTGCGAGCGATTGCGGACCAATTTGGTCGACACATAGACCGCTCATGGGCGCCTCACAGATCTCGGTGGCGGTGACGGCCAGTGAACGTGCTCGGACCGTGACTTGATGCCGATCAACATCCTTCGACTCGTTGCGAAATCACCAAGTTCCATGAGTAGAACACCGAACGCTGCTTGTACCGGGTGCCCCCAGTCGTAATGGGCTCTGATTCGTGAGACCAGTCTCGTGTCACCGCCCTCGGTGCGGGATAGCGACCATGACCACGTACTATCGGGCTTTGTCCAGAGGAGCTACTTGTTCAATTCGAATGAATGGACTTTGAGCGCGGTGCGTTCTGATGGCGGATCGATGGGCGACATGGGAATCCACTGACCGGACGCAAGGTCCTGAAACTCGGGAAGTATCGACATCGCGCTCGGACGTCCCTCGAGGAGGTCGTTGCTGTACCAGCCGGCGCGCAAGCATCCAACTTGGACCAGCCATGGTCAGATATCTTGCGGCAGTGCGTTGACGGTGATGGCTCTCGTCGCGAGGAACTGCGCCTCCGACACCAGGGAGTCGACGGGCATGGCGGCGTCAACCTCATCGGTGGTCGCACCCTAGCGAAGGTGCCATCGCCGAAAGAGCGGACTCGTGAGGAGGTCGGGACGTCCAAGTGGACGTCGCCGATCTCACGAATGAGCTCTCGCGTCGTTGGCCATTGGCGGTCGAGGTCGCGGTCTTTGACGCCGTCGGCGGAGGACGATTCGCCCGGAAAGGTTGCCGGGTCGAATCGCAATTACTCGCCAGGGCGCCGTAACACCCGCCGCGCCTCGACAACCCCGGCTCCCCATCCGGGCGCACGACCACCCTGAGGGGGCGAGAGCTCCTCTGTGTCAAGGTCACTGCGAGTGAGCACCCAGGCTACGAGTGAGTTGGAGTTCCACATCTCCCCGGCTCTGATTTGATCGCGGCCCCAGACGTACGTCGGAGCGTCGGGTACAAGATCCACTACCCGCTTCGCGGCGTCGATGTCCCGCGTCACGACGACGGGACCGGAGACCGCCATATCGAGGTCGGGTATGTGACCGTCGAGCCAGCATCGATTCTCATATCGGAATGGTCGAAATCGCGAAAGCATACGCAGGCCCACCGGTCCTTCACCCACCGCGCCACGTTCACTCCGGCCTCTCGTGTTTGTGACCGGTGCCTGTTCGATAGTCCAAATACCGTCCGGCAACGTCACGACCAGCGTTGAATGGAAGAGCTCGCACGGAGTCCGTCGCCGCGACAGGGCGACAATTCGTTCGTACAAGCGGCCAGAGAGTTGGACGACGCGATTCCCCGCCCCGAGCGGAATCCAATAGAGCGCGACGCACGCGTCGTCGTTCACCGAAACTCATCGCGCGAATCGTGACGGCCCCGGCGGCCATCTGCGAGGTTGCGCCAACCACGCCACGCAATCCCAAATCCGATGAGGCCGAAGGCGATTTGGAGGCCCGCAGACGTGACAATCCACGCAGCTTCGAGCGTCACCCACGCGATAAGGCCAACTCCAACGCATAGGTGGCCGAGATCAGCTTCTTTCCGCTGACGGAGCGCTGCGGCGACCACCATCGCCGGGCAGATTCCTATGAAGAACATGAGTGCGAGACCCGGCCAGCGCCACGTGTGAAACCAAGTGCCTCGCAAGAACTGTAGGGACATCACGGAAAGTGGATGGGTCGTCATGTACGCGCCACCACCAAATCCCGTGACGGCGACGAAGCCCTCCAGGGAGATGAGCCAACGCAGTCGTGTCTTCGCCGCGCGTAGCGCCGAGGCATCATCGCGGTGACCGGTGCCTCGACTCACTGTCTTTTCCATAGTCATCACTTGCCTCCCGCAGATGTCGTTCGCAAGTAGTGGATTCACTAACACCGTCGCTCGCCATGACTTGATTCGCAAGGGGCGAAAGTCCTTTCCCCAGATTTCAGCGGGCGACATCGGACCGCGAGGGACTTTCGACCTGCAGCACAAACGCTTCTCGGGCCTACGTTGAAAGTGGGGGTATTGGTGTCAGAGGAGCGATGATGAAGGAAACATCGACTGCTGGTTCAACGATTGGTGAAGTGGAAGCAGTCGACGCTCCTCTGGAACGGCTCGACAACGAAGAGATTTTCAGGCTCTGCCTGACGGTTCGGCTTCTGCACTGGTGGTTGGTCGCCGCGTTTGCCACCGCACTCCTTACCGGCCTCGCCATGGGGTCAGAGATGGAAAATGGGTCACTCTTCCACCTGCACGTGGCGGCAGTGATCGCGATGGGCGTCGGATTCGTGGCCGCCCTCGCCCTTGGCAACACTCTCGCCGTCCTTCAATTCATCCGTGACGCGTTAGTCCCCGGGCGAAGTGACTTTCAATTCATCGCGCGGACCATGACTCGACCCTTTCACCGAACCGACGTCCAGTGGGGGAAGTTCAACCTCGGGCAGCAAGGTCTCGCCTGGATGATGTTGGCGTCGTTAGCAGCGATCATTGTGACCGGCATCAACTCCTGGCATACGGACGGCGACGCATCGGGTCCACATCTGGCCGCAGTGATCGTTGCATTGATC
>VFSW01011626.1_pt1 | contig 12351 bp, 7 predicted proteins | sample 5358111 | NCBI WGS metagenome assembly VFSW01 (sample SAMN11554181, study PRJNA540505) | mine drainage metagenome | isolation source: sediment from site ElyBrook_90M | place: USA: Ely Copper Mine, Vershire, VT | collected 2017
GTCGATTACCTCGTCCACCTTGACAAAGACTGACCGTACTCGATCCTTAAGAGCCAATAAAAGCGCTACTTCCTCTTGGGGAAGCGGCAAATCCTTGTCCATTTTCGTTCCAATGGTTGTGGCAAGAAAAGAAAAAAACGCCGTTACAAAACATGCGCCTACCTATGGTACGTGTGGGAATCACCTCTTCTCGTTTCTTCTTTCACCATCGTTCCCAACTCGTTCGCTCCTTCCTCTGTCGTCTCTTGCCCTCCCTCCCTGCCGGTACTAAAGGTAATTTTTATTTGGAAAATGAAAACCGAAAGCGAAAACAGTCATAGGAGCGTCGTCGTCTCCCTCCGTTACCTCCTTCGGTTTGAAATTTTCGGATTTGGGTATTGGTTTCAACCTTCGCCCTAACCCTCTTTAATTTTATTCCTTCTCTCCTCTTCCTCTTCCTTCTTCTCGTCTCTGATCATCTGTGCCACTCGTTTTTTAAACTCCATCATCCCAATCGCTTTTCTTTTTAGCGACTCGTCGCTTGTTTCAGGAGGGATCGGAGTTCTCTGGTACGAGTGGAGAGGAGGCCGGGGGACGGCACACACTCTGCTTTTTCGAGGAGAAGCCGTCGCTTTCATCTTTTGAAAATGCCAAAGATTTCCGCGATGCACGAATTTGCCAGGCAAGTAAAATGCGACGACTCGAGGCTTTTCTGTCCGTACCCGATAAAAGCGGCTAGAGACTGGTCGTTTGGGTACCGTTTTTTTGCGTGGGACCGCGGCCTTCGCTTTTCTCTCTATGGCGCTTCCTTCAAAGACACCGACAAAATCACGTTTTTCGAATGGCTTTCTCTCCACGAACAATTTGTAAAGTGGGTGTCGTCTGAAAACGTACTTCCCGTCCCTCCTACGCTGCCAGTCGCCAACCAACCAAAAGCAAGGATATTTATCGATTCTGAAATTAAGCGCGACCTTCGCTCCGTCCCTCCTTCCCTCTCTGTCGATCTGGATGCCCTGCGCCCCGGTCCCAAAATGGGAGGAGCTACGTACCACGCTCTTATAAACCACGGAATCAGCAAAGACAGAGCCCGCGAAATTGCCGAGAACTTTTTAAAAGTATGCGACGCCGATAGCGACAGAAAAGCAAAGTATGATTCGGACCTTGCAAACTACCAATCCAACTTGCTTCGTTACCAACATTCCGGGGACGAAACTCTTAAAAAGAACTGGTACTTAGCAAAGATATGGAGCGTTCTCACCATGTGGTACGCGAAGCAAAGTGAATTTCCAGGGCCTTACCCTCACTTGTGCCTGAGCTTTTCCGAAAGCGACTTTGAGTTTCTTCGCACTCTGCAAGCCATTGTGCCCGATATTCTTGCGCTTTACTTGCCCGATAAGGCCAAAAGAGACAACAGGGAAGAACTTTTAAAAACAATCGACTTCCTTCTGTCGCCTTCGATGGTAGAGGGTTCGAATCCGACCACGGACGTGGAGCTCGATTTGTTTTACGGGCCTCGTTTCGTTTTTGAGAGGGACGATTACTTTGAGTATACGGGGATTGAACCTGCCAAGAATATTTCTTGCTTCCATTTGTGTGACGAGTTTGGAGGAAATCCCGTTTCCCTTTTTACCAAGCACGCTAACGTGACGCAAAGCGTGACCCTGGCCGAGTTTAGAGCGTTTTTGTTCGAGGCCTTTACCGACAAGGTGTACGAGGAAACGGAAAGCTTCTTGCGAGACGAAGCCATTGATACTCCCGATCTTTTCTGGCTCGAAGGAGCTGGAGAGAATACTCCCGACCCAAACGCAATTGAAGTTCTTTGGAAAATATCGGATGCTCTCGAGTTTGCCAAGGCTTCCCTCTCCAAAGAAAACTACAGGGAGTTTGCGTGGAGAGCTCATGGAATTACCAATCGATACTTTAGGTCCCGGTACGGCGACAGGGAAGAAGGCCATTACCTTTGCCTATCGGAATCGGTGAATAAAAGCTACTTTTTCCTTGAGCTTTTATCTCTTTTTGGGGACGGGTCCTCCACGCTTGGGCTTTACTTGCCAAGCTACGGAGACGTCACGAACTTGCTCGAGCCTTTACCAGGAGTCGAAGCCGCTTCTAGCGCTTTTGTCTTTACCGAGTTTATCAAGGGCGGATACCCTGGTTTGGAAAGAAAAGCCACGCTCATGGCCGAAGACCTCATTGAAAATAACACCCAGTCAGGAGAGCTGGCAACGCTTCTGAGGGAAACCGAGCTAAAGCTTAAAAAGCCTTCTCGCACTTTAACTTACCCTTCTCGCTTTAGCTTTTTCAAAGCGTGGAGCTGGGCCAGGAGCCAAGTGAGCGCACCTCCCTTGCTAACAAACGACGTTAAGGAAACCCAAGCTCGCCTACTCATTGGGTTTACTCTACTAGAAAACCCTCGCCAAATCTTACCCTCTTACCCTACTTACGGAGAATGCATCGGGGAATCGTTTGGCTCGTACAATCCCGACACAGTTCCTCGAGATTTTTCGTTAGCTATTGAACTCCTCAGGCAACTCAACCTTGCTGTCAACGACGCCGATGGCAAGGGAACGGACCTAACAAGGAGAGTGAGCGAAGCTGCTTTGTACTACCTATTTGGGCAATATGCTTATTTGGATGCCCCAGAAGTCTCTTGGGAAGAGCTCCGCCTTCGGTTTACCGGCTTACCATCCGAAGAGCCAACTTCGGTGAGCGAGCTTAGCTTGTGTATCGCGGAAGAGTTTGCAAAAAGAAAAGACGATGCGCTATTGGTGGGGACGTATAGGTACTATACCTCGACTCTGAGAGCCACCCCGGCTCACATGCCCTACATCGAGCTAAAACTAGCCATCCAAGAAGCGTATTCGGTTTACGGGACCTACTCTCCAGGAGACATCCAGCCTGAAATCCTCATGTTTGGCGAAAATCACGACGAATGGCAGGTTTTGGCGACAGATGTGGCCACTTATCTTCAATACACCAAGGGGCTCCTGGAAAAGCTAACCTACCTCCCTCCGACAATGAGAGTTGGCCTTCGCCCTAAGACTGGGGGAGCGGCAATGAGCTCGGCTGCCAAGAAATTGAAAACAGGAGTGTTTAAAGGAATTGCAACAGCGATGGACGCTGCTGAAGTTGCTGCAAAGCCCTTTGGCATCGCAGGCTCTGCTATTGGCTCTGCTGGGGCAACAGCGATTGGAGCGATTGGGACAGGATTGCGAGCGACAAAGTCTACTGTCTCGGGAATCCCATCGGCGATCCAGTCGGCGTTCGCAGCTTTCAAAAGCCCTCTAAGTTCCCTGTCGTCTCTTCCTTCTGCGACGCAAATTGCGCAGCGAATCCAGAATAGCGCCTTGGCAAAGTACTCCAAGGCAAGGAATATGAACAGCTTTGTCAAGGCGGATTTCACCGGGCCAGGCGACGCGCAACTCGCGGAAGAGTACTTGGGCGCTTTGCAGTTTATCGAATTCGCCCGGGCGCGCCACGCCGCGTTTGTTGCCGAGTACAAAAGCCACCTTTATCTTGTATGTTCTCCCGCGGTGCGAGAAAGGGTCGCGTTTATTCTCGCCTACAGGGGCAGGAGGCGAGAGTAGCCAGCCAATACGTAGCTCACACACGGCAAACACCCCGCTGTAAAAATGTCAGTCGGAACTGCAGATTCGCCTTTTGGCCCTTTGGGGCCGCAGGCTCTCGTCACCATGACGGCTCGCCCCATGGAAGAAGAATGGGACGTGCTCTCGTCCACGCTCCAAACCTCCAACTCCAGGTTTGTTTTCGGCGGAAAAGAATGCGTTGGGAAGAAGCGAGCGATCTGCGAGGGAGAATTTGTGTTTACCCCCCTCGAGAACTACGTCGGTTCGCAAAAGGCACCCGCGGTGACTTCGAACTGCAACGGAGTTGCCGTTAGCGATCCCAAGAAGCCAAAGTTGATGTTTGACGAGATGGTTTCCGTGGGATTCTCTCGCTACGAGGTGGTCCACGACGGAAACGGCGACCCCGACAAGAAACTCCTCGACGTGGGCATGGAAGGAGGAATGGCCATCAACAACACCGGTAACGGCCCGATTTACGCCCACCAGTACATTATGTCGGTTGCTCCCGACCCGGACGCTATTACTCGCGAAGACGGGCGCTTGCCCGTCTGCATCGTGGGAGTCGACCCCACCAACGTCGGAAAGATGACAGAGATCGTCGATATCAAAGACGTCGTTTCTCTGTCGATGTTTGGAAAGGTCCATTCCCCGATGGTTTCTCCCCTCGTCAACTTGTTCGCGAATTTGCTGGACGCTATTCTTCCTCCTGCTGTAGGAGGAGCTCCGCGCCCCGTTGCGCTCAACGCTCCCACTGTCGTTCCCGTCGCCGGCGGGGCTGCTACGTACGAAAAGACGGGGCTGACAGAAGCGCAGACGCAGAGCCTCATCCAGGCTTTCGCGAGCGACTCGTACATCTCAGACAACGACCTGGTCGGCAACTTGCGGCTCTTGAACCCCGTGCCCGCGTTTGGGAAGGACGCAGCCACGGATAACGCGCTCGAGTCTCTTTCCCAAAAGACGCGCGACTGCAAGACGTATTTCAACGAGCAACTTGGCCTCGATCCCGCAGTGGCTGCCGTCCCTGGCGCGTTCCGGGACGACGAGAAGGCCGAGTTTTACAAGTGCCTTGCTTCCTCGAGCTTTGTCGTTGCGACAGAGATTAGCTCGCGAATCCACGGCATTGCGCTCACGTTTGCTAAGCCCGGAAACAAGCTCTACATTTGCGCCAAGGTCGCTCCTTTTGGCATGCTCGGACAGGCCATCTCCAACTAGAGAAAGAGAGAAAAAGAGCGAGAATAAAGCTCTCGCACACTGTGTTTTTTAACCCGTAGAAGAGAAGAGAAGAAAGTTTAAAAAAACAACAAAAATGTCTCGCTTGGCAACTGCTTTTCTCCAAAAGTACCATGAAATCTCCCCTGGCCTCCCTATCCCCTCTGTCGTCTCTCCCATCTCGGGGCGCTTTATCGACTTGGTCGGCCAAGAGTACCACGACCTTTTTAATGTTTCTGGCGAGGAAATTATGGAGATAAAGTTGATTGCCGAGATGACAAACGACGAGAAACTTCTCCAGCTATGCTTGCTGAAAATCGCATTCACAATCAAGAACAACAACATCGAGCGCGTGGGGGATATTTTTGAAAAGGATCCTTCGCCCCAAGCCCAGCTCGCGGCTCGCAAGGAGAACCCGTGGCTATTCGAAGACAGGGAGGATAAAGAGGAGGAAGAGGAGGGTGACAAAAAATGCTCTCCCTCGCTTACGCCTTCTGCCTCATTTGTTCCCGAGCCAATTCCTTCGTAGAAAATGAAATTTGCCACGTTGGCAAATTCAAAGTAGACGTTTCCTCTGAAGCTCTTTATAAGATGGGAAGAAATTTTGAAAATCGCCATATGATCAAAGCGGCCATGGTAGCCAACGACATTGCCGGGCTATCTTTTCGCAACTCGAAAGGAGGGTGGGAAGTTCGCGAGGTAGAAAAAGCGCTCTTAATGGAACTCGAGTTTCTGTGCGAGTGCTCTGATTTTTTCATGCGAGATGATCCCAACAGAGAAAGGATTCGGAAATGGTCACGGGAATTTGATTCCGTCTTTGACAAAAACAAAGACCTACAGGATATTCTCGGGAGAGCGCTGGCTCTTCCCATGCCTCACGGGATGATACCAACCCATCTGTACCAGGGCATCGTATATCTAAAGGGGGCTTCACACGCGTAAAAAGAAAAAAGCCCGGGTGGCGAAAGAAAAAAAGATGGCGAGCGGAATGGCCCTTTTGTTTGCCGCGTGCGCGTACGTCACGCAAGAATACTACAGCTGGGGAGAAACGCCTCTGTGCGCGGTTGGGTGTACTCCTTTGTTGGGAAGTGACTTTTTAACAGAAATCACCTGCAACTCTTACCCAGTCGTCGAGTGCGGCGGATCGATGGCCCCCATTGCGCCCACGCTTGGGCACTTATTGTTTGGAAGCTTTGCCGTTTCCATCATCAACGAGCCGGTGTGGACAGGGCTAAGCTCGGATTTATCGGATGTTGCGTGCGCCATTGGATCGAGAGAGAGTTTCCCCTTTTCGTTTGCTTCTTGCTCTGTCCCCAAGAAGGCGATTTGCTATTGCGAAACTCCCCCTCCTTCCGGCGAGGCGACAGAAGCTCCTCATGCAACGTTCTCTCCTACTTCTCTTCGCCCGACGTTGGCTCCTGCGTTTTCCCCGACCTTTCTGTCGACAAGTTCTCCTTCGTTTAAAACGTTCTCGCCAACAACGATTTCGGTGCCTCTGGATACGAATTCTCCTACGGCTACGATTGTGTCGGTGCCGGAAAGTACGAATTCGCCGACGACGATTTCCACGAAAGCTCCTACGATTTTCGTAGATACGAACCAGCCTACTACGAGCGTCGGCGATACCAAGGCGCCTTCTTCGCAACAAACCAATGCTCCGACTACAGCAACGGCAGAAGAAACAAGAACGTTTTCTCCTACTTTTTTGAGAGGCGCAACAAACTCTCCTGTTGCCGACGCTACATTTTCCCCTACTTTTGTTGGAGAAACCAACTCTCCTGTCGCCGATGCGACATTTGCTCCTACTTTGCAGGGAGAAACAAACTCTCCCTTTACGGATGGGACGTTTTCTCCGACCTCCATGGTACAAGTGACAGGTTCTCCTACGTTTCCTGGAGAAACAGATTCTCCTGTTTCTGAAAGTACTATGGCTCCTACGTTTTTGGAAGAAACAAATTCTCCTACTTTGCCAGAGGAGAGCGCGACCAATTCGCCGACAGAAGGTACGACGGAAGAGCAAACTTCTTCTCCTGTTTCTTCTGTGCCGACCCAGTTTACGGAAAGCCCTACCTCGGAAAATGCCACCATTCCAGTGAGCGCTTCTTCTTCTTCCTCTTCGCAATCTTCTGTCGTCCCAGCGGCAGTGGGGTCGCTTCTCGGGCTTGCAAGCCTTGCGGGGATGGTTATGTTTTTGAGATCTCCAAGGTCTGAGCCTTTCAAAAGAAGGCTCAGCAGCATCCGCCCTCCTCTTTCTACCCCCGCGAACCCGGAAAAGGACGCGGAAATGCACAAGCTCGAGCACCCAGACTACTTTTTGTACACGACCAAGCTCGGAATGAGCGACGGAGCGCATTTAAAGTCTGTTGGGGAATTCACCGACTACAACAACCCCATGCCAGCTCCTCCCTCGGATCCCATTCTTCCTCTCAAAAAATCAAAATCCCAGCTCAGCGTTTTTGTCAGGAGCGCCAACGACATTTAGGGCGTACTCATCGAAAAATGAGGTATAAATTCGTTACAGGAGTCATCCACCCCAAGCCGTTTCCCGACTCGTATACCGGCACATACTTACGAGACAAGGAAGTCACGCCCACTTCTCGGGCCTTGCTGGGCCTTCCTGTCTTTGTAGAGCATAGAACAAATGGATCAAAGCCTATCGGCACGGTTTGGGAAGTAAAGGAAGGGCACGACAGAAAGATATTTGTAAAGTTAAGGATAGATTGTTTAGTACCTGGCGCGCTTGAAGCTGTTCGAGACGTCCAAAACCAAAAACTACAAGGCCTCTCTTGGGGCTCCAATTCTCAATTCTCCTTCGGGCTTGCGAAGTACAAGGATATCGAATTCACCGAGGTATCTCTCTGCCGACAGGGGGATATAAACGGGACGCACATCGTGGCCGTGGTAAGCGACACGGGGTGGGTTTTCAACGACTGGTCTCTGTCGCACATGACAAAAGGTATCGTCGACCCTCCAGAGGCTCACACCTTGCAATATAGGAAGGTGAAAATGGACGACACCAATATTTTGGAGCTCAAGAAGCAAAACGAGGCCATGTCGGCCCAGCTGGCCGAAGCTCTCGCCGGCCTCAAAGGCCAGAAGGAAGAGATGGAAGCCTTCAAAGCTAGGAATTACCTGGCTTCAAAGGACCTCGAAGAGATTGCAGCCGAGCTCGCCACTTACAAGGATGCCGAATTTAACGAGGTTTACGCTCCCGTCTCCGACTTTATTGCCTCCGACATTACCGACGAAACACAGCAAGCTCTCTTTAAGGAGAACGTTCCCAAGTTCTACGCCGCGGGGCCATTCGGGAAGGGGTTTGTCACTATTTTCGGAAAAGCTTCCAAGGATTTGACGCAAACAAGGGGCGAATTGGAAACCCAGAAGCGAAGGTACTCGGAGCTCGAGGCCGAGCACCAGAAGGCTCTCGCGAACCTGGCGGTAAAGCCAGACCCCGAGGCTTCTGCCCAGGAGGAATCGCGCATCAAGTACAACTCTCTCGAGGAGAGGCAGTACAAGAAGCCCAACTTTGCCGAGAACTTTGCCCAGCGCGCTGCCGAAATTGACAAGAAGAAGGCAGCGGAAAGGGAGCAGTTTAACGCCATGCTCAAGGCCGCTGCTACTACCACCGCCGCAACCACCACCACTACTGCCCCCGCTGCTCCAGAGACTCCCTTTGTCCCGCCAACTTCCAACTCGTTTGCTGCTGTTGCCGGAACGGCTTCCAAGCAAGCTGCGCCTCCTGCCACTCCCAACCTGATGACCGGCATCAAGATTGACGTTTCCGCCTCCAAGAGCCGTGCCATGAACGCCAAAATGGAGCAGTTTCTCTAAAGCAGAAAGTAGGTGACAGGGAAGAAGAGAAAGTGACGTAAAAGAGTAAAAGTAAAAGGAAGGAGAAAGTATATCGCTTTTTACGAGTAAAAACACAAAAAATCACACTCGGCACATTCCACCAGACTTTAAAAATTTCTTTTTTCCGCGTTTTCCTTCTCTCTTTCTGCTTTAGAACATCTCTCCTTAGAGCAAGTGCTCGAGCGGCTGGTTTCCGAAGAAGCGAGCCTGCTTCGCCCCCGGCATCTCGCCGTACTGGCCGTGGGACGTGTTTCCCGGCAAGTATCTTTCTCCGTGAGCCGTGTCGTAGTAGCGGGGCATGCGCATGAGCGTCGTGGCAATCGTGCCTCGGCCCTCGTCCACGTCCTTGTTCGTAAACTCGGAGCTGGCGCTCTCGAGGCCGAAAAACTCCGACCAATATTGCGCATGCGGATATTCCTCTCGGACGGTAGTGTCGCCGTTAAACGCGCGAGGAATCCTCGTATGCATGAAGACGTCGACGCGAACCCAGGCCGCCGGGTGAACAATCATCGAAGGAGCGTCGCAAGTGCTCACCTTGAAGCGGTTATTTCCGACAAATTGGTCGAGTTCGGCGAGAGGCCAGAACTTTACGTTGACTCCGCCGGTAAAGCCGTTGTAGTAGGCGTCCTTGCGGAAGATGATGAAATCCGGGCGCGCGACAATCGCTCCCTGGTACATCTGAGTCACCCAGCACTGCTCGCCGCGAGGAGCGTCCTCTCCCTCTGTAATAATCGGGTTGGTCATGCCGACCATGCCGAGCTCGGGGCCGCCGTGCACAACCAGCACTCCAGTTCCCTTGTGCGTCTCAAACGGGCGCTTCACCAGAAATCCTTCGCGCTTCGTAAACTCCGACATGGCGCAAAGCACGTTGGTAAGCTTTGGAGCTCCGGAAACCGCCTTCGTGTGCCACGTATCCTTCCTGTCCTTGTACGTTTTAACTAACGGGACCGCGCCGTTCAAGCGCGCGTACAGCTTTCCGAGGTTGGTCACGAACACCTTGTCGGTTTTCGGTAGGACCTGGCCCATTCTGCGGAGCACCTGCATGGCAAGCTCGTCTTCCTCCTGCCCAAAGACGCCAGTGGAGGTGACAGAGGCCAGCCAGTGAACAAAGTCGGGGCATTCCTCGCGAAGAGAAAACATCACCCTAAAGTTCAATAGGGAAGCAAACACGACCATCATGGGCGAAGGAAGGTTGGCAGGGTCAAAGTTGGCGTTGGTAAAGTTTGGCGCGTCCATCCAGTTCTCCATCAGAGCCTCGTTTTCGCTCGGGTTGTGGAACGCGTCCACAAAGCCGTACGTCGGCCACGACGCATTCACCGTCGCCGCTGCCGCGCCTGCGTTCGGGGCAGCTCCTACAACTCCTGCGCCCCAGCGGTAGTTTTGGCGAGCCGCGTCAAACGCTGCTCCGTCCATCGCGACTTTTACAGCCGCGATGTTTCTGGTTCCGGCGATGAGAATGTTTCCAAACGATCTCGCTTCTGTCGCTCCAAGAACTCGCCCGTGCTCCTGGGTTTCCAGAAGCGTCACCTCCACGTAATACACGGCTGAAGCAACGTAGGGACGAGCGTCCTCGACTCCGAGATAAACAGCCAAATCTCTCGCGAACTGAGCGAGCTTGGGGTAGACAGAGGAAGTATCCGTCGCATAGTTGGGAGGAGACGTGGCGCCAGGGTACCCCAGGTACCCCAAATAAGCCATCATCTTGTCGGCTCGCCTTCCGTGCGTGTGCACCCAGGTTCGGACGTTTTCGGGGAGCTTGTTTCCCCACCCAAACGTTGACCTGTTCCATTCCGAAGGGTCGTTCGCCGCCAAACCAGAACAAACAGCCTGCGAGAACTCAGCGAGAACGAGCTTGTATCCCTCCACGAGTTTGGAGGGAGCGTCTTGGAGGTGGCCGCTGCAAAACGCATCGAGAACACGAGAAGAAATCGCCCAGTTGGAAATACCCGGAATAGCGGCAGGGCGCCAATTCGCTCCGGCGCCGGTTGAGTAGATGTTCAAGCTCGAAGGCAGCACGCCGTTCGCCGCATTGTACGTGGTCGCAGCAAACGGGCCGTTAAACTGGGTGGAAACCAGCAAATTCATTCCCTGTGCGTCGCGGCCTAGGGGGCTGACGCAAGCGCTGTTGAGGTTGAACATGGACGTCACCAAGCGAGAAAACGCCAACAGGGATTGCTTGAAACTGCCGCCAAAGCTCGAGCTCACCAAGGATTGGCGAATCGCCGCCCAGCGGTGGCGGAAGAAGCGGTAGCGGGTGAGCGCCCCCGACGCTCCGTCTCCCACTGTCTGCGTCGCGCAAAGCGCTTTGATCGCCGTGCTGTTTCCGTCGCCCGCGCAAAAGAAGGCGTCGCCGGCAGCAAACAAAATAGACATGCGCTGCTCCTCCGTCTTTCGCATCTCGATTTGCTCCATCATCGGAACAAACGACATGACGTGGCTCTCGGAAAGGTCCTTCCACGCATCGGCCGTGACGTCAAACAGCCTGTAGTAGTACTCTCCCGTCCTGGCGTTTCGAATCTGGTCCGCCTCGGGCTGGAGAAACGCATACTGTCCTTCCTTAAAGGTGCGCGAAAGTTGGCCAAACTGGATCTCGTCCGTGGGGAAAACAGGCACCGGCACCAACTTGGCTCCTGCCATTGTCCCGATGGTGTTTCCCTTGAGAAAATCGGGACCGGCCTCTCCGGCCTTGCTAAAGTCGATGAACTGCGAGCTGCGGCGCATCACAGCAATCTTCGAGGGGTCGAAAATCACGTGGGTTGGGCTCGCCCCCGCAAAGTGGTTCATGTTTTGCCCGTCCGTGTCGAGGACACCGTAGATGCCAACCTTGTACCTGTTTCCGATCCAGCGCTCCGCCGTCACGCGCTCCACCGCCTTCTTGTACGACTCGTAGTCCTTGCACGCCATGACGTTCAGGTTCACCGGGGGCTTTCCCTGCTTGATCATCTCCTCGATGGCCAACAGAGACGCTTGGAACGTGTTCATGCGGCCAATGTGCTGCATCTTGTCGGAAGCCTCCTGAATTCCCTCCTGGAGCCTTCCATAGTCGATTTCCATTCGAAACGAGTCCTTGTACTGGGTCAGCTTCGCCTTGGACGACCACTCCCTCGTCTGCAGCTCGCCGGGGATTCCCAAAGGAGCCGTCGGCGTCGGCAACGTCGGGATGATCTTGGTCGTATGCACCGTCATCGTAAGCTCCGTCACGAACTTCAGAGGAAGAATCTCCTTGATGACCGTGTTGGCTTCCTCTGCGAAGTAATACATCTTCACCAGGTAGGTGAGGCCCGCCTTCATCATGTTCGTGTCTCCGCGAACCTTGGTCGTCTGCGACATGCCCGCGACGTGGTTGTTTGGGTTGGTATGGTGCAGAGCCGCCGAGTACAGGTCGCCGAGGCGCTCCGACGCCGACTCCGCCGACAGCGGCGTCATGTCGGACAGGTAGCCCATGTAGTTGTCGGCCGCCATTTTTCAATTCACGGCTTCGGCAAGGAGGGTCTTTGCCGTGTGTGGAGAGGCCTCGCCGCGAGATGCTGCTCGCCGCCGGAAAAAATTACAGGGAGGTTTTGGGGATGCTTTTTATTTACCGTACTTTTTTACGGGGGTTTTCTCATGCGAAAAACTAGTCATCTTCCTCGTCTCTCCTCGTCATTTTCATCCTCTTGGGGTTCTTGAGCTCTCCCTTCCTGTCAACCAGTAAATCAATCACCCTCGTTTTACTATTCAGAGA
>VFSW01011627.1_pt1 | contig 12349 bp, 12 predicted proteins | sample 5358111 | NCBI WGS metagenome assembly VFSW01 (sample SAMN11554181, study PRJNA540505) | mine drainage metagenome | isolation source: sediment from site ElyBrook_90M | place: USA: Ely Copper Mine, Vershire, VT | collected 2017
ACCCATCCCCACCCACTCTTCCGCGATTTCATCGGGGCGAGCGTACGCAATGCACAGGGATGGGAGCTTGCTGCTGATCCTAGTAGTGCGTTTGGCGAGACACGAGTTGAGATGTAAAGGCAATGTTTTATCTGAGTCAAGTACTTGGCTGTATCGTGGAAAATCAACAGCATGGACGTGTCGGTAAGCTGATTGATGTGTTGGTATCAGCAGCCGCGCATGAAGAGCCGCTTTTCCCCAGTGCGTTACTGATCGAGAGCGAGGAGGAGCGGCCCTGGCGCACCCCTGCTTCTGCTCTTGAATGGCACGATGGGCTATTCCGTTTACGTATTCCTGTCGAGGAATTAACCCTTCAAGCCGAGAACACAGGCGAGGAGACCTCATTGCCACATGAGGTACTCGATAAGCAAGTGATTGATATTGAGCGCAAAAAAACGGTGCGCGTCAACGATATCTGCTTTGACGACGACTGGCACATTCTCGGGGTAGATAATAGCAATCTTGGTTTGATACGCCGTCTTGCCCCGCATTGGCTCTTGGGAAATATCCGCCTGCATGCTCCCACTGCGCTGATTCCCTGGGAGCAGATCAAGCTGTTAGGGTATCAGATCACGCCTATGCCTGGGCTGCATCATGCACGCTCGCAAAGTGGCCCGTTAGCAGAACTTCACCCCGCCGATATCGCTGAAATCGTGCAGCAACTGACGCCGAACGAAGGCGCACGCATTATCGAGGCTCTCGATACCGAAACGGCTGCCGATACGATGGAAGAGATGGATACCGAACGCCAGCGGCATATCCTGGAAAATATCCACTTGGAACGGGCGGCTGATATCTTGGAAACAATGGAGCCAGATGAAGCTGCTGATCTGCTGGCGCGTCTGCCAGAGGAACGTGCTTTGGAGTTACTTAATCTGATGGCTCCCGAAGAGTCTGAAGAGGTGCAGGAGCTGCTAGAGTATGAGGCAAATACGGCTGGTGGTTTGATGACGACCGAGTATCTCACCCTCAATCAAGATCGCACCGTTGCTGAGGCTCTGGAGGCCGTGCGTCGTGATATCCAAGAGAATGATGTCCGTATTGCCTATATCTATTGCGTTGCCGATGAGACGCAGGATGAACAGCATATTCTCGGCGTACTCTCGCTGTGGGAGCTGCTTGCTGCCTTGCCAACCCAAATCCTCCAGACACTGATGGAGAGCGATGTAATTGCGGTACAGCCCGATAGTAGCCCGTATGAAGTCGCTGAGATTATGGCAAAGTATAACCTGTTGGCCGTGCCGGTTGTGAGTAACGGGGGTATTTTGGAAGGAGTGGTGACGGTTGATGATGCGCTGGATGTGCTGTTGCCACCGGAAAAGCGGCATCGTCAAACACGCATGTATTAATGTTACGGTGGGCATACGATTTTAAACGGTCGTATGCCTGTTTTTTCGTTAGGTGATAGTTATGCAGACACGCAATGCTTATTGATAACCCGCATTATCGGCTAGGTCGCGTGTAACCGCCATCTCAAGTGCGGCTAAGACGTGTAGGATGTCCTGACATACATCAATCATTGCTTGTGGTAGCCACTCTTCAGGACGAGGATTATCTGCCAAAATTTCCTCGTTCCCCGCGCTGTTCTGCATGCGTGCCAGTTTACGGCGCATCTGCGCATGTTCTCCATCATGCAATTCATGCAGGCCATGCAAGCCATCGGGATGCCAGATAGGCAACTCAACACGTTGCTGTAGGGTGAGCATATCGGGTTGCAGACGATTCTCATGCAAGATCAGGCTAACGCCGGGGCGTGTCTCAATAGTTCTTCTACTATGCTCGCTAGCACGTAGTTTCAGCATCTGTGTCAAAGAGAGCAATGCAGTCTCTGAAACATGCGCTCCGTTTAGTGCCGTTGTATAGGACAGGTCGAGGACCAGAGGGGGGATATCACGGGTGTGCAGATGCGGGCAATCTTGTTCTGTCTCGTGGAAAAACTCACAGACACCTAGCGGTCCATCTATTGATAATGCAGTATCAAGTGCGCCCCACGTGAACGAAACTGTACACCCACTACCTTGTTCACCTTCCTCACAGCTACCACTATGGCAAACGCAGGCAAATTCACGTTCGAGCGAGCGTGCATTCATCCAATACTCAGGATGGGTGACGAGAGCGATGCTTTCCGCCGCCTTCAGGAAATATCCCGTGACCTCCTCGTATGTTAACACAATGAACTCCTTGCCGCCTTATTTTCGTCTGTAATACCAAAAATCTTGGCTTTCCTCTATACGGCGTCCCTCTATAATACTGATGTGTCGAGGGCATGTCAATATCCGCAATGAACGTGGTTTGACAGATACTTATGCATAAATTATCCCTTTGTCACTTTCGCCTACCCACCGCACCGCTACAATCTCTGCTTTGCTCACCAAAAAAAGACTCGTTTGCCAATGGCAAGCGAGTCTTCTGCTCTGTGGGAGATGTATCTCGTCCTATTGTTTGATGGTAGCGCAACAGCACTTAGTACATTGGTTTGATGGAGAGAACCAGATAGCTGGTCACTCCGCCGGGCGTAGATACGCTGACTTCATCGCCCTCTTTGTGCCCCATCAACGCTTTGCCAACAGGTGACTGATCTGAAATCAAACCAGCTTTAGGGTCTGCTTCAAAGGTTGAGACAAGATTAAACATGCGCTTGACACCGCTTTCGTTCTCAATCTCAACTTGCATACCGATGCGCACGGTGCGTGGCCCTGCAGTTTCCTGATGCATATCGGGCGACATAATCTCTGCCACTGCTAGAAGTTGCTCAAGCTCTATAATTTCGCCTTCTACTTTGGCTTGATCGTTCTTGGCATCTTCATAGGCACTACTCTCGCTGATATCACCAGCCTCTTTTGCCTCGTGGATATAATCTGCGACTTCCTTACGTTTCACATTGCGCAGATATTCCAACCGCTCTTTTTTCTTAGCATAACCTTCAGGCGTCAAGCGATACACTTGCCGCTCAGGTCGCGCATCACTCTGTCCACCAATACTCATAGCTCATTTCCTCCCTGGTAATGACACACTCAATCTTCGCTGACCTCCTGGTGTACGATTCGATGTATTCCGATGCTCTCCGTTCTTTTTACTCTCCCACTCATTTGTTCTTGGATACTATACGGCATTACGCGCATTTTATGATAGATGTTGTTGTTACACCCTTCCACATCACGAGGAGCATAGATGAATGGTGGATCACACGCCCACACCAGGCCATGTAACAGCGTTTCTCACTGTTGCGTTGATCGAGCCGACACGTTCCCGCACAGCGGGTCGCATCGAAACGTGGGTATCCAATACGCATGAGGGAGATTATACGTTTTCTATCTCAGAACGTCAAGTGATTTACATCATATTTTTCGCCGAAATCAAAATCTTTTTTGAGAAAATCTCTCTCTTAACTGACGTACATACAACAGAGTAATCTGTTACGGGCAGATCGGTTCTCTGCGTTGGGATTTGATTGCTTAGCGCATGTCTTTTGCTCTGCTTGGGTAAACACCGTATGGTTGGATAGTCGTAAAAAAGTTATCGGGGTTCTTTTAGGAGCCACTATGCATATTATCTCAACTCCTGACGAAATGACGGAGACGGCCCGTGGCTGGCTTACCGGTGGAACCGTTGGTTTTGTGCCCACCATGGGCTATTTGCATGACGGCCATCGTTCGCTTATTCAAGCAGCCCATGCTGAATGCGAGGTGAGCATTGCCAGTCTTTTTGTCAATCCGCTGCAATTTCGCTCACACGAAGAGTTTTTGCAGTATCCCCGTGATCTTGAGCACGATTTACAGCTTTTATCCGAAGAAGAGGTGGATGTAGTCTTTATACCGAAAACCGAAGATATTTATCCTGAAACCTTTTCAACTTATGTGACCCCTCGTGGCCCACTCGCAGAGCGTTTAGAGGGGGCGATTAGCCCTGAATATGTCTGCGGTACGGCGACTGTGATGACAAAACTTTTTCACCTGATTCGTCCTGATGTCGTCTATTTGGGACAGAAAGATGCCCAACAGATTGCTATTATCCGTCAGCTTGTGCGCGATTTAACGGTCGATATCCATTTACGTATTTTGCCAACGGTGCGTATGCCTGATGGTCTTGCCTGGGGAAGTCGCAATCAGCAACTCACGCCGGAGCAGCGCCAACAGGCCCCTCAGCTCTATCAGGCTCTTCTTGCCGGCAAGGCTGCGATTGAACAAGGTGAGCGGAATATCAAACGCTTGCAGGAAATTATGCGAGCGCATATTGCCAAGAAGCCACTGCTTCGCTTGGAGTATGTCTCCATCTGTGACCCTGATACTTTTGTCGAGTATGATGAAATGGCCGAGAACACCTTGATTACGCTCGCCGCCCAGCTTGGGAGTGTGCGTTTGATTGATAACATTTTGCTCCTCAAGGGCTCACAATGGCATATTTAGCACTACGATATGTTGTATGGCAGATAGCAGAGAAAATTGTGGTAGGACCACTTGTGAAGAGTAGGAAGTTGGGCCTATAATGTGAAAACAGATAGGATTGTCCAGATGGAGTTGGACAGCAAAGATAACCTACCTGCGATAGAGCGTCTCACTACAACGAAGGAGGGATGCAATGTTAGGCATCATCGGCTCGCTCTTTCTTAATGCAGTTATTGGCTACCTCTGGGGCTCGTTGCCTTCAGGGTACTGGATGGGCAAGTTGTTGCGTGGCAAGGATTTTGACATCCGCCAGTATGGTAGCCACAAAACTGGAGCAACGAATGTCTTGCGCACGCTAGGCAGAGGCCCAGCCGCGATTGTTTTCGTGTTCGATCTTTCTAAGGGTATTGGGCCAGTTTTACTGGCGATGCTGGTCCCTGCGCTTGTTGGTGCGGGCTGGGGAGCCAGTATTGCAGGGATTGCTGCCTTGTTAGGCCACTGCTTCCCTCTATTTATCGGCTTTAAGGGCGGGCGTGGCGTGACGACTGGGGCGGGAGCCTTGCTGATTATTTCTCCGGTGGCCTTTGTCTTCACTGCCACGGCGACCTTTAGCACGATTGGCATCTGGCGTTACGTTTCGCTTGGCTCGATTGTTGGCTGTCTGACCGCGATGGTGTGTGGCATCGTCTTTTTTATTATTGGCTTGGTGAATCCCACTTTTTTCCTCGCGGTCAGTCTGGCAAAGTTGGTTTTTATGGTGGTGGTTCCGGGCCTGATTATCCTTTTCCACTATGATAATATTGGTCGCCTGCTAAGCGGCAACGAGCGTAAACTCGGTCAGCAAGTCGTTATTCCTGTGAGCGATACGACTGCTAGCCCATCTGCCAAGCCATCTGTCCAGGCCTAAAACATTGTATTGGCTATTGGATGATCTGGCTAGGGATTTGTGTGTTTTTCGTCTGCTAATTTGTTGTCCGCTTGTTCCTGAAAAAGGGGCAATGCGCCCATTATATATTCGAAGCCGGAAAATGCTGTCCAGATCACTGCCACAATCAGTAGCACATCAGCGAACAGCAAAAGGATATTGCTGGTCGTAAGGGTTTGGCTATTGAATACTAGATGGAGCGGGAAAAGGGAAAGTTGATTGGCCCCAAGGCCTTTTGACAGCAAGAGTGCGCCCATGGCGACGAGAGTAATGAACGTTTTCTGTTTGCCCCAGATGCCAGCAGGGATGACCCGTCCTTTGGAGGCGGCTAGCGAACGTAAACTCGTCACGAGAAACTCGCGGGTGATAATGACAAAGACAATCCAGGCAGGCACAAGATTGATCTGCACTAATGCAACCAGAATAGCCGAAACGAAAACCTTGTCGGCGGTCAGGTCCAGAAAGACCCCTAGAGGAGAAACGAGATGGAAACGTCGTGCGAGGTAGCCATCAAAAAAGTCTGTTACCGAGGCCAGGAAGAAAAAAACGGTTGCCACTAGAAAAGCCCAGGGTAAATTGATCAGTACGAGGGCAAATACCAGGACAGTTGCGATCAAACGGCTGGCACTTAATATATTTGGGAGGTGACGCATGGTGAAACTCCTTACATCTGTTATGAATCATATGTCGCGTCCTGGCGACATAGAGCGCAGAAATGATGTCTGTTGCCAGAGACTATAGGTGCTGCTACTGCTGAGGATACAGCCGGCGGCACGGACTCGTGTGACGTCGGCGGCTGTGCGAATGAAGCCGCCAGCGATAAATGGTCCTGGCAGCATGGATTGTAAGATAGCTGCCACATCAGGAAAAATAATGCCTGGGAGTACTTCTACAATATCCGGTGCAGCGCGGGCAATGGTTCGCACTCCGGTGTCCAGTGCAGCATCTTCAGCTAGTAAAAGACGTTGAATTGTTACCAACCCTTCCGCTTTGCCAGCTGAGACGAGTTGAGAGCGGCTAGTGATGATCGCATCTACGCCAATCTGGCGCAGATATTGAATGCCGGCACGGTCTTTGCCCACCCCACTGACGAGATCAACATGCACGACAACCCCCCTGCCATCCTTATGAGCCTGAGCGACAGACTGGGCGAGATCAAATGCATCGCCTTTTAGGATGAAAAGTAAGAGCGCGTTGGAAGTGAGAGCTATCTGCATATCTTCACTCGACTTGATCGCCGCTGCTACTGGATAACGTTGTGCAAGTTGTAAGAATTCAAATTTTGTCATTTCACCAATCCCTAGCTCTCTTGCAGATAAGATATACAGCCACTTGACAAAAAGGTTTCTGCCGAGTAATATCATTATAAGCTAACGAAAACGCATTGTATAGTTTGTCCAATCACAGTTTTGGTATTTGGGTTTCGGCCCACTGTGTGCATCTTTTAGAGATATAACAGAATTGTGATTGTCTTGACAGATTGCTTGTATTTTTACTATTTCTATCTTATACTAGGAATAGGCGTCAGCGGCCACAAATGATTTGTACCGTGAAAAGACGCAAATACAACCGCACAGCCCGGGACAGTGAAATGAAAAGTCCTGAGCCACTTCCGTAGGATGACTATGGTGGCTTAGGGCTTTGTTATTTTAGCCGCTCTACCAGAGGTGCATTATGCATAACAGGTCTAGTGGATCACTGCTGAACCTTTCCGGTGTGGGAAGAGGCATTCCCGTTATAGAGAATCGGGCGCAGGGCACACGAGTCTTTGATCTTGCCCAAGCGCGTGCGGTTTCACTCCGGCATTGTAACCTTTTCGAGTTTACGGGTTTCTTTGAGCGAGCATACCAACGTCATATCCCCACCTATGTGAATACTGATCACATGGATGGTATCCATGCGGACAACGCGGGACTTCGCTATCTCAGCGAACATCTGCACATCACCGGCATTATTTCAAGTCACGCTCGCGTGCTGGCGATAGGTAAGAGTTTCGGCCTAGAAACCATTCAACGCATCTTCGCTCTGGATTCAACTGGTCTGGAGACCTCCTTGGACTCGGTAGATACTGCTACCGTCGATCTGCTGGATATCTCGCCTGCTCTGGTTGTTCCACATATCATTGCGCGCCTTCGCCCAGCACTTCCACTCCCTTTTATTGCCTCTGGTTTGCTCTACAACGCTGAGCAGATTCAGCATGTGTTACAAGCGGGGGCAACGGGTGTGCTAATTGCGCGTGATGAACTGTGGAATGCCTGTTAAAACAGCCATACAGGCTGCTACTCAATACGATTGCTATTATCTGTACAACCCTCTTGCACGGGCATCGTTGTCAGTGCATTGATCTATCATAGATGCTTCAGGCAGTGATGCCTGCATCGTTCCGGTACATTGGTGTTCCAGGGCGCGGTTTCCTTGCCGCCCCTGACAAGTTGGGGTAGTGTCCCCAAAGGAAAAAGAGAGGTTTACATGGCTAAGTATGTCCTCGCCCTCGACCAGGGTACAACCAGTTCACGCGCAATTCTTTTCAATCATGATGGCGCCATTGTCAGTGTGGCACAGCAGGAGTTCCCACAGATTTATCCCTCCCCGGGCCTTGTTGAACACGATCCAGAGGCCATTTGGTCTAGCCAGATTGCTGTTGCGCAGGAAGCCATCAAGAAAGTTGGGGCGACCGCAGCTGATATTGCTGCTATCGGCATCACTAACCAACGTGAAACCGCGATTGTCTGGGAGAAATCTACGGGCAAGCCTGTCTTCAATGCAATTGTCTGGCAGAGCCGCCTGACCGTGCCAATCTGTGAAGAGTTAACCGCGAAGGGCTTTGACAAAGAAATTCGCGCTCGTACAGGTCTTGTCACCGACGCATATTTTTCTGGCACGAAAGTCAAGTGGATTCTTGATAACGTGGCGGGCGCACGTGCGAAGGCTGAACAGGGCGAACTGCTCTTTGGCAACGTCGACACCTTCCTGATGTGGCGCCTCTCCAAAGGCCGCGTGCATGCGACCGATCCCTCGAATGCCTCGCGCACGCTACTGTATAACATCTACGAAGGTAAATGGGATGATGTTATCCTCAAAGAACTCGGTATCCCAGCTTCGATGCTGCCCACCGTCATGCCATCAAGTGGTGTCTTTGGCGAGACGGACCCTGAGTTCTTCGGTGGCCCAATCGCGATGGCCGGTGACGCGGGTGACCAGCAGGCAGCAACCTTCGGACAGGCCTGTTTCGAGGTTGGCATGGCGAAGAATACCTATGGCACTGGCTGTTTCATGCTGATGAACACTGGTACAAAGGGCGTTCCTTCGCAGAATGGTCTGCTTACCACGATTGGCTGGGGCGCAAATAATGAAACGATCTATGCTTTAGAGGGGAGCATCTTCGTCACTGGTGCGGCAGTGCAGTGGCTCCGCGATGGTCTGAAAGCGATCACCAGCAGTGCTGATGTCGAAGCTCTGGCAAATTCAGTCCCCGATAATGGTGGCGTCTACCTCGTGCCTGCCTTCGTTGGTCTGGGCGCCCCCTATTGGGACCCCTATGCACGTGGTACGATTATCGGCCTGACACGCGGCTCGACCATCGGACATATCGCGCGTGCAACGTTGGAATCCATGTGCTATCAGACACGCGACGTGCTAGAAGCCATGAGTGCTGACAGTAATGTGCATGTCAAAACACTGCGTGTAGACGGTGGCGCGGTCGTGAACAATCTGCTGATGCAATTCCAGGCTGATATCCTGGGTGTTGCTGTGCAGCGGCCCAAAGTTGCTGAGACAACCGCTCTCGGTGCTGCCTATTTGGCCGGTATTGCTGTTGGTTTCTGGAGCAGCCAGCAAGAAGTCGCCAGCCAGTGGGCTATCGACCGTACCTTCGAACCGCAGATGAGTGCCGACCAGCGCGAGAGCCTCTATGCGAACTGGAAGAAGGCCGTTACTCGTTCCCTCAAGTGGGAAGAACCTAAATAGGAACTGACGTGTCATGAGTAGTGTGGGGGGATGCGATTTATTGCGCCCCTCACGGATGCCCATCTTTGTGCGTTCATCATGTCCGTTATGCCTATACAGTATCTGCTGTTCTTGTAATGCGTCTTGATAATTTTTTCTACCGCTTCATATGAAGCGTATGCCGCAATGCTGTGGCCCAGACATTATTCGTTGTTGTAATGTATCTTTTACTCATAGGAACGGAGTAAACAATCATGGCACAATCTGCTGGCGCACCCTCCGCAATGGCGGGCACATTTGGCGAGGCCTTAGCCGAATTTTTTGGCACGATGGTCCTGATCCTCTTTGGTGATGGCTGCGTAGCCACCTTCGCGCTCTTTACCAAACTAGGAGCCAATGGTGCTGCAACACCGTTTGCCAATACCTGGCCCGTTATCATTTTTGGGTGGGGTTTCGCGGTTATGCTGGGTATCTACGTCTCTGGCGCAATCAGTGGCGCGCATCTCAATCCCGCCGTCACCGTTTCCCTGGCCGCAACCAAACGCTTCCCTTGGAGCAAAGTTGCTCCATACGTCCTGGCACAGGTGCTTGGTGCATTCGTTGCCGCTGGTATCCTGTACTTCGTTTACCAGGGCGCGTTGAATGCCAATGCCGCTGGTAACTTTGCTGCCAACGTTGGTGGTGTCTTCTATACTTCGCCCAAAGCGTTTGTTGGTACCTTCGGAGCCTTTGGTGATGAGTTTATTGGCACGGCCCTGCTGGTCGGATTGATCCTGGCGATCACTGATGCGCGCAACCAGCCCGTGCAGGCCAACCTCAACCCGTTGATCATTGGTCTTCTGATCGTTGCCATTGGCGCGTCCTTTGGTCTCAATACTGGATATGCGATCAATCCTGCTCGTGACTTCGGTCCACGCCTGTGGGTTGCTCTGGTAACGGGTGGCGCAAGCTTCTCGGCGAACAACTACTACTTCTGGATACCCATCGTGGCCCCGCTTGTTGGCGGTGTGGTTGGAGCGTTCATTTACGATTTCACTATCGCGAAAGTCTTGATCGCGCGTGGCTTGATGAAATCAGGCACAGCTGAGACCAAGGGTGAATCGGTACGTGAACCTTCCGTAGGCTAGCTCTCGTTACGGTATTCTTCGTCCCCTGGCGTGCGCACATGTGTCTGTGTTGTGTGCGCACGCCGACACAAGAAAGGAAGGAGAGACGGGCATCACCATCGGTACATGTTCGCCTCTGCACGGTATATGCAACCACTATCAGTTACATCACGCATGCACAACTTAGCCCGCATGGAGAGCGAACGCTTTGATGTCCTGGTCATCGGCGGTGGTGTCACCGGTGCAGGCGTTGCCCTGGACGCGGTCGCACGTGGATATAAGGTTGCGCTTGTAGAAAAAATAGACTTTGCCAGTGGTACGAGCAGTAAGTCTACCAAACTTGTCCACGGGGGCATTCGCTACCTGCCCAATTTCGATTTTGGCCTCGTGCATGAAGCTTTGGTTGAGCGTGGCCTTCTGCTACAGAATGCACCATTTCTCGTCGAACCAGTAGGCTTTGTTCTCCCGATTTATGAAGGAGATCGCCATCCTGTTGGCATGCCGTTTACGACACCGGGGGGTATCGGTCTGGGCTTTCTGCTCGATGTTGGCCTTTGGATGTATGATCTCATGGCAGGACGACGGAATGTCAAACGCCATCGTCGCTTGAGCCGCAAGCGCGTTCTGGAACTGGCTCCTGCTTTGGTAACAGATCGACTCAAAGAAGGCTTTATGTATTATGATGGGCAGACCAATGATGTCCGTCTCACTATGGCCCTCTTGCGTACAGCCGCGACATATGGTGCTGCAATTGCCAACTATGCCGAAGTGACATCTTTTGTCAGCGAGGATGGCAAAGTGTGTGGAGCAAAAGTCTGTGATCATATCAGTGAGCAGGAATTGACCATTCATGCACGCTATGTCGTCAATGCTACCGGTATCTTCTCTGAAATGGTGGAAGCACTGACGGGTGCTGCCCCACAGGCAAAAATCGAACCTAGCAAAGGCGTACATCTGGTTTTCTCACGCGAGACGCTCAAACTGGGCAAACATGCCATCGTGTTGCCAGAAACCGACGACAAGCGCATCCTCTTCATTGTGCCCTGGGAATCACGCGCTGTCTTTGGCACAACTGATACCGGCACGGGCGATCTCGACCATCCTACCGTCAGTCATAATGATATTGCCTACCTGCTAGAGCATCTCAATCGCTATCTCTCGGTGAATGTGACCGAGGCGGATATTATTAGTACGTATGCGGGCTATCGGCCTTTGGTGAAACCCAATAGCGCGGGCCAATCGACTGCTCGCCTTTCGCGCTCACATTCGGTCTTGCAAAGTCCAACGGGCCTGGTCACTATTGTCGGTGGTAAGCTCACTACGTATCGCCGTATGGCCCAGGATACGCTAGATGTGTTGAGCAAACGCGATGGCGTCAAACCCGTTCATCCTACCGAAAATCTTCCCTTACAGGGCAGTGCGGGTTGGCCTAATCAGCAAAAGGTGTTGGCGAAACGGGGCATCAAGCTCGGACTCAGTGGCGAAGCTGTTGAACATCTAGGTAAGAGCTATGGCAGAGAGGCCTCAACCTTGCTGGATATGATCGAAGCCGATTCTGCACTTGCTCAGCGTCTTATCAGTGATCTGCCCTACTTGCGCGTTGAGGTTATCTATGCCTGTCGTAATGAGATGGCTTTAACTCCGTACGATATCCTGGGGCGTCGCACCTCGATTACACTTGAAGACCGTCAACGTGGTTTAGGCATCGTGGATGACGTTGCCCTTCTCATGGCTCAGGAGTTAGGCTGGTCTGATGAACACAAGCAGAAGTTGACCGCCAACTATCGGATGGTTATCGAGCAGCAAATGGCGGCAGAAGCAGTTGGCGTATAATAACGTTTTCTGGAAATAGTTTCGTGCGCGTTCAAATAAAAATTAGCGTTCAAACCGGCCCAAAATAGGCCAGAATAGAGCCGGTGTGTTAAAAAAAAAAAACCGCCCCCCCCCCA
>VFSW01011628.1_pt1 | contig 12348 bp, 8 predicted proteins | sample 5358111 | NCBI WGS metagenome assembly VFSW01 (sample SAMN11554181, study PRJNA540505) | mine drainage metagenome | isolation source: sediment from site ElyBrook_90M | place: USA: Ely Copper Mine, Vershire, VT | collected 2017
GAACAAGGCCCGTCGCAAATGGATGACGAAGGCCCTGATCATGACCATCAACAACCCGCTCCGCGCCAGAATGGCATGGGAATGGAGATCGCGGACGCGTCGAAGAGGTAGCCGTTGTGGGCATTCCGCAGTAAACGGAGTTTGTTCAATGGGTACCCAAACCTTGCCGCCACTAACCACCAGCTACTCCCGAGGCGCCGACAAACCTCCGCTTACGCATCTCTGCATCGGGCAGGTTCTTGACCAGATGGCCGAGCGCCATCCAGACTCCCCCGCCCTCATCCTCAGCCAGGAGAACCTGCGCCTGAACTGGAGAGAGCTGCACGCCGAAGTCGAGCGTACCGCACGAGGATTGATGGCCGCGGGCTTTGAGCGCGGCGACCGTGTCGGAATCTGGGCCACCAATATTTCGCAGTGGGTTCTCATGCAGTTTGCCGCAGCCAAAGCCGGCATTGTCTTGGTCAACCTCAATCTCCGCTTCCGCGCCCACGAGCTCGATTTTGTCCTCAAGCAGTCCACCTGCAAGGGACTCGTCATGCAGCACGAATTCCGCGACTGTAACTACGTGGAGACCCTCCGCCATCTAGCGCCCGAGCTTGAGTTCTGCGGTCCCGGCCAGTTGCACTCCCAGCGCCTGCCCCATCTTCGCCAGCTCGTCTACATCGGAGAGAATCCGCCGTCCGGCATGTTGAGCTGGAAGGCCATGCTCGCCGAAGGCGAACGCATCACCCTCGCCGAGTTGCGCGCCCGTGAGGCCAGCCTCACCTGCCATGACACCATCAACATCCAGTACACCAGCGGCACCACCGGCACGCCCAAGGGCGCCGAGCTGAGCCACTGCAACGTGGTCAACAACGGCCAGTTTATCGGCGACTCCATGAAGCTCACCGAGCGCGACAAAGTCTGCATTCCCGTGCCCTTCTACCACTGCTTCGGAATGGTGCTGGGCAACATGGCCTGCCTCACCCACGCCTCAACCATGGTGATTCCCGCCGACTCCTTCGATCCGCTGGCCACCATGCAGACGGTTCACGACGAGCGCTGCACCGCCCTCTACGGCGTCCCCACCATGTTCATCGCCGAACTCGCGCATCCGCGCTTCCGCGAATTCGATTTCACCTCGCTACGCACCGGTATCATGGCTGGATCGCTCTGTCCCATCGACCTGATGCGCCGCGTCATTCGTGACATGCACTGCGGCGAGCTGACCATCTGTTACGGCCTCACTGAAGCCTCACCGGTCATCGCCCAGACCACCACCGAGGACACCTTCGAGCGCAAGACCACCACCGTCGGCCGCGCCCTGCCGCATACCGAAGTCAAAATCGTGGACCCGCGCAGCGGTCAGCCCATGCCACTGGGAGAGAACGGCGAGCTCTGCACCCGCGGCTACCTCGTCATGAACCGATACCACAATGATCCCGTCGGCACCGCCGCAACCATCGAGGCGGACGGCTGGCTGCACACGGGCGACCTCGCCCGCATGGACGAGCACGGCTACGTGATAATCACCGGACGCCTCAAGGAGATGATCGTTCGCGGCGGAGAAAACATCTATCCCCGCGAGATCGAAGAGTTCCTTTACTCTTATCCCGGCATCAGGGACGTGCAGGTCATCGGCGTGCCCAGCGAGAAGTATGGCGAGGAAGTAATGGCGTGGATTGTCCCGCACGATGGCATCACCCTTGATGCCGAGGCCATCCAGGCCCACTGCCGGGCAGAGATCGCAAGCTTCAAGGTGCCCAAGTACATCAAGTTTGTCGAATCCTTCCCCACCACCGTCACCGGAAAGGTGCAGAAGTTCATCATGCGCCGCATGGCCTTGGAAGAGATGGGCAGTCCTTCATGACCGGATCTTTCAATCGGCGCTGAAACAGTCCGGAGAAATCAAAGTCTGCCGCCTACGCGTTTCTCTTACCAGACGTGGCAGGCCTTCGCCGGAACCATCGCATCGCCCGGCTTACAGCCAAAGGCCTTGACGAAATCCGGAGAATTCTGCACCGTGCCAATCACGCGGAATTTTCCCGGTGAGTGCGGATCGACCAGCGCCAGCTCACGTGCGCGCTGCGGGGCCACATTCTCGCACCACACCTGAGCAAAGCCGATGAAAAATCTCTGGACCGGTGTGAAGCCGTCAATCTTATCAGCGTTGTTCTTGTCGCCTGCCTGGCTGTTCATGGACATGAATGCCAGCTTCAGGCCGCCGTTGTCCGCCGTGTTTTCGCCCAGCGTCAGCTTGCCGTTCAGGTGGACCTCGCCCTTGTCGTCCTTCACGGAGACGAAGCTGGAATACTCATCGGCAACGCACTGCGCCCGCCGTTCGAATTCCGGCCCATCATTCGGCCCCCACCAGTTGGTGAAGTTGCCGTTGCTGTCAAACTTGCGGCCCTGGTCATCAAAGCCGTGAGTCAACTCGTGACCGATCACCACCCCGATGCCGCCGTAGTTCACCGGTTCATCCACCTTGGCGCTGAAGAACGGGGGCTGCAGAATTCCCGCAGGAAAGTTGATGTTGTTCTCGCTCGGGTCGTAGTAGGCGTTCACCGTCGGAGGCGTCATGTCCCACTCGGTTTTGTCTACAGGCTTGCCCAGCTTGGCCATGTCGCGCTTGTGCTCATAAATGGTGGCTGCGCGCACGTTGCCCACAAAGTCGTTCGGCTTGATGACAACCTTTCTGTAGTCCTTCCACTTGGCCGGATAGCCAATCTTATTGCTCACCTTGCCAAGCTTTTCTTCGGCAGCCTTCTTGGTCTCCGGACTCATCCATTCAAGGCTCTGGATGTCCTTGCCCATCGACGCTTCGATCGCGGCCACCAACACGTCCATGCGCTTCTTGGCTTCCTTCGGAAACGCCCTCGCAACGTAGATCGGGCCCAGCGCCTCGCCCAGATCGGCGTCGGTCATCGAGGTGCATCGCTTCCAGCGCGCCTCCAGTTCCTTCTGTCCCGAGAGATACTTGCCCTGGAACTCAAAGTTCTCATCGACAAATGGCTTCGAGAGCAGTGGAGCGGAGCTCTTCACAATCCGCCAGCGCAAATAACTCTTCCAGTTCGCAATCGGCTCGGAGACGAACAGAGCGCTGAGCTTCTGAAAATATTCCGGGTTGGCCACATTCAGTAAATCCAGTTCGGACGCACCCACCAGCCTGAAATAACGCGGAAAGTCGATCTCCGGCGCGAGCTTTTCCAGTTCGGCAACCGTCATCTTGTGGTCCGTGTTCTTCGGGTCGCGGCGCGACACGCGGTCCATCGACGCTTCGGCGATCTTGGTTTCAAGCGCAAGAATCGTCTTGGCGTCGTCCTCGGCCTGCTTCGGTGTCTCGTCGGCCAATGTCAGCAATCGCTGGATATGCTCCACGTACTTGCCGCGAACCTCCATCATCTTCGCGTCTTGCTTCAGATAGTAGTCGCGGTCTGCGAGCGTCAGCCCACCCTGATCGAGGTGGGCGATGTTCATCGTCGAATCGTGCAGGTCCGGACCTGAGTCGAAGTTGAAGACCGGCGGCAGTCCCGCGGCCTGCATCTTTGCAATCAGGTCCAGCAGTTGCTGCTTGCTGGTGATGGCCGCCACCTTGTTCAACCACGGCTCAATCGGTTCAATGCCCTTTGCATCGATGGCCTTTTCATCCATGCAGGCCGCATAGAATGCGCCGACTTTTCGTTCATTCGGAGTATGCTTGCCCGGTCTGGAAGCATCTTCCAGAATTGACCGCAGCAGGTAGCGGTTGTATTCGCGCACCTCATCGAATCGTCCGTAGCGCGCTTTGTCCGCCGGCAACGGATGCGATTCCCGCCATCCGCCGCAAGCGTATTGATAGAAATCCTGGCAGGGGTCGGACGTCAGGTCCATGGCAGATTTATCAAAGCTCACCGGAGCTGTCGCCTGGGACTGTGCCGCGCCCTGCGCTGTGTTCTGCGCCTGAGTCTGGCCCGTCGCAGCGCAGCACGCAATCAGTGCCGCGGAAACAATCGTAAGCAATCGCATTTGGAATCTACCTCGAAATCAGAAATGTCTCTGAACCAGAAGCTCATCGACGAGCGGAGCAGGAAGAGACCAGCGCGCGGAGAAGACAGTCCTTTGCAATTGCGCTACACCATCACACTAAAAGATGTGCATCTTGATGCTTAGGTACTTCTTCGGGTTCTCGCGGAATAAGGCCACCAGAGTGCGGCTCTCAACTAACAAGGTCGTGGCGTTGTCGTAGAGCGTGGGGTCCTTCAGCAACTTGCCTGCCGTGCCCTGTCCGGCCTGCAACTCCGTCGAAATCGTTGAAAGGTTCGTCACCAGCAGGTCCATCTTTTTCGCAAACTCCGGGTCCTTAGCAAACTTACCAAGCGCACCGTCGCCGCGATTGATCCCGTCCATCAACTGATTTGCCTTCGCCAGCGTCTGGTTGGCGTTGTCGTAGAGCGCGGGATCGCGAATCAATTTGCCGATCGTTCCGTTGCCGTTGTTCATGTTATCGGCAATCGTGTTCATCTTGTCGATGGTCGAGGTCGCGCGCGCGTATAGCGTGTCGTCGTTTATCAACTTACCCAGGCTGCCGTGGCCATTGTTGATGTCGTTGAGCATCCCGCTGACCTGCGCGACCGAGCTATTCAAATTGTTATAGAGCTCTTTGTCGTAGATCAGCTTGCCGACCGAACCCTGCTGGTTTTCCACCGCGCTCACGATGCGGTCCAAGCGGTTCACAAGGATGTTTACGATCTGCAAAGTGGATTGCGAGGAGCGCACCACGTCCTGAATGTCCGGCACTTCCTTCGACGGCAGCTCGGAGTTGTTGGCAACCTCCGAGCCCTTCGCCTGGCTCGAATCGATGTTGATGAAGGTTTCGCCCAGCACTCCCGCCGTGGAAAGCAGCACGGTTGAATCGGTATGGATAAACGGCCGGAACTTCGCGTTCACCTTCATGCTGATCTCCACCGGCGTCGGCATGCCGTTCGGAGCCTGATGATTCACCAGCCGGATACGCTGCACATTTCCGATATCGACGTTTTGCAGCCGCACCGGCGCGCCATTGCGCAGTCCGCCCGCATTCTCCACGTAACAGACAAGGTGCAACGTAGGCGTAAACAAACCAGTGGTACCGCTCATCAGGAAAATGAGAAACATCAGAACAACGGCGGCGACGACAACGGTCAGCCCCACCCGAAGCTGAGCCCAGCGAAGTTGCTTTTGACTAGGCACGATCTCTCCAATTGCAACTGACTCGAATCATAACAAACCTGCCCGGAACTTCACCCGCTCAGCCGGGGCATTGCTCTTCACTTCGCCTCCAGCACCACTTGCGCCAGCGCCATGCTCTTGATGTGGGTAATGGAAACCAGCGCCCGCATCACGCCAAGCTCGTCCGCAATTTTGCGCGCCACGCCGTGGAAGCAGATGACCGGTTGCCCGCTGGCTGCCCGCGTCACCTCAAAGTCACGCCATCCAACCCCGCGGCTCCATCCCGTGCCGATGGCCTTCATCGCCGCTTCCTTGGCCGCAAATCGCCCCGCGAAGCGCTCCATCCGGTTCGGCTTGGACTCGCAATAAGCACGCTCCGTCTCTGTATAGATGCGGGCAAGAAAGCGCTCGCCATGCCGCGCAATCGCCGCCTCCATCCGCTCCACCTCGCATAGATCCACGCCAATGCCTACGATCATGTCATCCAGCGTACACGAAACGCCCCGCTCCGCGCCCGCTATGAAAGTTCCGCGCCTTATCCCACTTCCACCAGCCCATACCGCCGGTTCCAGTGCGTCTTCAGATACTGCACGGCCGATCGCATCTCCCCCGGCGCGGCCTCATCGCTGCTTTCGTCCAGCAGTGCGCGCGCCTCCGCCTTTGCTAGCTCCAGCAGCTTGCGGTCGCGAATCAGGTTTGCCACGCGCAGGCTTGGCATCCCCGCCTGTTTGGTGCCAAAGAACTCGCCAGGCCCACGCAACTCCAGGTCCTTTTCCGCAATCTCAAATCCGTCGCTGGTGGCGACCATTGTGTCCAGCCGTTGCTGCGCTTCTTCGCTGACCTTACCGCCCGTCATCAGCACGCAGTACGACTTCGCCTTGCCCCGCCCGATGCGTCCGCGCAATTGATGCATCTGCGAAAGTCCGAAGCGCTCCGCGTGTTCAATCACCATCACCGAAGCGTTGGCAACGTCCACGCCTACTTCAATGACCGTGGTCGCAACCAGGATCTGCAGTTCGCCCGCTTTGAAGCGCCGCATCATCTCGTCTTTCTCGTCGGCGCCCATGCGCCCGTGCAGCAGACCCAGCTTCAACTCCGGAAACACTTTCTTGCGCAGCTCGTCGTACATTTTGATCGCTGCCTTCACACCCGCATCTTTTTCAATCTCTTCAATCACCGGGTACACGACGTAGGCCTGCTGTCCGCCGGACACCGCCTTGCGCACAAACTCCCAAACTTCATCGGCGCGCTCGTCCGCCACCACTCGCGTGCTTACCGGAGTGCGCCCCGGCGGCAGCTCATCGATCACGCTCACATCCAGATCGCCGTAAATGGTCAGGGCCAGCGTGCGTGGAATCGGAGTTGCCGTCATCACCAGCACGTCGGGCTGCACATCGCTGTTCTTGCGCATCAGCTTCATTCGTTGCATTACCCCGAAGCGGTGTTGCTCATCGACGATCACCAGCCCCAGCCGTTCGAACTCCACGGTGTCTTCCAGCAGAGCATGGGTGCCAATCACCATCTGCGCGTGTCCGCGCGCCACGTGGCTGCGGATCGCGCGCTTGCGCTGCAGTTCGAGCGATCCGGTCAGCAAGACCACACGATACCCGGCAGGCTCCAGAATGCGCCGTGCCGTAAGATAGTGCTGCGTCGCCAGGATCTCGGTCGGAGCCATCATCGTCACCTGGTAGCCGTTCTCCATCGCTACCGTCGCGGCCTCAAAGGCCACAATCGTTTTGCCTGAGCCCACGTCGCCCTGCAACAAGCGCCGCATCGGCGACGGGTGGGCCATGTCTCCGGCAATCTCTTTGAGCACCCGGTTCTGTGCGTGCGTGGGATGAAAAGGCAGCACCCGTTTCAGTGCCGTGCGAACCTGGTTGCTGATCTCAAAGGTGATGCACGGCTGTAGCCGCGCCTTGCGGCGCTTCAACTCCAGCCCCAGCTCCAGGAAAAACAGCTCTTCGAAGATCAGCCGCTGATGCGCAGGAGTTCGCGCCACCTGTAGGTTGGCAAAGCTCTCTCCCGCGTCCGGCCAGTGTACCTGCCAGAAGGCCTCGGCCCGCGGAATCAGCCCGAGCCGCTCGCGAATTGCCGCCGGGATCGCGTCGGAAACCTCCGAGGGCATCTGCTCCAGCGCGGTGCGGATCGTGCGCCGGAACCAGCGTGCGTTCAGCTTTCCCGCCGCTTCGTAGATGGGCACGATGCGTCCGATTTCCAGCGACTCAAAGTGCTTCTGCTCCTCGCTCTCCGCCGCCGCTTCGCCCTCCCCGGCCGGTTCGTGCAGGATTTCAAACTGCGGCTGCAGCATCTGCAAACCGCCGCGCCCAAAGCTTGAAAATTCAACCTTTCCATAGAGCGCGACCAGCGCTCCCGGCTTGAACTTTCCCTCCAGGTAGCCGCCCCGGAACCACAGGCACTTGAGCTTGCTGCGCCCTTGTCCTGCGGTCATTTCAAAGATAGGCATGCTTCTGGTTTTGAAGAGGCCGCTGGTACGCACCTCGGCGATCACCGACGCCATCTCTCCTGGCTGCAACTGCTCAATCGTGCGAGGGTTGATGCGGTCTTCGTAGCGGAACGGCAGGTAATAAAGAAGGTCTTCAAGGGTATGAATTCCCTTGGTGGCCAGGGTCTCTGCCACGCGCGGGCCGATGCCCTTCAAGAACTGGACTTCTGTATGCAACTCCAGCATCACTCGCATGGTATCGCATTCCCCGGCATCCATTCCCGATACCCATTCCTGGTCTCGCATTCCGGGTTCCGGCTGCCCGGCTTGCCGCGCGCCATGCTGCCAACTTTTCGTCCCGGCTCGGTGTCCAAATATTCGTGCCAAAAAACTTCTCGAAATCCCTGGCAGCAGTGTTGATCGGCAATGCCCTTTACTTTGCCTGTTCGCGTTATTTGCCCCCTGCCGCCCGTCACAACAACGCCGGCTTCGATTTGGGATTGGTGGTCGACTTCTGGTTTTGCCTGGTTGTGTTGGGATTGCTGGAACTTTGGTACCGGCACAAAAAAACGCTTCGCGGACGACGCTGATGTACTATTGTTGGGAACTTGGACGACCTAGTCACTTTGAGCCTAATCAATGCAACGGGTTGCGATCCTATACGACGCCAGTCAGGCGGTACTGTCCACCTTCGATCTCGATGAGGTCCTCAACCAGGTTCTCGCCATCGTCCGCGATTACTTCCACCTGCAATGCGGCAGCATCATGCTGCTCGATGAAGCATCCCAGAAGCTGTTGGTTCGCGCTCATTTCGGCGAGGGCGCCAATTTTGAAGGTTTCTCCGTTCCATTCGGCAAGGGAATCACCGGGACCGCTGCCAAGGCCAGACGCCCGATCTATTCCCCGGATGTGACCACCGACCCTCGCTATATCCCTTTCATCGCGTCTACACGCTCGGAACTCGCCATACCTCTGATGGTGCGCGACGAGGTGGTTGGCGTGCTCGACTGTCAGAGCAACCATCCCGCTTTTTTCGACAATGAGACCGTGGATCTGCTCACCCTTTTTGCCACCCAGGCATCCATCGGTTTGCAGAACGCCAAGCTCTACTCCATGCTGCAGCGCCGCGCCGCGCAAATGGAGGCCATCAACGCAATCGCCAAACGCACTACCGTCGAACTCGATCTCAAGGAGCTGCTCGACCGCCTCTGCTACCAGCTTCCCCAATCGTTTCAGGTCGAGCAGGTTGCCATCTTCCTCCGCGACGAAGAGGGCGATCTCATCCTGCGCGCCCAGCAGGGGACCCTATCCTCCGCGCTCAAAGTGGGAGACAGGCTGCCGCAAGGCTACGCCTGCACGCCGGGAACTGGGCGGCACAATTCGTATTGCGGCGATCCCTCGCTGTGTCCGGCGGCCTGCTTCCCCTCTGGCCGCGAGGAGGTCTGCCTGCCCCTTGGCTCCTTCGGAGAAAATCTCGGACGCATTATCTGTGCCACGACGCAGGAGAATGCGTTCCTCTCCAATGACATTCAGGCGCTCGAATCCGTGGCTGACATTCTGGCCACGGCCACCCAGAACGCCCGTTATGTGGACCTGGTTCGGCAGCTCGCATATCGTGACGGCCTCACCGGCGTCTTCAATCGCCGCTATTTCGACTCACGCCTGGTCGATGAGGTCACCCGCGCCGCCCGCTATGGAGGAGGCGTCAGCGTCCTCATGATCGACCTCGATCACTTCAAAAAGATCAACGATGAGTTCGGGCACATGCTGGGCGACGATGTTCTGCGTACCGTCTCCGCAGTCTTCACTCGCCAGCTGCGCAAGGTCGATGTGGTGTGCCGCTACGGTGGCGAAGAGTTCGCCGTCGTTCTGCCCGCCACCCAGGGAGCCAGTGCCGCTGCGGTTGCCGAAAAGCTCCGCCGCGCCGTCGCCAACTTTGAATTCGCCGGAGTTCCCTATCCCGTGACCGTCAGCATCGGCGTGGCCGAATTTCCCGCCCACGGCATCACCCGAGACGACATTGTCCGCGCCGCCGACGCGGCGCTCTACAACGCCAAGGAAGCCGGACGCAACCAGGTCTGCCTCGCCTCCATCGCCGCAGCCTCTGCCGACGAAGCCACCCCGCCCGGCGCTTGATCAGGGCGTTTGACAACGTCCATCCGGCCGTCTTACCCTTGTCGAGGAAGTTACGACAGGGAAATTACGATCTGGAAGTTACCATCCGTAACTTTCGCCCGCCTTCCGCGTCTAATTAACATGATGTCTCTCCGCTCATATTTGCGCTTTCACACCGCCCTTCAGCTCTCGCTCGCCCTGGAGAGTGCCGAGGAAACCCTCGTCGGCGGCCAGGCCGTTCTCGAAGGCGTCATGATGCGCTCCCCCCATGCCTGGGGAATTGCCATTCGCAAGCCCGACGGAGAGCTCGCAATTCATTCCGAGCCGATCACCCGACCCGGCGACAAGAGTCCCTGGAAGGCTTGGCTTTTCATCCGTGGCATTGTCACCATCGGTTCCGCCATGGTTCTCGGCTTCAAGGCTCTGCGCTACTCGGCAGACGTGGCCTTGGAAGACGAGAAGACTGCCAGCGGAGAAAAGCTTGAGATGAACGGCTGGGTTGCCGCCTTCAATATCGCGCTCTCGCTCGGCTTCTTCATCTTTATGTATAAGTTCCTGCCCTACGCGGCTGCCCGTTCGCTGCGCCACTGGGCTCCGCAAACCGCCAACACCGCGCTCTTCGCCTTGGTGGAAGGTATCATCCGGCTCGCTATTTTCATCGGCTTCATCTGGCTCACCTCGCGCTGGAGCGATATCCGCCGCGTCTACGAGTACCACGGCGCCGAGCACAAAACGGTCTTTGCCTACGAGAATCACGACCCGCTCACCGGCCCAGCCGTTCAGCGCTACTCCACATATCACCCGCGCTGCGGAACCAGTTTTCTGATGACCGTCATGATCATCTCCATAGCTGTGTACGCGCTGGTTCCGGTGCATGGATTCTGGGCGGGCTTTGCCTCGCGCATTGTCTTGTTGCCGGTCATCTCCGGCGTCTCGTATGAGATCATCCGTTACGCGGCCAAGCGGCGCTCCTCGCTCTTTGCCCTGATGACCGCCCCCGGTCTCTGGCTGCAGCGCATCACCACCCAGCCGCCTGACGATACCCAGGTCGAGTGCGCCATCGTCGCCCTCAACCACGCCATGCAGTTGGAGCAGCAGCAAGGCGGAGAGCTCGTAATCGCATGAGTGGCAATCGAATGAACGCAGCCGTATACATCTCGCCTCTCGCCGCGCAGCCTCACCTCTAGCGGCCCTTCGCCGCGCTTCGTCCCGTATTCCGCTGCATCCAAATCAATTGTCCCGGCTGGCGCGTGTTTTCCCGCACGGCCTGAAAGTTCAGGAACACTTATGTTTGACAGGCTTGCTCAAATCGAGGCGCGCTTTCAGGAGTTGAACAACGCCCTCTCCGCGCCAGAGATCGTCAACGACTCGGCCAATTACCAAAAGACCGCCAAGGCCCAGGGAGAGCTCGCGCCCATCGTTGAAAAGTACCGCGAGTACAAGCAGCTCCAGCGCGGCATCACCGATTCGCGCGCCATGGTCGCCCAGGAAACCGACCCTGACATGCTCGCCTACGCGCAGGAGGAGTTGCAATCGCTTGAGCAGCAACTCACCACCGTCGAAGAAGAGCTCAAGGTTCTTCTCTTGCCCAAAGATCCCAACGACGAAAAAAACATCGTCCTTGAAATCCGCGCTGGCACCGGAGGCGATGAAGCTACCCTCTTTGCCGCCGAAATCTTCCGCATGTACATGCGCTCCGCCGAGTCGCGCCACTGGAAGGTCGAAGTCCTCTCCAGCTCCGACTCCTCCGTCGGCGGCCTCAAGGAAGTCATCGCCATCATCGAAGGCAAGCGTGTCTACTCGCAGCTCAAATACGAGAGCGGCGTGCATCGCGTGCAGCGCGTTCCGGACACCGAGACCCAGGGCCGCGTTCACACCTCGGCAGTTACCGTCGCCGTGCTTCCTGAAGCCGAAGATGTGGACATCAAGATTGAGGCCAAGGATATCCGCATTGACACCTTCTGCTCCTCCGGTCCCGGTGGCCAGTCGGTCAACACCACTTATTCCGCCGTGCGCATCACCCACCTGCCCACCAACACCGTGGTCAGCTGCCAGGATGAAAAGTCGCAGATCAAGAACCGCGAGAAAGGTATGCGCGTCCTCCGCTCACGCCTCTACGAGCTCGAGCAGGCCAAGCAGCAGGAAGCCCTGGCCAAGGAGCGCCGCTCCCAGGTCGGCTCCGGTGATCGCAGCGAAAAAATCCGTACCTACAACTTTCCCCAGAACCGCGTCAGCGACCACCGCATCGGCCTTACCGTCCACCAGTTGGATCAGGTGATGGAAGGAAAACTCCAGCCATTTGTCGATGCCCTCATCACCCACTTCCAGTCCGAAAAGCTGAAGTCCGACACCGTTCCCGCGTAAAACCGCTCCTGAGTGCCCCACATCGGCCCGCTGTTGGCGAATGTGGGGCGAGTGCGGATATGGCGCGATCCGCGCCGTACAATAGACTTCGTGCAACTCCGCCAGGCGCTCCAGGCCGCCATTGCTCAACTCGAAGCCGCCGCCATCGGCGAGGCGCGCCTTCACGCCGAGGTCCTCGTTTTTCACGTCCTCGGCTGCGACCGCGCCTACCTTTTCGCCCACCACGAGCGCGAACTGACCCAGGACGAGCAGTCGCAGTA
>VFSW01011629.1_pt1 | contig 12348 bp, 12 predicted proteins | sample 5358111 | NCBI WGS metagenome assembly VFSW01 (sample SAMN11554181, study PRJNA540505) | mine drainage metagenome | isolation source: sediment from site ElyBrook_90M | place: USA: Ely Copper Mine, Vershire, VT | collected 2017
CTGATTGACGAGTGCGCCAATCTCGGTCTGACGGTGCAGCCGCCGGACCTCAACAGCTCGCGCTATGCGTTTGCGGTGGCCGATGAGCGCACCATCCGCTACGGGCTCGGTGCCATCAAGGGTGTCGGCCGCTCGGCGGTCGATGCGATCCTCGAGGAACGCGATGCGCATGGTGCGTATCGCGGTCTGATCGACCTGTGCCGGCGCATCGATCTGTCACGGGTGAATCGCCGGGTGTTCGAGGCGCTGATCCGCTCCGGCAGCTTCGATACCCTGGCGCACAATCGGGCCACGCTGCTGGCCAATCTGGACGAGGCGATGCAGGCGGGGGAACAGAATGCCCGCAGCCACGCCGCGGGGCAGGGGGATATCTTCGCCGCCGCCACCACCACCGCCACCGCCGCCGCGGCCGCTGGACCGGCGCCCGAGGCCGTGACGCTCAGGCCGGTGCCGGAGTGGAACGTCTCGCAGCGCCTGGCCGGGGAGCGCGAGACCCTGGGGCTGTACCTGACGGGCCACCCGATTGCGCCCTACGAGGCGGACCTGCGCTATTTTGGTTCCGGCCGCATCGTCGACTTTGCCGGCGAGCGGCCCTCCGGCCCGACCGATCCGGGGCGGGCGTATGCGGATGCGCGCACCGTGACCCTGGCCGGTCTGATCCTCGAGGTGCGCCGGCGAGGGCCGCGTGTGAGCTTCGTGCTCGATGATCGCAGTGGCCGCATGGAAGTGACGCTGTTCGAGGATGTCTATCAGCGCCACCGCGATCTGGTCGTCAAGGACGCGCTGGTGCAGGTCGAGGGCGCCCTGCGCTTCGACGAGTTCAGCGATGCCTGGCGGCTGGCGGCGCGTCAGGTGCAGTCGCTCGACGCAGTGCGCGAGCGTCTGGCGCGCCAGCTCATCATCGCCTGGCCGGACGGCGCCGATGCCGCGGCACGCGGCGCGGCTCTCTCGCAGCTCGAGGGGCTGCTGCGCGCCGCCCGCGGCGGACCCTGCGCGGTGCTGTTGCGCTATCGCTGCCAGGAGGCCTGCGGCACCCTGAGCTTCGGCGAGGACTGGAAGGTGCGGCCGAGCCGCGAGCTGCTCGAGCAGCTCGAGCATCTGCTCGGAGCCGGGCGGGCCCGGCTCGCCTACAGCCCGGAAGGTCTGTCCGATTCATCGGCCCTGGCTCACTGCTCGCCGGCGCCGGCACCGGTCGCCCGCGGTGCCGGCGGCGCGCCTTGCGCTTGCAGGCCCCGACCCCGTACCCTTCGCTCCGGCCTGAAACAGACACAGAGTCGCCCGCGAGATGGCAGTCAGCTTCCTGGATTTTGAGCAGCCGATCGCCGAACTTGAGGCCAAGATCGAGGAGCTCGGCCACGTCACATCCGACTCCAAGGTCAATATCGAGGAGGAGATCAACCGATTGCGCGCCAAGAGCCGGGCGCTCACCAAATCGATCTTCTCCAACCTCACGCCGTGGCAGATCACGCAGCTCGCGCGCCATCCGCAACGGCCCTATACGCTCGATTACATCGGCGCCATCCTCACCGATTTCCACGAGCTGCACGGCGATCGCATGTACGCCGACGACATGGCGATCGTCGGCGGACTGGCGCGACTGGACGGCACGCCGGTCATGGTCATCGGCCATCAGAAGGGCCGCGACACCAAGGAGCGCGTGCGACGCAACTACGGCATGCCCAAGCCCGAGGGCTATCGCAAGGCGCTGCGGCTGATGAAGATGGCCGAGCGCTTCGGCCTGCCCTTGATCACGCTGATCGATACTCCGGGCGCCTACCCCGGCGTGGGCTCGGAGGAGCGCGGGCAGAGCGAGGCGATCGCGCGCAATCTGTTCGAAATGTCGGCGCTGAAGGTGCCGATCATCAGCGTGGTGATCGGTGAGGGCGGCTCGGGCGGAGCGCTGGCGATCGGCGTCTGCGACCGGCTGCTGATGCTGCAGTTCAGCACCTATTCCGTGATCTCGCCGGAGGGCTGCGCCTCGATTCTCTGGAAGAGCGCCGACAAGAAGGAGGTCGCGGCCGATGCGCTCAATCTGACGGCCGAGCGCCTGCGGGACCTGTCGTTGACCGACGAGGTGCTGCCCGAGCCGTTGGGGGGTGCGCACCGCGATCCGGAGCTGATGAGCAACCTCATGCGCGAGAGCATCATGCGCCATCTCGCGCAGCTGCAGACCCTGAGCACCGAGGCGCTGATCGAGCAGCGCCTGGCGCGCATCGCCGCCTTTGGAGTGTACACCGAGAGCCCGCCGTGAGCCGGCGCCGCCCGGCTCGCCCGCCAGTGGCGGCGACTGCCGCGCCGCCCGACGCCGGGCCGCTCGACACCGCGCCGCTCGACGCCGCGCCGGCGAGGTTCGACGCCTCCTGGCTCGGCGCGCAGCTGCGCGCACTGCTCGGAGCGTTGCGCGGGCGCCGGCTGTGCGTTGCGTTCTCGGGTGGCCTCGACTCCGGTGTGTTGCTGGCGGCGCTGGCGGAATTGCGCGCGCGCGAGCGCTTCGCACTGCGTGCGTTGCACGTCAATCATCAGCTGCAGCCGCAGGCCGGGGACTGGGCGCGGGCGGCGCTGGCGCGCGCGCGCAGCTTGCGCGTCGCCTGCCGGATCGGCCGCGGCAAGGTCGAGCGCGCGCGCGGCGAGTCGCTCGAAGCCGCTGCGCGTGATGAGCGCTACCGTGCGCTCGCCGCGCACCTGGCGCCGGGGGAGCTATTGCTCACGGCGCATCATCAGGAGGACCAGCTCGAGACGCTGCTGCTGGCGCTGCTGCGCGGCAGCGGCGTGCGCGGGCTGGCGGCGATGAGTGCCGTCACACCCTGGGCCGCTACTTCGCTGGTGCGCCCGCTGCTGCCGATCGGCCGCCGGCAGCTCGAGCAGTATGCGCACGAGCATGATCTGCCCTGGAGCGAGGATCCCAGCAATGCCGATCAGCGCTTCGACCGCAATTATCTGCGGCAGACGGTCGTGCCGCTGATCCGGCGGCGCTGGCCGGCGGCGGCGGCGACGGCCAGCCGCAGCGCCGCACACCTGGCGGAGGCGCGCTCGCTGCTCGAGCTGCTGGCCCGCGGCGCGCTGCAGGATGCGCGCGACGGCAGCGCGCTGTGCGTCAGCGCGCTGCGCCGCCTGCCGTTGCCGCAGCGTCGCAACGCGCTGCGCGCGTGGATCCTGGAGCGCGGGCTGCCGGCGCCGGACCACCGGCGGCTGCGTGAGATCGCGGGCCCGATGCTGGCGGCGCGGGGCGATGCGCTGCCGCAGGTGCGCTGGCGCGGCGCCGAGCTGCGCCGTCACGGCGACCGGCTGATCGCTTTGCAGCCCGCTGCGGCGGCGGTGCCGGCGGCGGCGGGGATGCGCAGCTCCTGGGATTGGCGCGCGCAGCCGTGGCTGCCCTGGCCGGGTGGCGGCGCCCTGGGCCGGGTGCGCGACCGACACGGTGACGTTCGACTCGCGGCGCTGCCGGCAAGGCTGGAGGTGCGCTTGCGGCGCGGTGGCGAGCGCCTGGCGGTTGCGCAGCACCATCTGGCGCTCAAGGACCTGCTGCAGACGCAAGGACTTGCGCCGTGGGAGCGCGCCGCAGTGCCCTTGATTGTGCACCAGCAGCGCATCATCGCGGTGGCCGACCTGTGGCTCGACCGCGCCTATGCGGTTGCGCGCGACCCCGACGCGGCGCTCCGGCCGGCGGCGGGCGCGGAGCTGCGCGCCGACCGCGGACGCTTCCGCTGGCGGCGCAGCGCGTCCGCTGGCGGTGCAACGTAAGGTCGGCAGACCATTAGCGATTGAGACGGCGGGCCCAATTTGCTACCCTGATTGCCCGTCGTCACAGGCTCATTCTTCAGGCGGCGGATTCCTCGATGACCCGATTCGTTTTTGTCACCGGCGGTGTCGTTTCCTCATTGGGAAAGGGCATCGCCGCCGCATCGTTGGGGGGGATCCTCGAGGCTCGCGGCCTGAAGGTCGCGATGGTCAAGCTCGACCCCTACATCAACGTCGACCCGGGGACCATGAGCCCGTGCCAGCACGGCGAGGTGTTCGTCACCGCCGATGGCACCGAAACCGACCTGGACCTCGGCCATTACGAGCGCTTCGTTCGCACCACGACCGGGCGCAACAGCAATTTCACCACCGGGCGCATCTATGAGCGGGTGATCGCCAAGGAGCGGCGCGGCGATTATCTCGGTGCGACCGTGCAGGTGATCCCGCACATCACCGATGAGATCAAGCGCAGCATCCTGCTCGGAGCCGGCGACGCGGACGTCTGCATGGTCGAAATCGGCGGCACCGTCGGTGACATCGAGTCGCTGCCCTTCCTCGAGGCGATCCTGCAGCTGGGGGTGGAACTGGGACGCAGCCAGACCCTGTACCTGACGCTGGTGCCGGTGGTCGGCGGCTCGGGCGAGATCAAGACCAAGCCGACGCAGCACTCGGTCAAGGAGCTGCGCTCCATCGGCATTCAGCCCGACGTGCTGCTGTGCCGCTGCCGCGAAACGCTGCCGGATGAGCAGCGGCGCAAGATTGCGCTATTCACCAACGTCGAGGAGCGCGCCGTGATCTCGGCCGTGGATGCCGACGACATCTACAAGATACCGCTGCTGCTGCACGAGCAGGCGCTGGACGACATCGTGGTGGACAAGCTGCGGCTCGAGGTGCCGGCGGCGGATCTGACGGCGTGGCGACAGGTGGTCAACGCGCGCATCAATCCCGACGGGCAGATCGATATCGCCATGGTCGGCAAGTACGTGCAGATCCGCGACTCCTATATCTCGCTCAACGAGGCGCTGATGCACGGCGGGCTCAAGACCCGCACGCGCATCAAGGTGCATTACATCGAGTCCACGGACGTGGAGAAGGAAGGCACCGGCGCCCTGGCCGGCATGGACGCCATTCTGGTGCCCGGCGGTTTCGGCGAGCGCGGCATCGAAGGCAAGATTCAGGCGGTACGCCATGCGCGCGAGCACGGGGTGCCGTATCTGGGCATCTGCCTGGGGATGCAACTGGCGATCATCGAGTACGGGCGCCACGTGCTGCAGCTGCCGGAGGCGCACAGCACCGAATTCAATCGCGCCACGCCGCACCCGGTGATCGCGATGATCACCGAGTGGCAGGACCGGGAGCTCGGCGTGCAGCAGCGCAGCGAGAGCTCGCAGCTCGGCGGCACCATGCGCCTCGGAGCCCAGGACGTGCTGCTGCAGCCAGGCACGCGGGCGCGCGAGCTCTACGGCCGCGAGCTGATGGCCGAGCGGCATCGCCACCGATACGAATTCAACAACAACTATCTCGAGGCCTTCAGGCGCGCCGGAATGCGCTTCTCCGGCTTCTCCCGCGATGGGCTGGTCGAGATCATCGAGCTTCCGAGCCATCCCTGGTTCATGGCGACGCAGTTCCACCCGGAGTTCACTTCGACGCCGCGCGACGGGCATCCGCGGTTCACCGGTTTCGTGCGCGCCGCACGCGCCTATCGCGCCTCGCAGCTGCCGGTCGCGGCCGGCGCATGAGATTGGCCGGATTCGAGGTCGGACTGGATCGACCGCTGTTCCTGATCGCCGGCCCGTGCGTCATCGAATCCGAGGCGCTGGTACAGGAGGTCGCAGGCGCGCTCAAGGAGATCACCGAGGCGCTCGGCATGCCGCTGATCTTCAAGGCGTCCTTCGACAAGGCCAATCGCTCGTCGCAGTCGAGCTTCCGTGGCCCGGGGCTCGACGCTGGCCTGAAGGCGCTGCAGTCGGTGCAGCGGCTGTTCAGGCTGCCGGTGCTCACCGACGTGCACGAGGACACCCCGATTGCGGAGGTGGCCGCGGTCGTGGATGTGCTGCAGACCCCGGCGTTCCTCTGCCGCCAGACCAATTTCATCCGCAGCGTCGCGGCCGCCGGCCGTCCGATCAACATCAAGAAAGGCCAGTTCCTGTCGCCCTGGGAGATGCAGAACGTGGTCGACAAGGCGCGCGCGACCGGCAACGAGCAGATCCTGGTGTGCGAACGCGGCGTAAGTTTCGGCTACAACAACCTGGTGGCCGACATGCGCTCGCTGTCCGCAATGCGTGCCACGGGCTGCCCGGTGGTGTTCGATGCCACCCATTCGGTGCAGCTGCCCGGCGCGCAGGGTCATGCCTCGGGAGGACAGCGCGAGTTCGTGCCGGTGCTGGCGCGCGCGGCGGTAGCGGCCGGCATCGCCGGCATTTTCATGGAGACCCATCCGCGGCCCGAAGCGGCGCTCTCGGACGGACCGAACGCGTGGCCGTTGCCGCGCATGGCCGCGTTGCTCAAGACCCTGAAGCAGCTCGATGTGGTCGCCAAATCCGGTCCCTTCGAGGAGTCTTCGCTATGAGCCGAATCGCTGCCGTACAGGCCCGCGAAATCATCGATTCCCGCGGCAATCCGACCATCGAGGCGGACGTACGGCTGCAGTCCGGGGTCCTGGGACGCGCGGCGGTGCCCTCGGGGGCCTCGACCGGCACGCGCGAGGCGGTGGAGCTGCGGGACGCGGATCCGAAGCGCTATCTGGGCAAGGGCGTCACCAAGGCGGTCGGCAACGTCAACGGCGTGCTGGGACCGGCGCTGCTGGGGCGCGACAGCCGCGATCAGGCCGGCCTCGACGCGCGCATGCTCGAGCTCGACGGCACCGACACCAAGGCCCGGCTCGGGGCCAATGCCCTGCTTGCGGTGTCGCTCGCCAATGCGCACGCGGCGGCGCTCGACGCCGGTGTGCCGTTGTTCCGTCATCTGCTCGGGGCGCGCGAAGCGGTGATGCCGGTGCCGATGATGAACATCATCAACGGCGGCGCGCACGCCAACAACAGTCTCGACATCCAGGAATTCATGATCCTGCCGGTCGGCGCGCCGTCGCTGCGCGAGGCGCTGCGCTACGGATCGGAGATCTTCCACGCGCTGAAGAAGATCCTCAACGCCAAGGGCCAGAGCACCGCGGTCGGCGACGAGGGCGGCTTCGCGCCGGACCTGCCGTCGAACGAGGCGGCGTTGCAGACCATACTCGAGGCGGTCGAGACGGCGGGCTACCGGCCGGGCCGCGACGTATACCTCGGGCTGGATGTGGCGAGCTCGGAGTTCTTCCGCAACGGCAAATACGAGCTCGAATCCGAGCACCGCAGCTTCAGCCCGTCGGAATTCACCCAATATCTGGCGGACCTGGTGGCCAGGTACCCCATCGTCTCGGTCGAGGACGGCATGAGCGAGGCCGACTGGAGCGGCTGGTCGCTGCTCACCGCGGCGCTGGGCCGCAAGGTGCAGCTGGTCGGCGACGACCTGTTCGTCACCAATACGCGCATCCTGGCGGAAGGCATCTCCCGCGGCGTGGCGAACGCGATCCTGATCAAGCCCAACCAGATCGGCACGCTGACGGAGACCCTGGCCGCGATCGACATGGCGGAGCAGGCGCATTATGCGGCGGTGATCTCGCATCGCTCCGGGGAGACGGAGGACACCACCATCGCCGACATCGCGGTCGCCACCGCAGCCACGCAGATCAAGACCGGCTCGATGTCGCGCTCCGATCGCATCGCCAAATACAATCAGCTGCTGCGCATCGAGGAGCTGCTGGGCGGCAAGCCGCGCTATGCCGGGCGCGATGCGTTCCCGGTGAAGATCTGATGCCGGCTCACGGCGTCGCGGTGGTAATCTAGGATCTCCATGAAATGGCTTGCCGCCGCCCTGCTCGCCGCGCTGCTGCTGCTGCAGTACCGGTTGTGGCTGTCGAACGACGGCCTGCGCGAGCTGCTGCGGCTGCAGAGCGCCGTCAATGCACAGCAGGCCGAGAACGCGCGACTGTCGCAGCGCAATCGGCAGCTGGCGGCCGAAGTGCATGATCTGAAGCAAGGCTATGCGGCGCTCGAGGAGCGCGCGCGCAGCGACCTCGGCATGATCGCCGGCAACGAGACCTTCTACCAGGTCGTGCCGCCGAAACCCGAACCGCCCGCGCCACCCGCGCCGCCGGCGCAGGGTCCGCAACGCACCGCAGCGGCGCGTTAGGCACGTCGGACTTGGGCGCGACAGCAGCTTCCGAGGCACCGGTGCGCTATTGGCTCGTCATGCCGGCGGCTGGCGCGGGCCGGCGCTTCGGTGCCGCGAAGCAATTCGCCCGGCTCGGGGCGCGCACGGTGCTGGAGTGGGCGCTGGCGCCGTTTCTGGCCGATGCGCATTGCGCCGGCGGCAGCCTGGTGATCGCGAGCGCCGACCCGCAGCGCCAGCAGCTCGCGCAGCGCCTGCCGGCGCACATCCGGCTGGTCGAGGGAGGCCGCGAGCGCGTGCATTCGGTGCATCGGGGTCTGGTGGCGCTGGAAGCGAGCTGCGGCAGCGATGATTGGGTGCTGGTGCACGATGCCGCGCGACCGCTGCTGAGTGCGGCGGATCTGGCGCGGCTGCTGCAATTCGGTTGCGCCGATCCGGTCGGGGCATTGCTGGCGACGCCGGTTGCCGACACCGTCAAGCGCGCACAGCCGGCCCTCACCGCGGCCGATGCGCCGCGCTGGATCGAAACCGTGGCGCGCCAAGGCCTGTGGTTGGCGCAGACGCCGCAGATGTTTCGCTACGCAGCGTTGCGTACCGCGCTCGAGCGCGCGATCGCGGCCGGGCGGACGCCGACCGATGAGGCGCAGGCGATGGAGTGGAGTGGCCTGGCGGGGCTGCTGGTGGCCGCGCAGGACAGCAACCTCAAGGTCACGACACAGGCCGACCTGTTTCTCGCCCAGGCGATCCTGGCGGCGCGCGGCGAGTAGATCCGAGATATAGTCGCGCGGCTTGGGAGGGCGAGGTGGTGAGAGTCGGCTCAGGGTTCGATGTTCACGCGTTTGGACCGGGGGACAGCGTCGTGCTCGGCGGAGTGCGCATCCCCTACAGCCGCGGCCTGATCGCCCATTCCGACGGCGATGTGCTGCTGCACGCGCTGGTGGACGCGCTGCTGGGCGCGGCGGGCCTCGGGGACATCGGCCAGCATTTTCCCGACACCGATCCGCGCGGGAAGGGCGCCGATAGCACCCGCTTCCTGGCGGCGACGCTCGAGATGCTCGCGCGGCGCGAGCAGCGGTTGGTGAACGCCGATCTGACGCTGCTCGCCCAGGCGCCGAAGATCTCCCCGTGGCGCGACGAGATTCAGCGCAGCCTCGCCAGCCGGCTGTCGCTGCCGGAATCGCGCGTGAATCTCAAAGCCACGACCACCGAGCACCTGGGGTTCATCGGTCGCAACGAGGGCCTGGCGGCGATGGCCACGGTGCTGCTCGACGGTCCGGCTCGCTGATGGGCGCGAACGCCGCGGCATCACGCGCGGCCGAGCAGCACCAGCGTGGCGCCAGTGCCCCCGGCCGCCGGCCGCGCCGAGGCGAACGCCAGCACCGGATCGGCGCGCCGCAGCAGCGCGTTGACGGTGTTCTTGAGCACCGGGCCGCGGGTGCCGGAGCGCAGCCCCTTGCCGTGGATCACGCGGATGCAGCGTTGTCCGCGCGCGCGCGCATCGCGCAGGAAAGCCCCCAGCTGCGCCGTCGCCTCGCCGGCCGTCAGGCCGTGCAGGTCGATCTCCGCCTCCACCCGATAGACCCCGCGGCGCAGCCGCCGCAGTACGGTATCGGGGACGCCCGCGCGGCGAAACAACAGTTCATCGCCCGGCTGGACCTCGTGCAGATCGGTGCCGCTGCCCACACTGTCGAGCAGAACCGCGGCGCGCTCGGCGCGCGCAAACCTGGCGAGCGGGCGGACGCTGCGCCGTACCGGCTGCACGCGCTGGGCCTGTTTGAGCGGCTGCACGCCCTGCATGGCGCGCCGGAACAGCGCGCCCTCGTCCTCCTCCTCTTCCTCCTGCTGGGGTTGCTCGTCCTCGCGGCGCATCGCATCTGGCTCCAAGCACTGTGGCATTGAAGTATATTGATGGCCCTCGTGCCAACAGTGGCGCCCGAAGGATCGCCCGTCCCGGGCCGGTGGAATTCTGTCCGTGAAGATACTCGTCAGCAACGATGACGGCTATCGAGCCGAGGGCATCACGCGCCTGCGCAGCGCGCTCGCCTCGCTGGGGGAAGTGACCGTCGTGGCCCCGGACCGCAATCGCAGCGGCGCGGGCAATTCGCTGACGCTCGACGTGCCGTTGCGGGTATTCGAGGCCGAGCCGGGCCTGCACTACGTCGCCGGCACGCCCACCGACTGTGTACACCTGGCCATCTCGGGGGTGTTCGCGTTCCAATTCGACATGCTGGCCTCCGGCATCAACGACGGCGCCAATCTGGGCGACGATGTGCTGTATTCCGGCACGGTGGCGGCGGCGATCGAGGGGCGTTTTCTGGGCCTGCCGACGCTGGCGATCTCGCTCTGCACCTCCCCGGGGAGCGCGCGACATTTCGATACCGCCGCGCGCGTGGCGCACACGCTGGTGTCGGCGGTGCTGCAGCGCTCGCTCGATCCGGCGCTGATTCTCAACGTCAACGTGCCCGATCGGCCGTACCAGGAACTGGCGGGCTACGCCAGCACGCGCCTGGGGTTCCGGCACCGCTGCGACGCCGTGATCGCGGCCCGCGATCCGCGCGGCAATCCGGTCTACTGGATCGGTCCGGCGGGCGAGGGTGCGGATGCCGGTGCGGGTACCGATTTCGATGCGGTGGCGAAGGGTTTCATATCGGTGACGCCGCTGTCGATCGATCTGACCCGCCACACGGTGCTGCCGACCCTCGGACGCTGGTTGGAAGCGCTGTGACCGGCGGCAGCACGGTCCGTGCGCCATGAGCGATTCGCGCCTGGCCGGCATCGGCATGACATCCCTGCGCACGCGCGACCGCCTGGTGCAGCGCCTGCGCGAGCAGGGCATCGTCAATCCTGCGGTGCTCGATCGGGTGCGTAACGTGCCGCGGCATATCTTCGTGGACGAGGCGATCTCGAGCCGGGCGTATGAGGATACCGCGCTGCCGATCGGGTTCGGGCAGACCATCTCGCAGCCCTACATCGTCGCGCGCATGACCGAGGCGTTGCTCGAGGGCGGCCCGCTGGCCAAGGTGCTGGAGATCGGCACCGGCTGTGGCTATCAATGCGCGGTGCTGGCGCCGCTGGTCGGTCGGGTGTATTCGATCGAGCGCATCGAGGCGCTGCACAAGCGCGCGCGCGCGCGGCTCAAGGAGCTGCAGATACGCAACGTGCGCCTGCGCCATGGCGATGGGGCGCAAGGCTGGAAGTCGCAGGCGCCGTTCGACGGCATCCTGGTGGCCGCTGCACCGCTGACCGTTCCGGAGACGCTGCTCGGGCAGCTGGCCGCGGGAGGCCGGCTGATCGTGCCCGTCGGACCGGAGGGTCAGCAACAGCTGCTGCGGCTCACGCGTCGCGAGCAGGGTATCGAGCGGCGCGTGCTCGGATCCGTGTCGTTCGTGCCGCTGCTGGGGGGGATCGGCTGAGGACGTCGGGGTTTTGGTACCGCGACACGCCGCCGGCCGGCTGCCGGAGGGCCACAACATTCGGTATTTCAAGTCGTAACGTGCCAAGGCTTGTCAAGAACCGAGCTGCGCGGTTAGTATTCGCGCCCCTGTCTGCGTTTGACGACATCCAATCCGGGGGGAGGCGTACACGAAGAAGGCACGGGGGCAAGAACGGAGAAAGACCGGATTTGAGAGCAATAATAAAAACCAGTTCTGCAGAACAAGAAAAACAACAAGTTGAGCGCGAAGCGAAAACAATCACCCGGGCCAAGAGCCTGGAATGATTGGGGGCTGTTAGACGATCTTTCTCTCCCCTGTGCCTTCTTCGGGTGCGCTTCGCTGTCGGCGATGCGGGCTGTTCAGGGAATCAATCCAGCGGCGACCGAGCGGTCCTCGTTTGCCAGGATGTTGTAGGTACGGCAGGCCGCTCCCAGGCTCATGCACTCGAGGGCGACGCCGCGCTCGCGACAGGCGGCGCGCAGCGCGCCGTGCGGGAACGTGTGCGTGTGCCCCGCCCCCAGCAGCACGATGCTGGTGCGCAACGCCAGCAGTGGCTCGAGCTGCGCCGCCGTGAGCTCCTCGATCGAGGTCGCGTTCCAATCGTACTGCAGGTGCTGCGCCGTCACGATGCAGGGCCGCGTGATCTGCTGTTCGCCGATGACGATCAGGCCGTCATCGTAGCGGCGGATCAGGTTGATGCGCGGGTCGAAGTCGAGTACCAGACGCATGACCGCTACGATACGCCAACGTGCCCGAGCTGGTCTTCATCGCCACGGATTTTTTTTCCGCCATGCCGGGGCATGAGCGGGGGCATGAGCGCGACGGTTTGCCGCGCCTGCCGCTGCTCGAGATGCTGCTGTCGCGCGCGCATCGCAGTCCGCTGCCGGGCGGCTGGCGCGGCTGGCTGGCGGGGCGCATCGGTGAGCAGACGGTACGCGGGCTGACGCCGGCGGCGGCGGCCCGCGTACCG
>VFSW01011630.1_pt1 | contig 12347 bp, 7 predicted proteins | sample 5358111 | NCBI WGS metagenome assembly VFSW01 (sample SAMN11554181, study PRJNA540505) | mine drainage metagenome | isolation source: sediment from site ElyBrook_90M | place: USA: Ely Copper Mine, Vershire, VT | collected 2017
GGGGGGGGCCCGGGCCCCGCCCGCCCCCCCCCTATTGCCCTCCCCCCCCGCCCACCCCGCGCGCCGGCGGGGGGGGCCCGCGCCCCGCGCCACGGCGCCGGCCAGCGCCACCACCGTCGCGAAGGTCCCGTCGAGGGCCGCGAGGAAGGCCGCGTGGACCTGCTCGGCCGCGACCGTCACGCCACCGTAGGCCTGGTCGCGCGTCGCGCAGGCGTCGGCCACGACCACGCAGGTGAAGCCGAGGTCACTGGCCGCACGCGTCGTCGAGTCGACGCACATGTGGGTCATCATGCCGGCGATCACGAGCGACCGAGCGCCGAGCGCCGCGAGGCGCTCGTAGAGGTCGGTCGCCACGAAGGCGTTCGGGTGGTGCTTGACCACCACCGGCTCCCCGGGCGCCGGTTCGACCAGCCGGTGGAACTCGGCCCCCTCGGTGTCGGGCAGGAAGAACGTCGCGTCCGCTTCGGTCGCGACGTGGCGGACGTGGACGACCGGCCGACCGGAGGAGCGGGCGTGGGCGAGGAGGGCCGCCGCCTGGGTCGCGGCGAGGTCGGCCCCGTGGAGCTCCATCCGTCCCCCGGGGAAGTAGTCGTTCTGGATGTCGACGAGCACGAGTGCGTTCACGACCGCACCCTACCAACGCCGCCCCTCGAGGAGTTCCGGGCTCGCCGTAGACTGCAGGGGTGCAACGACGCGGATCGGGCCGTGGGGCCGGCGCGCTGGGCGCGGTCGTGGCCTTCGCCCTCGCCTTCGGTTTCGTCGAGGCGGCCGTCGTCTACTACCTGCGTCACCTGCTCGGCTCACCGCCCACCTACGGCGCCGTCCACGGCGGCGACCTGGTCAACCTCGGGGCGATCGCCTTCGTCTCGTCGATCCACTCGTTCCTGCCCGCCTCGATCGAACGGGTCGAGATGGTGCGCGAGTCGGCGACCATCGTGATGCTCGTCGCCGTCGCCGTCCTCGCCGGGAGCGGCGCCCGCCAGCGCTGGGCCGCCTTCATCGTGGCCTTCAGCACGTGGGACCTCTCCTACTACCTCTTCCTTCGCCTCATCGACGGCTGGCCGAGCAGCCTGTTCACCCGCGACGTGTTCTTCCTGCTCCCGGTGCCCTCGGTCGGGCCGGTCCTCACCCCCCTGGTGCTCTTCACCGTCGCGCTCGCCACCGGGGTGTGGCTCTGGCGATCGCCTCGCCCGGTCGATGCGCCGACCTCGCAACGCCCCCGCGACCGGTCCGAGCCGGCTCGCCGCTGATTACGACGTCGACCGCGCCGACACCGCGCCGTCGACGCTGTCGAAGATCGCCAGCTCGCGCACCAGCGGATCGGAGGCGTGGCGCAGCTGATGGCGGACGGCGTCGTTGGCCCGCGCGATCGACACGGTGACGCCCTCGGCGGCGAGGTCGGTGACGATCTCGCTCAGCGTCACCAGTCCGGTGTAGTCGAGGTCGGACATGGCGGCGGCGTCCACCACCACCAGCCGGGTCGTCGGGTGGCGGGCCATGAGGTCGTGCAGCTGACGACGGAAGACCCCGGCGTTGGCGAAGTAGAGCGTCTCGTCGAAGAGCACGACGAGCACGTGGGGCACCGGCTCGACGGCGTGACGGCCGACCGGTTCCCAGCTGGTCGTCCCCTTGCGTCGTCCCATCTCGATCATGCGCGGACGCGCCGAGCGCCAGGTGCGCGCGAGGATCGCGAGGCCGACGGCGACGGCGAGCCCGGTCTCGACGCCGAGCACGACCACGCCGAGCCCCGAGACCATCGACACGGCGAACTCGGTACGACTGGAGCGCAGGATCGCTCGGAACTGGTCGAGCTTGATCAGTCGACCGGCGATGAAGAACAGCACCCCGGCCAGCACCGCCAACGGGATCCGGTGCGCGTACGCCGCGAGGGGCGACAGGGCGAGGGCGAGTCCGGCCGCGACGAGTCCGGGCAGCTTCGTGCGACCCCCCGCCAGACGGGTCACCGTCGTTCGCGCCGGACTGGCGTCGACCGGGAAGGTGCCGAGCAGACCGGCCACGACGTTGGCCGCGCCCACCCCGACGAAGTCGCGGTTGAGGTCCTCGGCGACGCCGATCTCGTCGGCCGACACCCGCGAGGTCATGGCGCTCTGGGAGATCACGACGATGGCGAGGGTCAACGAGGTCGTCACGACCGCTCCCCACTGGTGCACCGAGAGCCACCGCAGGCGCCACTGGGGCGCACCGACGATGACCGAGCCGAGCTCGGTGACCCCGTGGTGGTCGAGCGAGAGCAGCGCCGAGAGCGCCGTCGCGCCGACCACGGCGACCAGCGCCATCGGCAGCCGGGGGTTCACCCGCTCACCGACGATCATGACGGCGAGCGTGCCCAGGGCGAGCCCGAGGGGCCACGCCCGGACCTGACCGAGCTGGCCGAGGACCGCGTGCAGCCGCGCAACGACCGACTCGCCGCTGCCGGCGACGCCGAGCGCCGTCGGTAGCTGGTGGGCGATGATGATCACGCCGATGCCGCCCATGAACCCGGTGACGATGGGCATCGAGAGGAAGTCGGCCATCCACCCGAGCCTGAGGAGCCCGACGGCCGCCACGAGGGCGCCCGTCACGACCGCGGCGGTCGCCACCAGCGTCAGGTACTGCGCCGAGCCCGTCGCGGCGAGGTGCGCCATCGAGACCGCGAAGAGCGGGGCGATGGTCGAGTCGGCCCCGACCGAGACGATCGGGTTCGAGCCGATCAACGAGAAGGCGAGGGTCGCCGCGATGAAGGCGATCATCGCGAAGAAGGCGGGCACCCCGGCCAGCTGTGACGTCGCGAGTTGCTCGGGGATCGCGATGGCGAGCAGCGTGGCTCCCGCGAGCAGCTCGCGCGGGGCGCTCGAGCCATCGACGCCGCGCAGGAGGTCGGGCAGACCCCGCGACACGACGCGGCGGGCCACGGGGGTGCGAGGAGACGGGTGACGCCGGGACTCGTGGCCCACGACCTCACCCTATTGCGGCACCGGACAGCCGCCCGGAACCGCGCGGGTGCACTAGCCGGGCACGGTACCGGGCCGACGCCCGGTACCGTGCGGGGGGGCTAGTCGTTGAGCGAGATGCTCACGAGCGTGAGCGCGTTGTTCTGCAGCGTGGCGACGAACTGCACGTGGTCGCCCACCGTGACGTTAGACACGTCCACCGACGAAGGGACGTCGATCGTGATCAGACCGGCCTGGTCGCTGGGCTGGACGACGAGCTGGCCGTCGGCGCCATTGACCCCGGCGACGTAGCTCACGACCGTGCCATCGGTCTGCAGGCTGGTCGACTGCTGACCATTGCCCTGGTCACCCTCGGGCTGCTGGACCCGCACGCTCACGAGCGTGAGCAGGCCGCCGACGAAGGATCCCGTGACGTGGACGCGATCGTTGGTCGACACGACCGGGAAGTTGAAGCCGGCGGGGATGCTGAGGATGACCGGCGCAGCCTGGTCACCGGGTTGCACCGTCAGGCTGCCCGCCGCGGTGGCGGTCGGAGCGGTCACCGCCATGACGAGGCCCTCGACCTGCGTGGTTGGCGAGCCGTTTCCTTGTTCGCCCTCGGGCTGCTGGACGACGACGCTCTGCAGGGTCAACACGCCATTGACGAGCGTGCCGGTCGCGTCAACGCGCAGGCCGGCGCTGGGCACCGATCCGGCGAATGTGGAAGGCACCGCGTAGGTGATCGCCGCCGCGCCGTCACCGGGCTGGATGGTGAGGCTCGTCGACGAGGAACTGACTACCGTGCCTTCGGCCTCGATGGCGCTGTCGTTGCCTTGGTTCTGAGTAACGCCCTGACCGGTCTGGTTCGCGGCCAGGGTGTCGTCGATGATCGTCACGAGGGTGAAGACCTGGTTGGCGTAGGCGACCTGCAACTCGACCTGGTCGCCCGCCTTGATAGTCGTCGGCAGCGTGATCGACGCGGGGATCTGCACGGTCGTGAGCGCCCCGTCCTCGACGGCGATGACGAGCGAGGTCGAGCTCAGTGAGCTCAACGTGCCCTCGAGGCCGATAAAGCTACTCGTACCGGTCTGGTCGAGGGACGTCTCATCGAGGCCCGTCGGGTGGATCGATACACCGACGTCCACCACCGCCCCTACGACCGGGGACGACCCCGAGGTGTGCGCGTGGCGTCCGACCGACGCGATCGCGACGACACTGCCGCCGCCCGAGACCAACAGTTCGCGAGCGCTCGACGAGACGACCGTACCGCGCACGACGGCGGCGCGGGCTCGGCCGGTGGTGCGCACGGTGAGCGCCCGGAAGGTGCCGTCGGCGAGCTTGATCGCGGCGACGCGGACGCGGACACCCAGCGAGGTCCGCTCGGCGGCGCGCGCCGTCGCGAACCGTACGGTGTCCAGGGCCCGGCCCGTCGAAACGACGAGGGTGTGCCGTGCGGCGTTCGTCGCGACCACCGTGCCACGCACGGTGACCGACGAGCGCACGAGCGCCCGCGTGCTGGCCGAGGCCGGCAACGACGCGAACGGCGCAACGAGCACGAGGGCGGCTACGACCGCTGCGGCCGGCGTACCGAACCTGTTTCGAGTCTTCATCACGGATCTCCTCTTGACTGCACGCCGCGTGGCGATCGCCCCACGGTACGTCTCGAACCTGGGACCCGGCGTTGGTCACTCTGTGAAAGTGGTGAGAGTCTCAACCCGTCGTGACGACGCGGAAACCCTCGGCCAGGCGCTTCTTGCCGAGCCCGACGCGGATCGCCGTCGCCCGGGCCCAGTGGCGCACCGTCTCGTCGAGGTCCTCGCGGCCCCCGACCTGGGAGGCGTGGCGGCGCAGGGCCGCGACCTTGCGGTCGAAGGTCTCGGTGATATCCACGACCATCGTCGGTTCGGTCGAGCCGGCGAGCCAGACGGAGCTCACCGCGTGGGGCTCGAGACCCTCGGCGCGCAGCTCGGGGAAAGAGTGAGGGTTGCGCGCGTCGGGGTAAACGGCGCGCAGGGTGGCCTCGCCCGCGGCCAGGTGGTCGGGGTGCGAGGCGAAGATCCGCTCGTAGTTGCGCTCGGGACTCTGGCAGATGACGAGGTCGGGTCGGCGTTGGCGGATCACCCGCGCGATGGCCTTGCGCAGCTCCAGGGTCACCTCCACGCGACCGTCGGGGAACCGCAGGAAGGTGAGGTCGCGCACGCCGAGCTCTTCGGCGGCGGCGCGCTGCTCGGCCTCGCGGGTGACGGCGCGCTCCTCGGGGGTCGCCCGTGACGAGTCCCCGCCGGCGTCGCCCGAGGTCACGAGGCAGTACGAGACCTCCACGCCGTCGGCGACGAGACGGGCGACGGTGCCGGCCGAGCCGAAGTCGACGTCGTCGGGGTGCGCCACGACCACGAGCGCCTGGCGAACCGGGAATCGCTTCTGACTGTAGGACTCCACCGAGGTCGCGGACCTCGTCGTCGCCGTAGCGGCGACCTTCTTGGCCGACCTCTTCGATGCCTTCTTCGTCACCTTCTTCGTCGACTTCTTGGTGGCCTTCTTGGTCACAGGACCGATTCCTCCATCGTCGGCGTCCACGAGGCCAGGTCGGCCAGGTGCGGGTTGTTGGAGAAGACCTCGACGATCGGTCGCTTGAGCGCGAGCCGGCGCATGATGACCTGCGCTTCGATGATCTGGTTCCACAGCAGCAGCGAGACGACGACGCCGGTCGATCCCGCTCTGGCCGTGCGGCCCGAACGGTGCAGGTAGGCCTTGTGGTCCTCGGGCGGGTCGTAGTGCATCACGCAGTCGACGGCGTCGATGTGGAGCCCGCGCGCGGCGACGTCGGTCGCTACGAGCACGGGTAGCTTCTCGGCGCTGAAGTCGGCCAGCGCCTTCTCGCGCTGACTCTGGCGCAGGTCGCCGTGGATCGCCGCGGCGCGCACGCCCTCCTTCTCGAGCTGCTCGACCAGGCGGTCAGCCCCGCGTTTGGTGCGACAGAAGACGATCGTCTTGTCGAAGGAGCGGCAGATCGTCGCGGCGACCTTCACGCGGTCCATCTGGTGGACGTTCAAGAAGTGGTGGACCATCTGGGAGACCGTCTGGGTGTCGCTCACGACCTCGTGGAAGACGGGGTCGGTCAGGTAGCGCTTCACCAGACGGTCGATCGCCCCGTCGAGGGTCGCCGAGAAGAGCAGGGTCTGGTGGGGGCGCGTCGCGATGCGCCGCAACACCCATTCGACCTGGGGCATGAACCCCATGTCGGCCATGCGGTCGGCCTCGTCGAGCACGAGCACGTCGAGGCCCTCGACCTTCACCTCGCCCCGGTCGCCCAGGTCGATGAGCCGACCGGGCGTGGCGATGACGACGTCGCTGCCCTTGCGCAGGTGTTTGACCTGGCGCTCGATGTCGGCCCCGCCGTAGACGGCGGTCACGGCCAGCCCGAGGGCGCGGCCGAGGGGCTCGAGCACCTCGTGGACCTGGACGGCCAGCTCGCGGGTCGGCAGTAGGACGAGTCCGCGGGGTCGGGCCGGACCGGGCCCGACCGGGCCGGGCGTCGCCGCGATGCGTTGGAGCATCGGGAGGCCGAAGCCGAGGGTCTTGCCCGAGCCGGTCTTGGCCTTGCCGCAGACGTCGCGCCCGGCGAGGGCGTCGCTGATGGTCAGGGCCTGGATCGGGAAGGCGGTGGTGATCCCCTGACCGGTGAGGACGGCGACCAGCTTCGGGTCGACCCCCAATTCGGCGAAGGTCTGGTTGGTGGCGTACGAGTCGATCGATGCCGACTCGGTGGTCTGGCTACTCACGGAACATCCGTTTTCTCGGTTGGACCCGGAACCGGCGTTCGAAAGTGGTGGGCCCGAGCCCATGGCACGAGCTCACGTCTAGTCTAGGGCCATTGCACCACCTCGGTGACGGGAGGACCAATGAGGCTCCAGGTCGGTGATCGGGCCCCGGCCTTTACCCTGCGCGACCAGTCGGGCGAGAAGGTCTCCCTCGGCGACTTCTCGGGTCGCCGCGTCGTGCTCTACTTCTACCCGGCCGACGACACGCCGGGCTGCACGGCCGAGGCCTGCCAGTTCAACGACCAGCTGGCCGCCTTCGCCGGGCTCGGGGTCACGGTGCTCGGCGTTTCGCCCGACGACGCGCAGCGCCACACGTCCTTCATCGCGAAGTACGCGCTCACCTTCACGCTGCTCTCGGACCCCGATCACGTCGTCATGGCTAAGTACGGCGCCTACGGCGAGAAGCAGCTCTACGGCAAGACGGTGACCGGGGTGGTCCGCTCGACCTTCGTCGTCGGCCCGACCGGGCGCGTCGAGCACGCGTGGTACGGCGTGAGCGCCAACGGCCACGCCGCGAGGGTCCTCGCGGCCCTCGCCCCGTAGCGACGTCCCTCGCCGTCGCGCGGGACCCCGACGTAGTGGGCGGGATGGTTACCGCGCGGGGAGAGCCTTCGTGTTCGCATCGACGCGATCATCGGTCGCTTCGACCCCGAGGGTGACGAGCGACGCTCAGCCGCCAGCGCCGAACGATCCGCACCGAAGCGTCCTCGAGGCAGCTCAGCTCACCAGGTCGCGGATCTCGTCGGCCGTGAGAACCCCGGTCTCGAAGCCGCCGGCGTCGATCACGCTCGAGAAGAGGGCGGACTTCTTCTCCTTGAGCGCCATGACCTTCTCCTCGATGGTGTCGGAGGCGACCAGGCGGTAGACCATCACTTGGCGAGTCTGGCCGATCCGGTGCACACGATCGACGGCCTGGGCCTCGGTAGCGGGATTCCACCACGGGTCGAGCAGGATGACGTAGTCGGCCTCAGTCAGGTTGAGCCCGAAGCCGCCAGCCTTCAGGCTGATGAAGAAGACGGGGGCGTCACCGGTGCGGAAGGCGTCGATCACGGCCGCCCGCTTTCGGGTCCGCCCGTCGAGGTAGCAGTAGTCGACGCCGGCCGCCTCGACGCGCTGACGGGCCTGGCTGAGGAATCGAGTGAACTGACTGAACACCAGCACTCGATGGCCGTCGGCCACGATGTCCTCGACCATGCCCATCAGCGCGTCGAGCTTGGTCGAGGGGACCGCGACGTGTTTCTCGTCCACGAGCGACATCGCGAGGCTGGCCTGACGCAGGACGGTAAGGGATTTGAGTATCTCGAAGCGGTTCTTTCGTACATCCTCGACCAGGCCGAGGACCTTGCGGCGCTCGCGAGCGAGGTACGTCTGATAGAGCTTGTGCTGCTTCGCGTTGAGCTCGAGCTCGAGTACCTGCTCCTGCTTGGCGGGCAGCTCGGCGATGACCTGTTCCTTGGTCCGGCGAAGCATCAGTGGGCGTAACCGACGACGCAAGAGCGCCAGCCGGTCGGTGTCGCGGTGGCGTTCGATGGGGGTGCGGTAGTACGACTCGAAGTTGTGGTGACTGGCGAAGAGACCGGGCGCGGTGATCGACAGGATCGACCACAGCTCCATCAGGTTGTTCTCCATGGGCGTGCCGGTCATCGCCACCTTGAACGACACGGGTAACTTCTTGATCAGCTGATAGGTCTTGGAGAGCCGGTTCTTGGCGAACTGCGCCTCGTCGATGAAGAGGCCCGCCCACGCCACCGCCTCGTAGTCGTCGTAGTCGAGGCGAAGGAGCGCGTACGACGTGATCACGATGTCCGCTGCGCCGACCACGTCCAGCAACGGCACGCCGCGTCGCCGCCCGGTCTCGCTGACGGTCACCACTCGCAGGCCGGGTGCGAAGCGGTGACACTCCGACGCCCAGTTCCCCACGACACTCGTCGGCGCGATCACGAGGAACGGCCCCCCGACGCCGGCCCGCGCCGTCTGGACGTGACAGATCAGGGCCAGCGCCTGGACGGTCTTGCCCAACCCCATATCGTCGGCGAGCACGCCCCCGAGCCGGTGCTCGTGCAGGTACGCGAGCCAGTTGAACCCCGCCAGCTGGTAGGGGCGCAGCGTCGCCGCCAGCGCCGGCGGCGCCGGGTGGTCGACGCGGTCGGCGGCGTCGAGCAGCGCCCGCACCGAGTCGTTCCACGCGCTCGCCTGCTCCGTCACGACCGCGATGCCGCAGAGGTCCTCCCACGTGCCGGCCTGGAAGCGGCTGAGCCGCACCGTACTGTCAGGCGCGTCGTGGAGCGTGCGAGCCTCGAGGATCGCCTGGTGGAGTTGGCGCAGATCGTCTCGATCGAGTGAGAAGTAGGTACCCGACGGCAGCACGAGATGCGACCGCTCCTCGGCGAGCGCGGTGAACAGCAGTTGAAATGGCACGACCTCGCCACCGATCGAGACCTCGACCGCGAGGTCGAACCAGTCGCCGTCGCGGGTGGCCTCGCCACCCAGCCGCACGACCGGTGCGTCGGTGGACTCGACGAATCGCGGGAGGTCGCCCGCGACCTCGACGACCACCCCGGGGACGTCGTTCAGGAGGGGCAAGAACTCGGCGATGAACCGTACCGCCGCGATGCCCCCCAACTCGGCGGTCGGCGCGAGGCGCGGGCCGTCGGGGTCGTTGACGACCAGTCCGGGCACCGCCGCCAGGATCTCGGTGACGAGACGTACCGCCTGGTCCGCCTCCGGGCCGTGGGGGAACCAGTGCGACTCCCCGAGCGCCGACCGCCACGAGACCCCCGGGCGAGCACGCGCCCAGGCGAGGGGAACGAGGTCCCTCTCGTGGGACACCATCACCACCAGCTCGACGGGCGCGAGGTCGGGCACGTTGACCGACCCGTCGCTCGATCCGGTCGCGACCCGCGCCTGCAACAGGGGGACGAACTCGTGGACGAAGCGCTCCTCGTCCTCCGCCGGTACCGAGAGGGCGTTCCCCCCTAGGAGCTCTCGGAACGTCTCGTCCACGACGCCGTCGAAGGGGGCGAGGTGGAGCCGGGACGGCCCGAGCGTAGCGTCGTCGTCGACCGCACCGTCCCACCACGCGATACCGTGCGCCGGGAGACCGAGTAACCGCACCTTCGAGGTCGGGACTCGGTCCGACCCGACCTCCACCCGTGCCTCGAGCCGCAACGCGAGGTCGTGCCGCGTGAGGTCGAGCGACACGCGGGCGCGAGCGTCCTCGACAACGACCGGGGTCGGCGGGCGCACCGATGACAAGACGGGCACGTGCGCCTCGCGTAGGTCGCGCCATAGGCCCCAGATCTGGCGACTGCCGATCTGGTCGAGCCACACCTCCTCGTTGTAGCGGTACCGAGAGGTCGGGTCGGAGCCCGACAGGCGGCTGATCGCCACCACCTCGCGCAACAGGTTCATCGCCACTCGAGCGGAGGGGTCGGACCCACGGCGGTGGTAGTCGAGGTTCGACCACGTCATCTCGGTGGTGCTCCAGCCGCCCGAGCGGGTCGACACGATCGGGCGAAGCCGAATTCCCGGTACGCCACCGGAGCGTCCCTGATGAGGCCCCGACTCGACCCACTCGACGAAGAGACCAACACCCGCCTGCGCACCAGCGACCGTCGAGTCGACCAGCAGTCCTTGCAGTGCTGTCTCCCACGACGACGCCGTCTCGTGCGCGGCACGAACCCCATTCGTCGAAGGACGCGACCCCGCCGCGGTGGCTCTCGTCGGCACCGAGGCGGTGGCGACGGCCGCGGCGTCAAAGGCACGGGGCGCCTTCGTCGCGAGCAGCAGCGCCGCGGCGTGCTTGCAGTTCACGCCGACGGGACAGGAGCAGTCACCGCTCCACGAGAGGATCGACCCCGTCGTCGACCGCGTCAGGACCGCGGACGTCGAATACGGTGCGGCGGCTCCCCCTTGCACCTCGCCGACGGCTCTCGTTGCGCCGTCGGACCACGTTCGCGAGCGCACCGCACCCGAGCGCGCGTACGCCGACGCCCGAGCGAACGTGCGGGGTTCCACGAGGCGCCGAAGGGCCGAACGGTCGAGCTCGCTCAGCACGCCGACTCCGTCGACGTCGGCCATGGCCCACGCGACGGCGCCGTGGCCCGTCGAATCGCTCGAACCGGGTGGCGCGCGGCGAAGGTGGTGGCCGCCTGGCTCGAGGACCGTCGGGTCGCCAGCCCGTTGGTCGTGAGCACGCGTCGTGTCATTCGTGCCCCTAGCGCTGCAGCCGGTAGCCCGACGGACAGCGTGGCCCGTAGGACCGTACGTGGCGCACCAATTTGCCCTTCACGCAAGTGATGGTCGTCATGCGCGGGGCTCTGGCGAAGTCGACGACGCCGAGCGAGGAACCGTCCGTTCCCTCGGCCACCACCCTCAGCCCGTAGCTCACCGTCGGCGAGAGCCCCCCGAACCAGCACGACGTCGACAGGGTCGTCTCGCGGAACGTCGAGGGCGTGTTGTAGCCGTACATCAGCGTGCAACTGTAGTCCGCCGCCCCCGCGCTCGGGTCCCAGGTCGCCGACAGCGTCGTCGCGGTGCGGTGCAGCCGCAGTGCGCCCGGGGCGGCGGGGGGAGGGTTCACGAGCGACCCGAGGGCGCTCAGTGGCAGGCCCCAGATCTTCGAGTTGGTCCAGTCCCCCGCGTACAGGACCCCACCGAAGACCGCGAGCGGTTGGATGCAGAGGAACTGGGGCTCGGCCGAGGTGTCCGCGATCGACACGACGCCGCCGTTGCCCAAGGTGGCCGGCGTCTCGCGGGCGACCGCGGCCGCCGCCGACGACCGGGTGATCACGCTGATCGCCGAGAAGGGCGGCGCCAGGTTCGAGCAGGTCGAGACGTAGAGGTTGCCCGAGGTGTCCACGGCCAGGCCGTTGGGGTTGACCTTGGCGCCGTAGTGCGCGACGACGTAGGCCCCGTGGCCCACCATCGCCACGAACCCCGGGGTCGACAGGGACGAGGCCGGGACCTCGTAGACGTTGCCGCCCAGTCCCGTCACGTAGAGGTCGCCCGAGGCGTCGAGGACGACCTGCTGCAGGCTGTCGCCGTCGGAGTTGAAGACCATCGTGGCCTGCTGGGTCGCTAGGTTGACCCGAAAGACCGCCCCGGTCTTCTGATCGGCGACGAACAGCGAGTGCTGATCGGCCGAGAGGGCGAGGCCGGAGACGCTCGCGAACGGGCTCGACACGACGTCGAGTGGCGACGGTGCGTGCGCCGACGGACCGAGCGTCCAGATCGTCGGCAGTCCACCGGCGTCGAAGTAGACCGTCCCGCCGCGCGAGACCGCGATCCCGCTGATCCAGTAGCCCGCCGCGGTGAGCGAGGCCAGCCGCCGGCTCGGCGAGTTCGTGGGCACGCCCGCCATGGCGCTACTCAGCTGGCCATTTGAGAAGAGGTTGAGCTGGCCCGACTCGGAGAAGGTGAGGAGATCGCCCGCTCCGTCACCGCCGAGCCCCATGAGCTTGCCGTCCGGCGCGACCGTGAGCCACTCGCCGGAGGTGGTCGGGGCCCCGCTCGCCGCGAGCGGACGGACCGTCACCGCCGTCGCGAGCAGCACCCCGATGGCGACGAAGGTCGTGACTAGACGCGTACTGACGCG
>VFSW01011631.1_pt1 | contig 12347 bp, 13 predicted proteins | sample 5358111 | NCBI WGS metagenome assembly VFSW01 (sample SAMN11554181, study PRJNA540505) | mine drainage metagenome | isolation source: sediment from site ElyBrook_90M | place: USA: Ely Copper Mine, Vershire, VT | collected 2017
ATACTTTCCACACCTCTATGCCAAGAAGGGCACAGACACTGTCCATCACGTCTTGTTTTGTGGACATCATCCAAGATTCACTATCTCTGCCAACACACGCTCAAGATTCGGCTGATCAACGGCTTCGGGTTCGAAGGCTATCGGACTCAATTGAGCAAGTCGCGCTCGATCAAACAGCAGACAGTTACGAGATATCTCATTCCAGACTTCGATGTTTGAAATCACGTGGGGACTGGCTAAAGCCATAATTGGATCGACATCCATGGACAACCAACCAGACCAGAGCCGCAAATCGATATCCCTTGACTTTGCCACGAGATCTTGTTGAATGGTCGCCTGAACAAGAACAATCGGGATTCCCGGTTTCCTGTCGTCAAACGTTCGCCAAACCACAAGGTCAACACCGCCATCTTGGCGGCGGGGACTGCGATAAGCTTTCCCAGAGTTAATTCCCATTTGAGCTGCAAGCCATTCAATGGCTTCGGGGAAGTTGGACGGTCGCCCTACTAACGATGGGAAGCCAAAGTTGACAATTTGTGTCCGGTCACCGAAAAATGTTGAGAGGCAGAACTCGACAAGTTCTTCAAATCTCTTGGCAATTGGTACTTGGTGCTCTGATCGCGCGTCTTCAAAAAACGAACCGAAGGATGTAGCGAGCAAGAACTTGTACACAGATGGGGTGTCTAACGGAAGGACTCTTGAGTTTGTAACGTCAAATGGATATTTTTCTCCAAGTATGGCGTAACGACGACGCATTTCCTCTAGAGCCAAACCAATCGTGATGTCATCCACATGTAGATAGTTCGGAAGCATGTCACGAATCTTGTCGATACTAAAGACTGAACGCGACTGAGAAATTATCGATAATTCAATCAGGTCGGCATACTCCCCTGGCGTCTGGAGAGCTCTGGAAAGTCCGGTCGCCTTCGCACCCATCAGTGGTTACTTCCGCAATCTCTTTAACGTCTTATGGAACTCGTCCACCTCGCTAAGCAGCAGGTCGATCAGGGTCAGCGTTTCCTTAGACAAATCATTGTCCTTGTCGAGTTCTGCTCTTGCCATTCTGATCGCAGACGTGCCAGCCCTGAGGTGATTCTTAATCTTTTCCTTTGCAGGGAGTCCCTTTGCTTTGATCGCTGACTCGGCTGCTTCGATTGATACGCCGGTTCTTAAAGCAGCCAGTCCAACTTCATTTTGTACAACTCGGCCCAAGCCACCGATTTGCCGGCTATCAGTAATGAGTGCTGTCTTCTTTTCGCTTCCAAATATCCAACCGAGGACTTCATGCAATTCTTCGACTTTCTCCTGTGGAATTGGGGCGACACCGGGTTCAATCTCCGAGGTCGCGGGAGCACCAATATGGGATCGCAGCGCAGGACTGCTCATCGCAACAGTAAGCAGAGAGAAAGTACCTTCAAGAGCATTGGACACTTCACCCGATTGCTTTGCCTGTTGGGCAATCTCGAAATTGCGGTACAACTTCGCCACATCGGATCGCTTCTTGCCGACCATGGTCGAGACTTCATTGAAACTGAGGCCTTCGATGTCAATTAGGTTCGCAATAAAAGATGCTTGAGCGTAAGGGCTCCAGGCCGCAATACCTGAGATGTGTCTAAATCCAACGATTGCATTGACCTGACGTCGATCAGCAACCTGGATACATGGGATCAGAGTCGCTGGGGTTATCTCAACCGTCGCCGCTAGTTTGTCCCACTTTTCACTCTCAAAGAACTCGTCCCTAAGTTTCTTGTCCGTAAGACCGAGAAGAGCAGTAAGTCGACGGTTTCCTTCAACCACGGTCCACTGATTCGACTTGGCAACTTGCACAACTATGAGCGGTTCATTGGCGAAGTAACCCATTGTGGCGATCGATTCCGCAACCAGCAAACTATCGTGGGCGTGTTCGATGGTAACTGCTAACTCATATTGGGAGTCGCCGTCCTTGCTCGACACCATTCTGGGATTATCTGGATCGAGCCGAAGTTGGGAGATTGGAATCGATCGAGCCTCACCAACAGTTGACACCTTTTGTTTCTCAACCTCTGGCATATTGATCCTCTTCCATTTCCTCAATTTCACTACGTCTCGTAATTTGCCTGTCACCCAGATTGATTGCGAGAGTAAATGATCCTCTTTCGTTAATGCCCTTCCGTCTAACGAAATGCACTTGAAGGACTACCCCATCTACTGGAACCAAGTCGAGCCCTACGGTGCGGTCGCCTTCATAGCGGACTCCAATTCTGTCGTCGTTGTCTCGGCCTTGGAAAAGATTGACATATCCAGTGTCTGAAAACCAACTTCTCTCTCTAGGTTCAAGTTCCGCCGAAGATTCGCGAGACATGAGCACAACCGGGACATCGTCGTCTTGACGCGGATGGCGCCTAAGGAATTCTTCGATTTCGTCTTGTCGCCAGGACGGAGAAGCATCGACAAGAGCCCACTTCGCAACTATCGAGTCGAGTACGCGATTCAACGGTAATGAAACCGAGCGAAAACTGAGCCTGCCGAAGTCGACAAATGGGGCACTCAGTAGTCCAGTCTCTTCCACGAGTTCCCAATTGAAATTTGATGCCTCGGGCGTGATGAGTGGACGTCGCAACGAGTGCCAAGAACCATCAACGTTGAAATGTGACAGAGCCGGCAAAACATTTTTTCTCGTTGGTCGCGTACCGGCAGGTAGGTCGAGCCCAATGTCTTTCGCCCAATTGTCGACGGTGCCTCCATCTTCAAGGTGATCTCGAAGGTTCGCGCGCAAATCGTCTTCAGTATGCACAATTCCGCGGAGCACGCGAATCGTTCGTGGGCTCGCAAATAACTGACAGAAGGGCAAATACCTGCTCCGGTAACCATATGCCCGGGTGCGTTGTTCGAGAGTGTCAATCTGTTCCGACGCTTTTCGGTTCAAGTACGAGACCGTTAAACCTTCTACCGTGAAACCACGATCGAGTTTATTTCCGCCAATCAGAATGTGGCATGGCGATTGATTCCACTGAACTCGATTGATATCGGTCTCAGAATTTACGAGACTGATCGTCGTCTCAATCACGACACTTGCCGCCTGCTCCCAAAATTCTGGCTCTCGAACCGGCTCAATTCCATTGTCAATGAGGCGCTCATATTCAATCTTCACCAATGACCCGAAGTCAGATTCAGCCAGATTGTCAAGACTCCGGATTTGGTGCATGAATCGCTTTAGAAGGAAGTTGTACTTGGCCTGAGCATCATTTCGATGAGTTGGATGGATGAGCATACTGATGGGAGCCGCGGCCACACCTTCTTGCGCTAGGAGAACTGATGCACCAGCGACGAAGGAGGCAAGAGCCGTCAAGAGACTTCGTGGAAGTTTCTCAATTTGATTCTTGCCACCTTCGTCAGTGAGCGGAATACTTCTGATCACCTTCTCCGCGTTGGTAATGAAGAACTCGCGTCCACCTGTATAGCCTTCGCCAGGTGTTAGAAATTCGACCGTCGTTGGCATGAGTGGATCATCGGGAGGAAGGAGCAGAGGAGCGTACGGCGTAGCGGTGTACTGAACATACAGATGATCGGGACAGGCAGTGCGGAGATCACATATGGCCTGGTATGTGCTACTTGGATTGTCTGTCGCTGGCCGAGTATTCAGAGATGCCTGATCTGCTTCATCATCGATTATGAGAATTTTCAGTTCTCTATCGACTGCGTTGACTGCCGCCACCACCTTTTCAATCTGTCGAGCATTCTTCAGCACCGGAATGAACAAAGTGCGATTTCTGTCAAGTTGCTCTTCGATTTCCGCTCTGTCGGATTTACCCTTTATGCTGGGCAACACAATCCATTTGTAAAATGCTTGGTCCATCCCCAACATCTTCTCGATTCGAGATCGATTTTGGTCAAGAAGTAAAAGTTTCGTTCCCAAGAACGCAATGACAACATCGAATCCGTTGTCAGCCGCGGCAGCTGTAAGGGCCGCCATTGAAGTTGTTTTTCCGGACTGGACGTAGCCCAATGCAAGCGTGCAGCGCGCCGACTCCGGACTATAGGAATCAAGTATTGCGTCTACCGAACCCCATATTCGTGCCCGGTCGCCAGGATTGATCTCCGATTCCATGACGCCATCAAGCCTGGATCGCTCCGATACATGACTTTTTGGCATTATCCCCTGGCGTTGCTTTCCTCGGCAATCACTACTTGGTCACAGTACGACTGAAACTGGCTTAGGTACTCTACTGAGAGCAGGCGTTGAAAGACCTCTTCCTTGATTATTGTCAAGCTACCGAGCCGAAGGCGAAATGTGGCCCGGGACGGTGCAGATTCTTTCGACCGCAACCATATATCGAAGTTAGAAAATGTCCCACTCGTATTTGGATCAAGGAAGTACTGAATCACAATTTTCCAAAGCCCATCTTCAGTCCAGATTCGTTCGTAGTCACGTCTAGGATTACTACCCGAATCTATTCCAGCTGCCCCGCAAGCTGCAGTCCAGTTGCCGAATCTCATGCACACGAGAACCGCTGAAGGTCCGTCGAAAGCCCCTTTTCTTCTCAGGGCATCGTATTGCCGAGCACTTAAGGGGTACGCAAAGGTTGCTGCCAAGCGCAGAATGACAAGAACCTGCCGATCAGTCCACTGCTTCGCAACCTCGTGATCAGATCGATTGGCCACAAATTTAGTCACAGCAGCCGGGATGGAGCGTGCACAAAGTTCATAATCGATTTCAAGTCGATGTGAGAGTTCCTGCACAGATATTCCAGGCGATGCTCGTACGCAATCCACAACTCTTACTGCGGTCAAGATTTCACTCGTAGTAGTCGGTGAGTGAATTCTGCTCTTTGCACTGAGTGAGTATGTGCGTAACACTTGCTTGACTTTGTCCAGAGTAACGCCGATCTCATTGGCAATCACTCGTTGCGTAACTCCTTGAGATCTCCGCGAGATGATTCGCAAGTCCCGCATGAAGTCGTCAAGCACGCTCAAGTTTCCAACACAATGACTTAAGTGTTCCTCGATTTCGTCGACGCTTGAGGTTCCCTCAGTTATCGCCTTTACGTAGTCGTTGTATGAAAGATACTTATCATCTAGGAGTCGACCAAGCATGATGCAGCGGAAGAGTTGGAAATGGTTCAAACGAACTATGTCCGACTTACCGTCTAGTTGGTCATCTGACGCAAACGAGTCGAACTTAAGTAAAGTATGCAGGACGCTCTGACCAGTAGAAATACACCAATCCAGGTAGAGATTTATGGTCTTCAATTTGTACGTTGGAACATTGAGTGAGATGCCTGCTCGGGCCACCGTCTCCTCACTGATTCTGCGTATTGCCTGGAGCCGAACTACCCAATCCAATAGATCACTCTGATCGCCAGATAAGTACCGCAATGGATTCCGGGCGTCACGCTCGGCTTGATTAACTCGTTGAGCAGCGACGCTTAAGCGGTTAAAGACCTCAACACTTTCGACCTCGAAAATATCCCCGTACGCAGTCGCACCACGCAGGCGATGCGTGTTAATTGTCTGATTGAGTTCCAATTCGTCCTGGCGGACTGAGCGAAGAACTAGGAGAAAATCAACGAGCCAATCCTCACTTGGAATTCCCGTACGATTCAGAAACGCTCGAATCGGCAAACGCTGACTTGTCAATTGGCGTTCAGAGATCTCCAATAGTTCTTGTCCTCGGTGGTACTTGGTAACCATGATGCGGGACAATACCTCACGCATACGACAAAGCTTCTAAGCCAAGTTCATCTACCTTCAAATTCAACCATTCTGGACCTCTGGATTGTCGATTGAGTCCAACATTCGACCGTGAGGGGTTCTAAGGTCAGATGCAACGGAACCGACTATAGAAGTTCAGACCCTTCAAATTCCCTTGTGCACCGTCTAATTGCCCTCAAAGTGAATGCTGTTACCGTCAAAAGAAAGGCGCACCATGCTCAGCCCCGTCGAGGAACTGCGGCTCGCCGTCCAGTCACAGCTTGATCTGCGACTCAACAAAATCGTCGAACGAACCATCTCAAGTCGACTCGACAGTTGGGAACTCACTAAAGAGATGAAGGACGATTTAGCAGAGGTTGCGGTGACTGCGATTCGCGACATCTATTACGCCGCTAGTAATCAGGCAACGACAGTGCTGAGAGAACTGTACAACGGCGGCCTCGGCGTCAACCGATAATCCCTCGCCTCCGTGGCGGGGGATTATCCTCGCACCGCACCATAAATTCTTGGCGACTCTCCGTGCATTTCTGAGGCCACATCGCACTGTCCATCCTGCACATCACATCGAGTGCATGACCAGGAGGACAAGTGCGAACACCAACCACCCTCGAGGGTTTGGATATATGGATCAATCCTTACCACGTGATTCTTCATTCGACCCTTACTGCTGCAGTGCGCGTCTCGCCCATTTGCTCGAGTGAGGCCCTCGGAGAGGTCAGCAATGCTTGACCCAAAGTCCATCACCATCTCGCCCTTGGTCCAATCCCTCGCGCACTATGTAGCCAGTGGGGGTGAGTTTTTGTTTTCAGAACTCTGTTCCGAACTCGAGATGCACCGCGAGACAGTGAATGGCGCGCTCGCGACGCTCGAGGACCTTGGTGCGATCTCCTACACCAGGCCCAAACTCGGACGGCCCGCCAAGGACTCGGACGGACACGCAACTTGCGTCACGATTCATCTCAGTTCTTGGGTCTGGGATGCGCTGGGTATCTCATTTACTGGGCTTAGGACAAAGGGGGCGAAGTGATGAGTGAACAACTCGACTACGACGTCGCGGCCGAGGCGATTCTCAATGAAGTCCTCATTGACCGCGACGGGAACAACTCCGACAAGAATAAGCGCAAGGTAGTACTTACGTGCGCCGCCGACATCGAAATGAAGCCTGTGCATTGGCTCTGGCATGGGCGGATCGCAGAAGGCGAACTCGCGCTGCTTGCTGGTGCGCCTGGTCTCGGCAAAAGCACCGTGGCCGGCGCCGAGTGGGTGGCATGGATCACCACGGGGACAATGAAGGGCCGCTACTTTGGCGAGCCCAAGAGCGTCATTATCGCCGCGACCGAGGACTCATGGAACCACACGATTAAACCTCGTCTCGTCGCTGCTGGCGCCGACCTGAATAGAGTCTTCCAAGTCGAGGTACTAACGCGCGAAGGCGTGCATGGGACCTTGACCCTGCCGCTCGATATCCCGGCCCTCAAAGAACAGATCAAGGAGCACGGAGTCAAACTCGTCATCTTCGACCCGCTCATGAGCCGCTTATCAGGATCTCTTGACTCGCACAAGGACGCAGAGGTGCGGCAAGCGCTTGAGCCATTAACGGCAATGGCTAAGCAAAGTGAGTGCGCATTTCTCGGACTCATCCACACCAACAAAGGTTCCAATACAGACCCGCTGAAGGCCATTATGGCATCCGCGGCCTTCGGTGCGGTTGCGCGGTCCGTGTTGTTCGCGGTGAAGGACCCTATGGACGAGCACTCATCCATGATCGGCATCGTCAAGAATAACCTCGGCCCGATCTGGAACCTGCCAACCTACAAGTACCGTATCGAGGACAAGCGAGTAGGCGGCAATGACGCGGATCCCATCACTGCGGGAAAGGTCGTCTGGTTGGGTGACAGCGACCGAACTGTGAGCGAGACCTTAGAGAGTTGTATTGCCGAAGGCGGTGCTCCTGCCGTCGAGGAGGCTGCAGCTTGGCTGTCGGATTTCCTTACCTCGAAAGGTGGTGCTTGTCGATCCCAGGAAATCAAGCTCGCTGCCGCGAAAGTCGGAATATCACTCAGTTCACTAGATCGGGCACGCAAGCGCTTGGGGATCGAAAGTGTGTCAGTGGGATTTCCCCGAGTTTCGTCATGGCGACTACAGGAGTGCGAGGCGCCCTCGATTTAAAGGATCTGGGTTCACCTCTTCGGCAAACTCGGCACCAGAAAGGGCTCGACATTTAAGAGTGGGTTCAAACCAGAGGGCGTGCGCAACCTCCGTGCGGCGAATCAACGTCTCGTGTGTGGAATCCTCACCAGACGAAGTTGCTACGAATGGAATGAAGGCGTCTGGTAGAACACTGAAGACCTGAGTATCCAGGATGGAATTACAAGCCACGTGATTGCAACAAGACTCCATATTGCGGTCTGAAGTTCTGGGCTAAGTCCAAGGGAAGTTGCGATCGAATATTTAAATGATCCTCGAGGGACACTAAGACCTAGCGACTTCATCCATGCACCAAGTGAGAAAGCCCCTACGCCAAAGACAACCACCAGCGTTATTCGCCGCCTCGCGGTTGGAATCAACTTCATCGGGAGATTTACATACTTTGCCGAGAATACCAATGAAGGGCGGTTGTGTCAGGAGTGCAATCTTGCGCTTGCAACTCCAAAGATCGGCCCGAGTTGTTCATCTAGGTCTGCCTTCACTCTTTCATGGCGATCTAACTTCAACCATCTTGAACCAGTTGCTGGGCCGGCCAACCCATTCTCGGACCGGAGAATTCAGGACCAGTTCGTACTCCAAATCAGCCAGAGACGTCTGGAATGAGATGACAAAATGATTGATCAACGTCACTGACGTTGTGCGTCCGAATCGGCAGTAACGCCCAGGCCGTGGAATCCCCCGTCCTAATCTTCCGGAAAAACGAGATCGCAATCGCCATAGCGGTGTTCGAACAATGGACCAAGCATCTCTCGCGCCAATCGTCGTAAATCGTGAAACTTAGGTGCGACAACGTCACGCATCACTAGAACCGAAACATGCGAGCAACCAATTTCCTCTTCGGGCATGGGTGTATATACGACATGCCACGGGTCTCCTTCGAACTTTAAGTCTCTGACTTCTCCAACGCGAGCCTCAAACACTAAGACTCTGGCGGGATTGATTTCAATCAGTCTTGGGTAGCCGATGTCGTGGTTGGCGAGGTGTTCCCGCCAGAGAACCGACAAGTCCGGACTGAATCGCATTCCTTTGTCATTATTTGCCAGCATGACTCGCCCACCAACTTTGATTACGAAGTCGTGAGAAGATTTCGCGGCTCGCCAAATGTGATGATCTTCGGGAATGACAGCAAATCGAGGACAGACTTCTTGATTCAATACTGACTCAGTTCCTTGAGCAGGGGTTCGAGCTTCTCGACGGTTGAACCATCGGCAATTGAGCCTCGCCACAACTCACCTCCCCTCATGTCGTGAGCCCAAACAATGACACCGGAGTCTGAAAAATCAATCTCCAGATGCCATCGAAATCGAAACCAGATGAGTTCGACCCCGCCCGATGGTGACGGAACTACCGATGGAGTTGGGAGGGTAGGGGGAAAATATTTATAAGCAAAACGGATGGCTTGATCCAACGTTTTAGGAGGCGGAACTGGCAATCCATCTAAATTGTCGGTGGTTAACGCTTTCATTGCCTCGAGACGCATTTCTAGAAATGGAAGCCAGCGCAACGCGACTCCGGCATCTTCCTCTTGGCTCGGAGTAAATGCAGCGCGATTCGATGCTGCCTGGTAAATCTGCGACGCCTCAGTACTAACAGAAGGTCCGCTCGCCAGTTGCGTGAAGATGGCAACATCAGATACCGCGCTGCTCACATCACCAATGTTCGACATCTTAAGATAGTCCCCAAATCGCCTTCGCTTCAGGCGTCGTCAGACTTTGAAATGAACTCTTCAAGAGTTTGCGGCAGAAGAGGATTTCGTCTTTTAGAGTTTGGTCCGATACTTGGGGTTCCAGTTGTACCCAACAGGTCCAAGTAGCCAACGAACCGACTTCAATTGATGATGACCCAGGCAGGACTCTCATGACGTTCCCCTTCACTTGGCCAAAGAGTTTCATCGCAAGGTGACCGGTGCGGTTAATGACAAATGTGCTTGTCCAGTCTTGCGACTCCGGCACGACCTTCGCGTAGTCAACTTCAAAGACTGCGGCCTTCGCGAAATTCAGTGCTTTTGCTTGGGGCATAGTGCTCTGAGGGAACCAGTCGTAATACGTGACCTCGAGCAAAGTTGGCTCAATGGCCGCCTCATTTTTCAAGGAAGAGCAAAGGAGTTGATGGGCCACGAAGAATCTGGAAAGCACCGCATCGAATCCTGGATAATCCGTGGCGCGCCTTCGCCAGTTAACCACGAGGCGATCAGACTGGAGTTGCACAATTCGAGAATCGTCTTCGGAAACGAACCAGATTCGAGAAAAGGAGTCTTGTGTTGAAGGCGCAAAGTTCAGTGGCGACGGTGGATTCAATGTTTGTGAGATTGACATTGTGAAGGGCGCAGGTTCGGCGAGACGAGGCTGGTACTGGAGTAGTGGATATTGCTCTTTAAGGTTGTCTCGAAGAATTACGGTCGCCTGCGGCATCGCCTCCGAGATCGATTTGAAGGACAGTCCGATGACAACCTCATCTACAGGTGGAGTGTGTTCCGTTGTGGTGGGCGATGTGGTCAAGGGGTTCTCCATTGGGTTCATCTTGCGTACGTAGCCACAAGATAGTGGATGTTGTAAATGTCAGCCATCTCTTTACAGTTACAAGGGCTCATGCAATAGTGCGTCAATGGCCAAAGAGAATCCACTTCGTTTAGAGGGCAGTTTCGGGATATGGGGAGCACTGCGCCACCCATCAATAATTATCGGTTCTGAAGTGGGGAAAATAGATAGCGCTGGCGCCGACCCAATTTCTCAAGGAGAATCGCGTCGGGTCAGTTGCTTTTTGCGGGGAACAATCGCAAACGATCCGGCAAGATTGAAGAAGGGCAATCTAGTTCTGTCGCCTGGCGGTGCCTCTTGGTCGCCATTCAGCCCGCCTGTGGGGGCGCCACCTTTGTAAATGGGGAGTAAGTAGTTACAGTCATGCCAGATCTCTGGGGAGAGTATTTATTGAAATGAATAGGAATGACAATGGAATCACTGCGTCAAGAATGAAGACAGTCCTTTCAAGTCATTTCACATTTCACGGGAGCGCGATGTTTGACGCAGCTGACATAGCGAGAGCCCCCTCCCTTCCAATCAGATTTCGTTGGCGGCTCTTCTCGTAACGCCTCCCAGCAGACCAACCAATCGTCGAAAGGCATTCCATCAATGTGGGAACGAGACATTACGGAAGGGGCAGCCCCTTGTCACGAATCACGTGTTGACGTAACCAAGAGTCGACAGTGAATGAACGTATTGACCAAAATTTCTTCTCGCGGCGATGTAATAGCGCCAGATTTAAACACAGGAAGATCTCGATCACTTCATCGAGACTGCGATGTAACTGGAAAGTTACTCCTCGAGTCCGATGTCCTCAAGTAACTCGTCCAGATACGCGGTAAGGCAGAGCGATCTTGCCTTGGCCTCGATGCCGACGCCGTTTAACCAACTGCGCACTACCAAAGATCCATCATGCGTCAGGGAGTAGATGATGCGGGTACTCGGACCTTTCCGATGTAGCGTAATCCAAACACCGTCCGAATGGAAACTACCGTCTTGGTCGAAAGGTAGAAGGAGCCACGACGCAATAGCGCCGACACTCACTTCGACAGTCCCAAACCACGAGGACGCAACGACGGCGTTCTGGGCGGCAATCTCGGAAACGGTGATCTCTTCGATGAGGTCACAAGCTCGTTCGCGCAACACAGCAGCACCGCGACCAGTCACCGCGGTTTTGGCCGCGGCTTCAAGGGCCGGACGAGGACAATCTACGGGCAACTCACCCTCTGAGGTAGTCAGCAGATTGACAATGGCCTGGGCCGCATCAAGAGTGTTGAGGGTATCCACGACTTCGCGGACGTAACGCTCGTGCGATTGTTGAATTGACGACTTGTTTTTCCCAGTAGCAGAGGGGGTATCGAGGGCCATGTGTGAATCTACTTTCTCTCGTGGGGTTGCGACGGTTTAGCGGACTGCGACTGGCCAGGCGAACTGCGCCTCGAAGAACGTCAGGTCGGCCTCTTCGGGTGAAGTATGCACCATCAAATCATCGTAATCACAACGACCCGCAATGGACGAGTAGTTGGCGTCATGGGTTCTCTGGCCTGTTGCGTCCTCTCCACAAGCACGGTCGCTCCTCTTTCGCACCAGAGTTCGCCTACGTGTGACCGCAAAACAATCGACTGTAAACGAAGTCCTCAGTCAATAGCGGTTCCTTAAAGTCGCAATATGGAGGTCGCAGAAGGCAGCATCACCCTTTAGCGTCGCGCCCTCTTCGGACTTGCCGATATTCAATCAGGACGGTCGCTTCGGGGTTTGCCCCGCTTGTGCCCCGAGAACAGCGAAGAGTAGCGGCGAAAATAGGCGAACAGTGGAGAACTCCTACCAGGACCAATGTTGTAGTTTGATCAAATGACCAGCACTTTTAGGCGATTGACCCTCGGTTCCGTAGACCGATGCTCTAATCCGCTGAGCTACAGCCGCGTTGGT
>VFSW01011632.1_pt1 | contig 12346 bp, 6 predicted proteins | sample 5358111 | NCBI WGS metagenome assembly VFSW01 (sample SAMN11554181, study PRJNA540505) | mine drainage metagenome | isolation source: sediment from site ElyBrook_90M | place: USA: Ely Copper Mine, Vershire, VT | collected 2017
CCGTCGCGCTCCAGCTCCTTGATGTGCGCCGCGTTCACCAGCCAGTTGCGGTGCACGCGCACGAAGGCGCGGCCGAACGACGCCTCGACCGCCGTCAGCGACAGATCGATGTCGAACGTCCCGTGCATCGTGTGCACGAACGTCAGCCGGTCGGCCGCCTCGAACGCCCAGATCTCGGCCGGCTGCAGGAACACCAGGCTGCGCTTGCGGCGCGCCACGATCCGCGGAGGCTCCCTGGCCACGTCCGCTCCCGCCCGCCGCTGCGCGATCCGGCGCAGGCACTGCACCACCCTCTCCTCATTGAAGGGCTTCAGCAAGTAGTCGACCACCCCGAGCTCGAACGCCTCGAGCGCGTGCTCCTCGTACGCCGTCGCCAGCACGAACGCCGGCCCCCGCTCGCGCGCGACGGCCCGGATCAGCGACAGCCCCGTCTCGCGACCTCCGTCGAGCTGCACGTCGACGAACGCCACGTCGATGCTCATTCCCGACGCCTCGTCGGTCAACGCCTGACGCGCCTCCTCGATCCCGCCCACCGCGCCGACCACCTCGGCCAGCCCCGACGCCTCGATGAGCTCGACCAGGTAGTTTCGCGCCGGCCACTCGTCCTCGACGACGAGCGCGCGCATCGGAGTCTGGCCGCCGGGCATCGCTCAGTCTCTCTGGGGGTCGGCGATCTCGATGATCGAGCGCGTGCCCTCCGCCGAGGACTCGTGCCGCAGCGACGCGCCGTGCGCCTCGAGCTCCAGCCGCCGCCGCACCGCGTGCAACCCGAAAGCGCCCGCGCGCACGTCCGCGTCGGGCATGCCCGGACCGTTGTCCTCCACCACACACACCAGCCGGCCACCGTCCTCGAACCGCGTGCGCACCACCACGCGCCCCTCGCGGTCGCCCCTGCGCAGCGCCCCGTGCTTCACCGCGTTCTCGACCAGCGGCTGCAGCAGGAACCGCGGCAGCAGCACGTGCTCGGTGTCGCGCGCCACGTCCCACTCCAGCCGCAGCACGCCGCGGTGGCGGGCCTCCAGGATCTCTCCGTACCGCCGCAGCCACGCGATCTGCTTCTGGAGCGGCTGCTGCTCGCCCGCGTCCTGCACCGCGTCGCGCAGCAGATCGCCCAGACACGACAGCAGCCGCCGGGCCTCGCGCGGCTCCTCGGTCACGAGCCCCGCGATCGCGTTGAGAGTGTTGAGCAGGAAGTGCGGCTCCAGGTGCGACCGCAGGCGCGTCAGCTCCGCCTCGCTGCGGAGCCGCGCGGCCTCGAACGCCCGCGTGCGCGCGCTCTCGACCGCGAACGGGAAGGCGAAGGCGAGCGACCAGAGCCCGAAGTACAGCTGTGCGCTCAGCACCCCGAAGAGCGTCGTGCGCACCAGGCTCACGCCGTTCACGTAGGTGACGTGAAGAGCCGGCACGTGCTGCGCCATGAACCCGTACGCCAGCCCGTACACGCACCCGAACGCGGTGGCGATGGCGACGCCCCCCACCAGCCCCTGCGCCGCGGTCAGCGAGCCCCGGAGCGACCGGCGAAACACGGCGGTCAGGGTGAACATGAGCAGGGGCAGCTCGGTGCCCATGTAGACCACGCGGGCGAGCAGCCGCGCGTGCTCCTTGCCGGACACCGCGTCGCTGGCAAGCTGCAGCGCCATGACGCCGAGCACCACGACCACGCCGATGGCGATCCGGGGCCGCAGGGCGCCTGCGACCGGTGCCGGCGCGACGGAGGCCACGGCTCCGGCGGGAAGCTGTAGGGCCGGCGCGGGGGTACCGGCCTGGGGGGCCGGAGTACCCTGGTTCGCCTGCGGGAGAGAAACGCCCGTCAATGCAGCCATGCGACGTTCAGCGTACAACGGCGCGGCACTGTACGCGCGTCAGCCGGTCGGAAGTCGGGGCGGATTCGTCCCCGGAATCGAACGGCTGGTCACTTGCGCCGCAGCCTTCCGGAAGGGCACGGCATCCTTGGGAGATAGAGGAGAGATGCGGCCACTGCGTTCCATCGTGTTCCTGGGCACTCTGGCCGGGGCGCTCGCGGCGCCCGGAGCCGCGTCCGCGCAGCCTGCGGCTCCGGCCACCATCGGATCCCCGGCGACGTCGACCACGGTGCCGGCCGCCGACCAGGCCCCCAAGCGCGTGGTCACGCTCGCCCAGGCCGAGCGAGCGGCGCTCGAGGCGCAGCCCCAGATGCGCGTCGCGCGCGCCGCCACCGATCTCGCCGAGGGTCAGGCCGACCAGGCCCGCTCGCCCCTGCTGCCTCAGGTCACCGGCACGGCCGGCTACACGCGCGAGACGGGAAACTTCGCCGCCCGCCCGGGCGGCTTCACCGGGCCCGGCTTCGGCCCCAGCGGCTCCCTCTTCTCGAATTCCTACGATCTGTGGAGCTTCGGCGTGACCGGCACGCAGCTCATCTACGACTTCGGCCAGACGTCGGGCAAGTACAGGGCCGCCGATCTGAACGTGGAGGCGCAGCGGTACAGCGAGCAGGCCACCCGCCTGCAGGTCGTCCTCAACGTGCGCACCGCCTACTTCAGCGCACGCGCCATGAAGGAGCTGGTCGCCGTCGCCCTCGAGACGCTCGACGACCAGAACAAGCACCTGGCGCAGGTGCAGGGCCAGGTCACCGTCGGCGTCCAGCCGCCCATCGCCCTCGCCCAGCAGAAGGCCGCGTGCGCGAATGCCGTCGTGCAGCTGATCCAGGCCGACAACAACTACGAGACCTCGAAGGCCCAGCTCAACCAGGCCGCCGGCATCGTCGGCGGCACCGACTACGACGTCGGCGACGAGCAGGTGATCGTGCCCGAGGACGAGGACCAGCCGCTCGACGTGCTCGCGGGGAAGGCCATCGCCGCCCGTCCGGAAATCGCCACCTACGTGAAGCAGCGGGAGTCGCAGGAGGCCACGCTGAGCTCCGTCAAGGGCGGGTACGGCCCCACGCTCTCGGCGGCGGCAGGGGTCACCGACACCGGCGAGAACCTCACGGCCGCCCAGGCGCAGGGGGGACTGGTGCCCAACTGGAACGCGGGGCTGCTGCTCAACTGGCCGCTCTACCAGGGCGGACTCACGCTCGCCCAGATCCGGCAGGCGCAGGCGGGGCTCGACAGCATCGACGCGCAGCGGGCCGTCGAGGTGCTCGCGGTGCGCCTCCAGGTCGACACCGCCCGGCTCGCCGTCAAGGCCGCCAAGGCCACCATCGGCGCCTCGCAGGACGCCCTCGACAGCGCGCGCGAACAGCTGCGCCTGGCCGAGCAGCGCTTCTCGACGGGCGTCGGCAACATCATCGAGCTCGACGACGCGCAGGTGGCTTACACGACGGCCGCGGCGCAGGTGGTGCAGGCTCGCTTCACGCTCGCGAGCGCTCGAGCGCAGCTGCTGGCTGCTCTAGGACGGACATGATGCACGACGATCCCATCGGCGCAGCGACTTCCCCCCGCATCGACGCCCCCGTCGCGCTCCCGACGCGCGGGTCGTGGACGACGCGCATCGTGCTGCTCCTCGTCCTGGCCGCTGCCGCGGGTGGAGGTTTCGTGCTCGTGCGCAGCCGTTCCCGGGCAGCCGCCTCCGCAGCCGCCGCGGCGGCGAGCGCCATGCAGAACCGCGTGGTGCCGGTCCTCACCGCCGAGGTCACGCAGCGCGACGTCCCGATGTGGCGCGAGGGGCTCGGGAGCGTCGCGGCCTTCTACACGGTCACCGTCAAGACGCTGGTCGACGGCCGCATCGACCGCGTGGCGTTCACCGAGGGGCAGCACGTCAAGAAGGGCGATCTGCTCGTGCAGATCGACCCCCGCCCCTTCGCGATCCAGCTCGCCTCCGCCCAGGCCGCGCTGGCCAGGGACGCCGCCAACGCCAAGAACGCGCGCCTCAACGCCGAGCGCTACAAGACGCTCAGCCAGCAGAACCTCATCTCCGTCCAGCAGTACACCGACCAGCAGGCGAGCGTGGATCAGCTCGATGCGCAGGTGCAGGCCGACCAGACGGTGATCGACTCGGCCCGCCTCAACCTGGACTACGCGCACATCACCTCGCCCATCGAGGGCGTGACCGGGGTGCGCCTCGTGGACCCCGGCAACGTCGTACACGCCGCCGACACGACGGGCCTGGTCGTCGTCACCCAGCTCGACCCCATCGCGGTCTTCTTCACGCTGCCCGAGGACGACCTGCCCGCCATCGCCGAGGCGAGGCTGAGCAACCCCGAGCTGCCGGTCGAGGCTTTCAGCCGCGACGGCGACAACCCGCTCGGCAAGGGCAAGCTCAGCGTCATCGACAACGAGATCAACCAGGCCACGGCGACCATCCGCCTCAAGGCCATCTTCGACAACCCGAAGGCCGCCCTCTGGCCCAACCAGTTCGTCAAGGCGCGCATCACCCTGTCCACCCGTAGAGGCGCGCTGACCATTCCGGCGGCCGTGGTCCAGCACGGGCCCAACGGCACCTTCGCCTACGTCGTGAGCGCGATCTCCACCGCCGAGATGCGCCCGATCGTGGTCGATGCGGTCCAGGGCGACCTCGCCATCGTCAAGAGCGGCCTCGCGGCGGGCGAGCAGGTCGTGCTCGACGGGCAGGCTCAGCTGCGCCCGGGCGCGAAGGTCTCCGCGAAGCCCGCGTCGAGTGGCAGCAGCAGCGGCAAGGCGACCGCCGCGTCGGCGAACCCCGCCCCCGGCGGCAGCGGTAGACCGCCCGGGTCCGCCCCATGAGCGGCGGCATCTCCGAGCCGTTCATCAGGCGGCCGGTAGCGACCACCCTGCTGATGGTGGCCGTGCTGCTCGCGGGAATGGCGGCGTTCACGCAGCTGCCCGTCTCCGCGCTGCCGCAGGTCGACTACCCCACCATCGTCTGCTCGACCATCCTGCCGGGCGGCAGCGCCGAGACCATGGCGTCCGCGGTCACCACGCCCCTGGAGCGACAGTTCGGGCAGATGCCGTCGCTCACCCAGATGACCAGCGTGTCGAGCTTCGGCTATTCGCAGATCACCCTGCAGTTCGACCTGGACCGCAACATCGACGCGGCCCAGCAGGACGTGCAGGCAGCCATCAACGCGGCGTCCAGCCTGCTGCCTGCGCAGCTGCCCACGCCGCCCACCTACTCGAAGAGCAACCCGGCCGACCAGCCCATCCTCACGCTGGCGATCAGCTCGGACGTGATGCCGCTCGACCAGGTCGACGACTTCACCGACTCCATCCTCGCGCAGAAGATCTCCCAGGTCTCCGGCGTGGGTCTCGTCACCATCAACGGCGGCCAGAAGCCGGCGGTGCGCGTGCAAGTCGACCCCGAGGCGCTCGCGGGCACCGGCCTGACGCTGGAGGACGTGCGAGCGGCGCTCGCCGCGGCGAACATCAACCAACCCAAGGGCAACATCGACGGCGCCCGCCAGGACTACACCCTGGCCACCAACGATCAGCTCTACAAGGCCGACGGCTTCAAGCCCCTGGTCATCGCGTACGCGAACGGCTCGCCCGTGCGCCTGTCCGACGTGGCGCGGGCAGTCGACGGCGTGGAGAACTCGCAGCTCGCCGGCTGGGCCAACTCCAAGCGCGCCATCATCCTCAACGTCCAGCGCCAGCCGGGCGCGAACGTCATCGCGGTGGCCGACCGCGTGAAGGCCCTGCTCCCGCAGCTGCAGGCTTCGCTCCCGCAGGGGATCGACGTCAAGGTGCTGAGCGACCGCACCGAGACGGTGCGCGCCTCGGTCCAGGACGTCGAGAGCACGCTGATGCTGACGGTGGCCCTCGTCGTCGGCGTCATCTTCCTGTTCCTGCGAAACGTGCGCGCCACGCTCATCCCCAGCATCGCGGTGCCGCTGTCGCTCATCGGCACCTTCGCGATCATGTACGCGGTCGGCTACAGCCTGAACAACCTGTCGCTGATGGCGCTGACCATCGCCACGGGGTTCGTCGTCGACGACGCCATCGTCATGATCGAGAACATCTCCCGCTTCATCGAGGCGGGCGACAAGCCGTTCGACGCGGCGCTCAAGGGCGCCGGGCAGATCGGCTTCACCATCGTTTCGCTGACCGTGTCGCTGGTGGCGGTGCTCATCCCGCTGTTGTTCATGGGGGGGCTCATCGGGCGGCTGTTCCGCGAGTTCGCGGTCACCCTCGCCGTGTCCATCGGCGTCTCGGCGCTGCTCTCGCTGACGCTGACGCCCATGATGTGCGCGTACCTGCTGCGTCCCGAGCCGAAGGAGCACGAGCGGGGCGCCCTGTACCGGCTCTCCGAGCGCGGCTTCGAGAGCCTGATCGCGTTCTACGACGTCGGCCTGCGCTTCGTGCTCCGCCACAAGCTGGCGACGCTCGTCGTGACGATCGGCACGCTCGCGCTCACGGCGGTGATGGGCTGGACCATCCCCAAGGGCTTCTTCCCGCAGCAGGACACGGGGGCCATCCTGGGCATCTCCGCCGCGGCGCCCGACGTGTCGTTCCCGAAGATGATGCAGCTTCAGGAGAAGCTGGCCGACGTGGTGCTGGCCGATCCCGACGTCGAGAGCGTCGGGTCCTTCATCGGCTCCGACGGGACCAACGCCACCACCAACAGCGGTCGCCTGTCCATCACCCTCAAACCCCACGACCAGCGCCACTCGAGCGCGGACGCGATCATCGCTCGCCTGCAGCCGAAGCTGGCGGCGGTCGACGGCGTCGAGGTCTACCTGCAGGCCGTGCAAGACCTGCAGATCGACAGCCGCGTGAGCCGCACGCAGTACCAGTACACGTTGCAGGACGCCGACCCGAACGAGCTCGCCACCTGGGCGCCCCGCCTGCTCGCCGAGCTGCAGACGGAGCACATCCTCAAGGACGTGGCGAGCGACCAGGAGACCGCCGGCCTGCAGGTGTCGCTGACGGTCGACCGCGACACCGCCTCGCGGCTGGGCATCTCCCAGCAGCTGATCGACGACACGCTCTACGACGCCTTCGGCCAGCGGCAGGTGTCGATCATCTTCACGCAGCTGAACCTGTACCGCGTCATCCTCGAGGTGAAGCCCGAGATCGCCGCGACCGCAGCCGCGCTCGACCAGATCTTCGTCCGTACGCCCACCGGCGCCCCGGTGCCGCTCAGCTCCATCGTCCACCGCACGATGACGACGGCCTCCCTGGCGATCAACCACCAGGGGCAGTTTCCGGCCGTCACCATCTCGTTCAACCTGGCCGAAGGCGAGTCGCTGGGCGACGCGGTCACGGTCATCGACGCGGCGCAGACGCGCATCGGGCTGCCGCCGAGCGTGCGCTCGGCCTTCGTCGGCACGGCGCAGGCGTTCAACGAGTCGCTCGCCAGCGAGCCGCTGCTCATCCTCGCCGCGTTCATCACCGTCTACATCGTCCTGGGTGTCCTCTACGAGAGCTACATCCACCCGATCACGATCATCTCCACGCTGCCGTCCGCCGGCGTGGGCGCGTTGCTCGCCCTGTGGGTGTGCCGCGCCGACTTCAGCGTAATCGCGCTCATCGGCATCGTGCTGCTCATGGGCATCGTGAAGAAGAACGCGATCATGATGATCGACTTCGCCCTCGAGGCCGAGCGCGATCACGGCATGACGACCGAGCAAGCCATCCACCAGGCCTGCCTGCTGCGCTTCCGTCCCATCATGATGACGACCATGGCGGCCCTCCTGGGCGGCATCCCGCTCGCCGTCGGCACCGGCATCGGCTCCGAGCTCCGCCGGCCGCTCGGCATCACGATCGTCGGCGGCCTGATCATCTCTCAGGTGCTGACGCTCTACACCACTCCCGTCGTGTACCTGTACATGGACCGCCTGGGGCGGGCGCTGTCGCGCAAGCGGCGGCGGGCGGCGGTCGAGGCCACGCCGTGAACATCTCCGCGCCGTTCATCAGGCGCCCCGTGGCGACGGCGCTGCTCGCCGCGGCGCTGCTGCTGGCCGGCATCCTGGCCTTCCTGAAGCTGCCGGTCGCTCCCCTGCCCCGCGTCGACTTCCCCACCATCCAGGTGAGCGCGTCGCTACCCGGGGCGAGTCCCGAGACAAAGGCCTCGTCCGTCGCGACGCCGCTGGAGCGTCGCTTCGGACGAATCGCCGGGCTCGCCGAGATGACCTCGTCGAGCTCGCTGGGCAGCACCTCCATCACGCTTCAGTTCGACCTCGACAAGGACGTCGACGGGGCCGCCCGCGACGTGCAGGCAGCCATCGCGGCGGCCGGGGGCGAGCTGCCGCCCAGTCTGCCGGTGAAGCCGACGTACAGGAAGGTCAACCCCGCCGACGCGCCCACGCTCATCGTCACGCTGTCGAGCGAGACGCTGCCGCTTCAGCAGGTCTTCGACGCCGCCAACACCATCCTCGCGCAGAAGATCTCGCAGGTGAAGGGCGTCGGGCAGGTGAGCGTCGGCGGCGGCCAGCAGCCGGCCGTGCGCGTCCAGTACGACCCTGAGGCCATCGCAGGGATGGGCATCAACTCGGCCGATCTGCGCAACGCCATCGGGGCCTCCACGCGCGACGAGGCCAAGGGCTCCATCTCGGGCTCTTCCCAGGCGTCCGCCATCGGGGCGAACGATCAGCTGCTCGACGCTCGCGGCTACCAGCCCCTCGTCATCGCGCAGAGCGGCGCCGACGTCGCCCAGCTCGGCAAGGTCGCCAGCGTCTACGACGACGTCCAGAACAACCGCATCGCCGGCTGGGCCGACGGTCGGCGGGCGGTCCTGCTCATGGTCTTCAAGCAGGCCGACGCGAACATCATCGACGTCAACGAGCGGGTCATGGCGTTGCTGCCGCAGCTGGCCAGTTCGATCTCCCCTTCCATCAAGATGCAGATCGCCAGCGACCGGACCGCCACCATCCGGTCGTCGGTGTCGGACGTCGAGGAGACCCTGCTCATCAGCGCGATGCTGGTCGTGGGCGTCGTCTTCCTGTTCCTGCGATCCGGACGCGCCACGCTGGTTCCCGCCGTCGCGATGCCGCTGTCGCTCGTGGGCACCTTCGGCGTGATGTGGCTGCTCGGCTACAGCATCGACAACCTCTCGCTGATGGCGCTCACCATCTCGACCGGCTTCGTCGTGGACGACGCGATCGTCGTGACGGAGAACATCATGCGGGCCATCGAGCACGGCGACCCTCCCTTCCAGGCCGCGCTCGAGGGAGCCGCGCAGATCGGCTTCACGATCGTGTCGATCACCGTGTCGCTACTCGCCGTCTTCGTACCGATCCTCGCCATGGGCGGGATCGTGGGGCGCCTGTTCCGGGAGTTCGCCGTGACCCTGAGCGTCGCCGTGGCGATGTCGGCGCTCGTGTCGCTCACCGTCACGCCCATGATGTGCTCGCTCATGCTCCGCTCGGAGGCGGGCGTCGTGCACGGCCGGCTGTACCGCGCCTTCGAGGCGATGTTCGACGGGCTGCTCGCCTTCTACGAGCGCGGCCTGAGGTGGTCGCTCCGACACCGCAGGACGATGCTCCTGGTCACGCTGGCCACGGTGGCCGTCAACGTGGCCCTCTTCTGGTTCGTGAAGAAGGGCCTCTTCCCCAACCAGGACACGGGCCTGCTCATGGTGAGCACCGAGGCCGGCCAGGACGTCTCGTACGCCGAGATGACGCGGCTGCAGCGGCAGGTCAACAAGGTCCTCGACGAGGATCCCGACATCGATCACTACGTGTCGTTCATCGGATCGGGCGGCTTCAACACGTCGAACACGGGGCGGGGCTTCATCATGCTGAAGGACAAGCCGCCCCGCAAGATCAGCGCCGACGACGTCATCGCCCGGCTGCGCGCGAAGATGACGCCCATCGCGGGCATCTCGACGTACCTCATCTCCCGCCAGGACGTGAACGTGGGCGGGCGCATGTCCCGCACGGCGTACCAGTACACGGTGGAGGACGCGAACCTGGCCGAGCTGCTGCAGTGGGGGCCTCGCGTGCTCGACGCGATGAAGAAGATCCCCCTGCTCAAGGACGTCAACACCGACCAGCAGACCGCCGGGCTCGAGCGCGACGTCGAGATCGACCGCGACACGGCCTCGCGCCTCGGTGTCACCGCGCAGGCCATCGACGCCGCGCTCTACGACGCGTATGGCCAGGAGCTCGTCGCGACGACCTTCACGCAGCTCAACGAGTACTACGTCGTGATGGAGGCGGACGAGCCGTACCGCGACACGCCCGACTCGCTCGACAACATCTACGTGCAGAGCAGCACCGGGGCGGCCGTTCCGCTGCGAGCGATCGCCAAGATGCACGACAGCGTCACGGCGCTCTCCATCAGCCACAACGGCCAGTTCCCGTCGGTGACGATCTCGTTCAACCTCGCCGGCGACACCGCGCTCGGTCAGGCGGTCGACGCCATCCACAAGGCGGAGCTGGACATGCACCTGCCGCCCAGCGTCCACGCCGAGTTCCAGGGCACCGCGCAGGCCTTCACGTCCTCGCTCAAGAACGAGCCGCTGCTGGTGGTCGCAGCCCTGCTCACGGTCTACATCGTGCTCGGGATGCTCTACGAGAGCTACGTCCACCCCATCACGATCCTGTCGACGCTGCCCTCGGCGGGCATCGGGGCGCTGCTGGCGCTCATGCTCTTCGGCGTCGATCTGAGCGTCATCGCCATCATCGGCCTCTTGCTCCTCATCGGCATCGTGAAGAAAAACGCCATCCTGCTCATCGACTTCGCGATCGAGGCCGAGCGCAACGACGGGGCCACGCCGGAGGACGCCATCATCCGCGCCTGCTCGCTGCGGTTCCGTCCCATCATGATGACCACGTTCGCGGCGCTCTTCGGCGCGCTGCCGCTGGCGTTCGGCCGGGGCCTGGGCTCCGAGCTGCGTCAGCCGCTCGGCATCACGATCGTCGGCGGGCTGCTCGCCTCGCAGCTGCTGACGCTGTACACGACGCCGGTCGTCTACCTCGCCCTCGAGCGCCTGCGTCTCGCGGTCCGCGGCGAGGGGGGACGGGGCGCCAAGGGCGCCCGTGGACGGCTGGCCCCGGCGGAGTGAGAGCAACCTGCACGCCGCCTGGAGCATCCTAGACGGCAGTGGGCAAGTGGTCCGTCCCGGGCTCGTATGCTAGTTTCCCTCGTCGAGTGAATCGCCGTTCATCCCCTGGAGTCCCGGCTGCACGCACGACGGGGGAGGACGATGGCGGCACCCCGGGACCGTCTCTGGAGTGAGAAATGTCGTCGATGGCGAGCACACAGTCGCTTGAGCAGGACGCGGCCGCGAAGGAAACCGCCAAGGCCGCGCGGGCCGAGGCCGCGCCCGCCAGGAAGGGCCGCGCCCGCCCCTACGTCATCCTCGGCGTCGTGGTCGCCGTCGGCCTCACCGGCTACGGCTCCTTCGCCTGGCTCTCGCGCGGACACGAGAACACCGACGACGCCCAGGTCGACGCCGACGTCGTCGCCGTGTCCACGCGCGTCAGCGGGACCGTGCTCGCGGTCCACGTGGCCGACAACCAGGCGGTCAAGAAGGGCGACCTGCTCGTCGAGATCGATCCAGCCGACCTCGCTGCCCGCGAGAAGCAGGCCGAGGCCGAGCTCGCCGCAGCGAAGGCGCAGGCCCAGGCGGCCGACGCGCAGGTGGCCATCGTCGCGGCCACGTCCCGCGGCGGCCTGTCGGCGGCGCAGGCGCAGCTGTCGGGGTCCGCCTCGTCGGTGCAGAATGCCGACGCGCAGATCGCTTCCGCGCAGGCGGCCCTCACGCGCGCGCAGGCCGAGGCCAGCCAGGCGGACGTGGATCTCGCACGCGACGAGTCGCTGCTGAAGGACCAGGCCATCCCCCGCGCGCAGGTCGACTCCGCACGCTCCACCGCGCAGGCCGCGCACGCCGCCGTCGCGGAGGCCCAGGCGCAGCTCGCCAGCGCGCAGGACATGAAGCGCACCGCGCAGACGCGGATCGCCGAGTCGGCCGCCCGCGTCGTGCAGAGCGCCCCGGTCGACGCCCAGCTCGCGTCGGCTCGCGCCCAGGCCGATCTCGCCCACGCCCGCACCGACGCCGCCGAGGCCGCGCTGACCCAGGCCAAGCTGCAGCTGTCCTACACCCGCATCGAGGCCCCGGCCGACGGCACGCTGTCGCGTCTGGCGATCCACCCCGGGCAGCTCGTGCAGGCGGGGCAGCCGGTGGTGTCGGTGGTGCCCAGCGCCACCTACGTCCTGGCGAACTTCAAGGAGACGCAGGTCGGCGAGATGCACGCGGGCCAGAAGGCCGAAATCACCGTCGACGCGTACCCCGGGCGCACCTTCCAGGGGAAGATCGACAGCACCTCCCCCGGCACGGGCGCGCGCTTCTCGCTCTTGCCGCCCGACAACGCGTCGGGCAACTTCGTGAAGGTCGTGCAGCGCGTCCCGGTGAAGATCGCGTGGGTCGACGTGCCGGCCGACGTGAAGCTGACGGCGGGGCTGTCGGCCGACGTCACGGTGCTCACCCGCTGAGCCTGCGAATTGGAGAG
>VFSW01011633.1_pt1 | contig 12346 bp, 5 predicted proteins | sample 5358111 | NCBI WGS metagenome assembly VFSW01 (sample SAMN11554181, study PRJNA540505) | mine drainage metagenome | isolation source: sediment from site ElyBrook_90M | place: USA: Ely Copper Mine, Vershire, VT | collected 2017
TACATCTGGAGCAGTACCGTCACGCGACCCGTAGTCCCGAACCTTATTGGCGCGAGGCAATTCGCCGCGATCCGCAGGATAGCCGTGCCAACTGCGCACTAGGCCGGTGTTATCTTCGGCGTGGTGAACTTGCAGTGGCGGAGCAGCTGCTCCGAACTTCGATTGGCCGGCTCACCAAGCGCAATCCGAATCCCTACGATGGAGAACCGCACTACCACCTTGGTGTTGTGCTGCTGCTGCAGGGGCGTGTGGAAGAAGCCTATGAGGCGTTCTACAAGTCCACGTGGAATGCGGCGTGGTGCGGTCCAGCATATCATCGGCTCGCGGAGATTGAGTGCGCAAAACAGGCGTGGGCGCGCGCCCTCGATCACATCGAGCGAACCTTGCGGTGCAGTGCGGACAACCTGAATGCGCGGAATTTGCGAGCGATGATTCTGCAGAGGCTGGGACGCGAGGAGGACGCAATTCGCCTAGTTCAGGAGACGCGGGCTCTTGATCCGCTCGATATCTGGAGCCGGTATTTGGTATCCGGCGAGGTGCCTCAAGATGGCCAACTGCGGCTTGACCTTGCCTTCGATCTAATGCGGGCCGGGTTGCTTGAAACTGCATTTCAGGTTCTATCTGCTTCTTACGAGGACACGCGGGATGGAAGTAGCGCCATGTTGTTGTATGCGCTTGGCTCCGTATGCGCCCGGCTTGACCAACAGGAAGAGAGTGCAACGGCTTATCGCCGGGCGGCAGCAGCCGACCCGGCGTATGTATTTCCTAGCCGCCTGGACGAGATGGTGCTGCTTGAAGAAGCCATCAAGGCAAATCCTAAGGATGCCCATGCGCGACACTATCTGGGCAATCTTCTATATGACCGGCGCCGGCATGAGGAAGCAATTGTGTTGTGGGAGAGTGCCGCGGCTCTCGATTCTCAATTTCCGACTACGTGGCGGAATCTCGGCTTTGCTTACTACAACATTCGGCACGACGGACAAAAGGCGCGTCGGGCATTCGAACGTGCCAGAGCGCTTTCACCCGAAGACGCCCGCATCGTGTATGAGCAGGACCAGTTGTTGAAGCGGGCAGGGGAGTTACCGGAGCGCAGGCTTGCCGCGCTTGAGAGTGTTCGTCATCTAGTAGAGACCCGCGACGATCTAACTATGGAACTGGCTGCGCTTTATAACCAGATGGGACGGCCCGAGGGGGCGTTGAAACTTTTGCTCTCGCGCAAGTTTCAGCCGTGGGAGGGTGGCGAGGGACTCGTGCTGGCACAGTACGTTCGGGCGCATTTTCTGCTGGGTCAAGCTGCACTGGAGGAGAAACAGGCAGGCGTTGCCATCGAACATTTCAATGCTGCTCTGAATCCACCGCAAAGTCTGAGTGAGGCAGAACATCTGCTCGCGAGTCACAGCCTCATAGACTACTGGCTGGGTGTCGCATACGACGATTTTGGAGATAGAGACACGGCTCTGGACTTGTGGAGGCAGGCTGCGGCGCAGCAAGGGGATTTTCAACAGATGCAGGTGCACACGATCTCCGACACGACCTTCTGGAGCGCAATGGCGCTCCAGAGGATGGGGCAAACTGAGAAAGCCTCTACGCTGTTCAAGGAGATTTTCGACTACTCGTTGCAACTGGAGCAAGAGACGCCTACGATCGACTATTTCGCAACGTCACTGCCTACGATGCTTCTGTTCGATGAAGATCTAAAGCAGCGTCGGGATATTCAGGCCAGCTTCTTGCGGGCGCAGGCTCTCGTTGGTATGGGCCAGACGGAGCGGGCCCTTCCGCTTCTACAAAAGGTGCGGCAGCTTGATCACAATCACACGGGAGCCGCGGACCTCATCGCTAGTCTCGCTGAAACAGTAGGATAGCCGTGCACGGAGTGCGTACTACAATCCACTTGGTAGGCGACCCGGCGAAGGCGGAGCGGAGCATTTATGTCTGGGTCATCGCTATCGTTGCCGCAATGGGCGGCCTGCTCTTTGGATACGATTGGGTTGTCATAGGTGGCGCACGGCAGTTCTATGAGGCGTATTTTGGCCTGGTTTCGGAACAACTTATCGGTTGGGCAAATAGCTGTGCCCTGGTTGGCTGCTTTGCGGGTTCACTTGCGGCAGGCTTCCTGGGAGACCGATTTGGCCGTAGACGCATTCTTCTTGCCTCTGGCATTCTGTTCGCGATTTCTTCATTGCTGACAGGATGGGCCTATGGGTTCTCATCTTTTATCGTCTGGCGAATTGCAGGGGGAGTAGCGATTGGTCTTAGCTCGAATATATCTCCATTGTATATTGCCGAGATTAGCCCTGCCGCCATACGGGGAAGACTGGTCAGTTTGAATCAATTCGCGATTGTGGTTGGCATTCTGCTGGCGCAGATTATCAACTGGAAAATTGCGCGGCCCATTCCCGAAAAGATTTCATCTATGCTCTTTCTGCAAACGTGGAACGTTCAGGTTGGATGGCGTTGGATGTTCACCGCTGTCGCGATTCCCGCCGTCGTCTTTACCTTCACATCGAGCTTTATTCCAGAGAGTCCGCGCTGGCTGTTAGCGAAGGGAAGAGAGGCTAAAGCGCGTGATACCCTTCGACGGATTGGCGGCGCATCGTATGCTGACAGCGAGACGCGGAGCATTGTTCGCGCACTTGCGAGCGAAGCGGGAAATCGCCATAATCTGCACGACCTTCTGCGGCCCGGCGTTCGCAAGGTTCTTATGGTGGCCATCGCTCTGGCATTCCTTCAACAGTGGACGGGAATCAACATTCTCTTCAACTACGCAGCAGAGATTTATCGTAGCGCTGGGTATGGAGCCAATGACATTTTTTTGAACATCGTCATTACTGGGACCATCAATCTTGTATTTACCGTTGTTGCCATGGCGATTGTGGATCGAGTTGGCAGGCGGTTCATGATGATTTTGGGCTGTGCAGGCATAGGCTTATCGCACCTTCTCTCAGGTTTTGCCTATCGAGCCGGCTGGCATGGGGCTCCCATACTTGTCCTTACGCTATGCGCTATCGCGTGCTATGCAATGACGCTTGCACCGGTTACTTGGGTTATGATCGCGGAGATATTTCCGAATCGAATGCGATCGCTTGGCGTTTCTGTGGCAGTCAGTGCCCTGTGGATAGCTTCGTTCTTGCTGACGTATACCTTCCCTCTCCTGAACAGGGAACTGGGCAACTCGGGACTCTTCTTCGGCTATGGGGCGATCTGCATTCTTGGGGGGCTCTTTGTGCTGTTGAGCGTGACAGAGACCAAAGGGCAGTCGCTTGAGGAGATCGAGACAGGCATACTAGATCGCGCACTCGGACATCGCACGAAGTAACTCCATTTTCCATCTCCCGGAATTGCGCGTTGAAGACGATGCAGTTTCTCGTATTGAACAACGTACACGTAATATGTTTACGATTTTCGCGCAGCCAAAGCATTGCATTAATTGGAGAAAATCATTATACAAAATAATTCTTGACAGTATCTCGACTAAAGCGTAGTGTGTGTTCCGGTAACGTACACAAAAAACGTACGAGCTTGCGGCTTCATCGGTGCGACTGCATTGAGTCGCTACTGATGTGGTGTTTTGAATTAGCCGCTATTTTGCAAATCAGAGTGGGAGGCTTGAGATGTGGAGTGCGAAATTGATACGAGCGCGCGGGGCGTGTTTTCTTTGTGCGTGCGTAGCGCTAATGATTGGGGTATTTTCCCTTGCGGGCAGGGTAGCGTTTGCGCAGGCTGATCAGGGAACGATTACCGGAGTTGTCGAGGACACCTCCAATGCGCTCATACCCGGCGCGGACGTTACGCTCACCAACACAGATACGGGCTTGGTATTACAAACCAAAGCGAATGCTGCCGGTCTTTACGTTTTCACGCCGATCAAGATCGGCAATTACCGGATAAGCGCCACGGAAACTGGATTCAAGACGACAACGAGAGAGAACTTGCACCTCGACGTGGAGGAACACCTGAATGTCGTTCTGAATCTGAGTCCCGGCATAGTGACGGAGACAGTGACGGTCACGGACCAGATTCCGCTGTTGCAAACGCAAGAAGGCTCTATAGGACAGGTCCTCGACACAGAATCGATCAACGATACCCCACTCAATGGTCGCAACTGGGTCTATATAGCGCAACTGACTGCCGGAGTTGATCCGCCATTTGGCCGCACTCGCGGGAGCGGCACGGGCGACTTTGTGGCCAACGGCCAGTCGGCGGAACAGAATGATTTCATCCTTGACGGCGTCGATAACAATACAAACCTTGTTGACTTTTTGAATGGCTCCAGCTATGTAGTGCGCCCGCCGCCCGATGCGTTAGCTGAGTTCAAGATCGATACTTCAAGCTATAGCGCCGAGTTTGGACACTCGGCCGGAGCGGTGGTGAATGCCAGCATCAAATCGGGCACCAATCAGCTTCACGGAAGCTTCTGGGAATATGTGCGCAATAACGATCTGGACGCATACAACTGGAATGCGCCGTCAAATTCCCCTTACCATGAAAATCAGTTTGGAGGCACCCTTGGTCTGCCGATTCTGAAAAATAAGCTCTTTTACTTCGGGGATATTGAAGCAAACAGAATTTCCATTGCCCAGACAAACATTCTGAGCGTTCCTACGGCCCGGATGCGGACGGGCGACTTCTCAGAGTTGTTGAATCCAAGCATGACCGGCAAGGCCTACCCGATCTATTTGTATCAGCCCAACTCGGGCGGAAACACAGATCCATCCGGCCAAAGTACAGTGAATCGTCAGTCGTGCAATGGTCAGCCTAATGTGCTTTGTGCCAGCCAGATCGACGGTGTAGCCAAAAGCATTTTGAATCTATATCCCATGCCTAAGGGGCCAAATGCCTCCACGCAGATATGGAACAACCTGTTAGAGAATGTTTCCCAACACAACAACACCATTCAGTGGGATCAGCGCATCGATTGGAATCCGACCCAGAGTGACCAGGCCTATGCGCGCTACAGCTACAATCACCAGCTGACACTCAATACCCTTCCCCTCGGACCGATTCTGGACGGCAGCGGTTACGGTGGCTATCACAATAGCGACCTAGCTGAGAATTTCATGCTCAGTGAGACCCACGCTTTCAGTCCAACCCTGACAAACGCGTTTAGGGTTGGCTATAACTGGGGATTCTTTGCGTTCCTGCAGGCAAATGCGCAAACCGACGAATCGACGGCGCTTGGACTTGGCGGGGTACCCTTTGGCCCGGCCTATCCACTGAACGGCGGATTGCCCCAGGGCACCGTCTATGGCCTAAGTGGCTGGGGATCGCCGGGAACTTCTGTTGAATCACAGAACGTGTATCAGATCCTGGACAATGTGACCAAAACCTACCAGAAGCATTCGGTCACGTTCGGAGTTTCAATTCAAAATCTGCGCTATTTCTACCGGTATGCTGCAGATCCCCGTGGGTATTATGGCTATACCGGCACCTATACCGGTAGCCCGGCAGCAAGCATTTCAACTGGCTATGGTCCTGCAGATTTCCTCGTCAACCAGATGAATTATGCAGGTATCTCGAATGCGCCGTATATCAATGACCAGCAATGGTATAATTCCGCCTTTATCCAGGACGATTGGAAGCTTATGCGGAAGCTCACGGTAAACCTCGGCATAAGATACGATTACTTCCAGCCTTACAAGGAAAACTCGGGAGCTCAGGCTAACTTTGTTGTGAACGGGCCTCTCGGGATCGGCACCGGCTCGGCAGTCTACCAGATCGTTGACAGGGGGAAGGCCAACATTCCTCTCGGCACCACGTTTACAAGCTTGCTGGAGAAAAACAACGTCGCTATCCAGTATGTCAACAATAAGCGTCTGATATCGTCGCAAAACCTCAACTTGTCACCACGTGTTGGCTTTGCCTATCAGTGGGATTCCAAGACGGTGATCAACGGCGGGTTCGGAATCTTCTTTGGCGGCCTGCAATCCCAGGGAAATACAAACTTGGGAGCTAACTTCCCGTACACTGCTGGAGGCGCTCTGAGCACTCCAAACTGCAGCTACGGGAGTTGCCCTTCGCTTAATGTCACCTTGGAAAACGGTCTGGGAAGTTATATAGCTCAAGGCCTGCAACAATTTGTCTCGTATCCTAGCTTCCATGCCATCGTTCCGAGCGTCAAGACACCCTATACGATGGACTACAACCTATCAGTTCAGCGAGCATTGTCCAATAGTATGGTTGCTACGCTGAGCTATGTAGGCAATGTCTCGCGGCATCAGAGTACTTATCTCGATCCGAATGGATACTCTCCTGTCCTATTAGCTTCGGGTGAGAATACCCAGCCCTACCATTCTTTCCCAGGTTTGGGCGGAGCAGGGACGATTGACTATTCCGGTGTCGGTACCTACAACTCTCTCCAAGCCAAAGCTGAAAAGCGCTTTCAAAAGGGCTACGCTTTCTTGGCGACGTATACCTGGGCTCATGCTCTTGACGACGCCAGCGACCCAGGCGGATTGCAGTCTGCCATCGGCAACCGTAATGAGCGGATCATTCCGATCATCGAGGAATACACTAACTCAACCTATGACGTGCGGCACCGCTTCACACTCAACGGACATTACGATCTGCCCTTCGGTAAAGGGAAAGAGCACTTGAACTCCTCCCGTTTGGTTGATCTGGCAGTGGGGGGCTGGTCTACGAGTTTGACATTTGTGGGACAGACGGGAACGCCATTCACGGTTTCGCCGAACATCCAAACCGCGTCAGGCGGCAGCGCAAGAGCTAACTTGGTACGCAATCCTTTTGTCGGCGGCGGATCGCCCGATCCTACGAATCCCACCATTACCTGCCCCGCACATGTACGGAACAGGGCGAACTGGTTCAATCCTTGCGCATTCGCCAACCCGTTGCCGGGAAATCTCATTACTTCTCCGGTCTCAGATATTGCAACGGCACTGCTATATCTGGGGGGTAGGTCCAACCAGATTTACGGACCCGGCTATAACCGCGTGAATATGTCTGCGTTCAAGGACTTCAAGACCTTCCGCGAGCAATCTCTGCAGTTCCGCGTCGATGCGTTCAATCTCCTCAACCATCCGAGCCTCGGGGATCCATCCGGCGGCATCGACAACAATGGCGGCTATATCACGGGGCCCAAGTTCTTCCAAAACGACACCCCTGATGCCCGCTTCTTTCAACTCGCGCTGAAGTACACCTACTAAGCGAGAGTGCCCCGGTCTTGCGTCAAAGATGTCTGCGCAAGGCCGGTGCACTGTGCGTGTTTGTATCAATGAGGCAATTGGTTTCACGCTGCCTATCGATTCAACATATCTCAACGTATTCGATCGCGTAACAAATCATCTGAAGTGAAGGGGATGGAGCATGAATAAACGTCTACATTCGATAGGTACGCCAGGCGCGCGCTCGCGGGTTATTTCAATGGCGTCGTCTAAAATCGCCTATAAAGGATTCTTGCTCTTTGTGACCCTCCTGTCGACGGTAATGTTTTCAACTGTTGCGCGGGGACAGGTGAATGGAGTAGGTCAGCTTCCCGATCTTGGTTGGGGAAGCTGGACACAGGAAGTTATGTATGGGGAGGGTTGGGCTACCGAGGCCAATATCAAAGCCCAATCCGACGCTTTGAAGGCCTCCGGCCTTCAATCGCATGGATACGTGTTCATCAATATTGATTCAGGCTGGCAGAGCAGTTTCGATCAGTATGGCCGCCCTACGGTCGATCCTGCGAAGTATCCCGACGGCATGGCCGCAACGATACAGTACATTCACAATAATGGACAGAAGGCCAGTATTTATTGGATTCCTGGCGTACAGTATCCGGTATACAGCTCCGGTGACACGATTCAAGGTACTTCCTACCCTGTAGCCAGCATAGCCGAGACAGGTGTCCCCGGGAATGCATTCAGCTATGGGACGGCTTGCTGCAATTTTTGGCATGAGAAGATCGATTTCACTCAGGCTGGAGCACAGAAATACGTGAATTCAATCGTCAACATGTTTGCCTCATGGGGAGTCGATGCGATTAAGTTGGACGGAGTAACGCCGGGATCTGACGACGACAACCTTATTGTAGATAACCGCCCGGACGTACAGGCGTGGTCTCAAGCCATTGCACAATCCGGTCGGCCAATGGAACTGACGATCTCATGGGCGCTGGATCATGACTATCTAAGTACCTGGCAGAAGTATGCGAACGCCCGAAGGATCGAAGATGACGTCAATTGCTATTGCGCCACGGAGACACAATGGCCTGACATCACGCGACTCTTCAACGATCTTGTAACCTACCAGAACGATTCTGGCCCCACTGTGGGTTGGAACGACCTCGACTCGCTGATCGTCGGCAATGGAGTTATGAGTGGTTTGACCAACGACGAGCGGCAGAGCACGATGACTCTTTGGGCTATTTCCAATTCTCCTATGATCGTCGGCGACTACCTGACTATGTTGGACAGCTTTGGATTGCAGTTGCTGACGAACGATAATGTAATTGCAGTGGATCAGACAGGTGCTCCCGCCACGCAGATTACCGGGGGGAGCAATCCGATCTGGGCATCCCCGCGGCTCTCGAACGGGACGTATAATGTTGCCCTTTTCAACCTCAACAGCAGCAGTTCATCAACCACTGTAGACTTGAGCGCCCTGGGCATCAGCGGCCCTGCAGACGTTTACGATCTGTGGAACGATAAAGATCTTGGATCCTTTCAAACCAGCTACACCACGACTCTCAATGAACATGCTTCTGCGCTTTTGCGTGTAACGCCCAGCAGTTCCTCCCAGATACCGGCCCCACCAACGGGTCTGACGGCAACCGCAGGTAGCAACCAAGTGACATTGTCCTGGACTGCCAGCAGTGGAACGAGCAGCTATAACATCTACAGAGGTACGTCGCCGGGCAGCGAAACGCAAGTTAGTACCGGCATCACATCGACTAGCTTTACAGACAGCGGATTGACCGATGGCACGAAATACTATTACGAAGTAACGGCGGTTAGCTCTGTGGGAGAAAGCGGAAAGTCGACCGAGGTCAACGCCACACCGACTGCAGGCTTCGGCATTTCTGCATCCACCACGGCGCTTACGCTCTCCGGCATAAGCGCGCAGGCAACATCCGTAATCACGATCGCCCCCGATGGGGACAGCAGGACACTCACCTTCACATGCAGTAATTTGCCCGCTGCGTATAGCTGCGGATTCACTCCTGCGACTCTGCCGTTATCCGGTCTCTCGACCCAGCAGACGGTCACGATGACCGTCTCCAGCGCAAGTGCATCAGCCGTGACGGGTCCGCACTTATCTCAACGGGCAGGCGGCATTCTGTTAGGAACATTGATTCCGTCCGGATTCTTTATGTTGCTACTTATGCCAACCAAACCCGGAAGGCGGAGGCGGCTATTCATCGCCCTTATCGCCCTCACCGTTACAGCAGGTCTCACCGCGTGTGGCTCGTCTCCTAGTGCGCCGAAACAGCCAACTACTAGTTCGTATAGTTTTCAGGTGAATGTCTTGGTAGGCAGCAGCATTGCGCAGACTATTAGTTACACGCTCACAGTGCAGTAACACGATGGCCATGTGTCGCAGATGCAAAGAGCTGTAAGACGCCGGCCCGCTTTAACAACTTACACAACATACGAGAGAGTGTGAGACTCGACAGATTGGAGAAAGTTATGAACAGTGACGTAGTACGCAGAATGATCACCAATTGTAGCCTAATGCTGGCCGGGATTGTTGCGATGACTGCAATCTCAGGTTGCGGGGGGCGTCCTGCACCAACCATCTCGGCGGTATCGCCCACTCATTTGTCTCCCGCCGGAGGAGAGCAAGTTACCATAACGGGTACGAATCTGTACGCGAGCGCTCTGGTCACCTTTGGGGGCACCCCTTCACCTGCCGTACAGTGGGTCAACTCTGGAACGATGATTGCTACTGCCCCGCGGTCCACTTCGAACGGGTCAGTTTCAGTGGCAGTAGGTAGTGCTACTCTCCCCGATGCGATTACATATGATCTGGACGGGATCACTTGTTCCGGAGGAGTTTGCACCTATGCAGCCGATGGGTATTACAACTCACTTGGACCTGGGGCGAATATACAAACATGTACCGGCTCGCCGGATGGCAATGCGGTCGGTAATCTGCAGGCCGGTGCAGGTGACTATGTAATCGTGAACGACATTACGGTCCCGACGGCAGGAAAATATACCATGACGGTCTATGGTGCCGAGGACCAAGGCGGTAACGGGCGCGACTTTGCTGTCTACGTGAACGGCAGCACCGACTTGATATACGTGTGGATCTCAGGCGGAACGTCTTGGACTGCTCCAGCCCCTGGCGTGGCAGTTCCGGTTACCCTGAATGCGGGGAAGAACAGCATCGAATTTACCGGGAATCCCAGCGGGTTTTATTGGGGACCGAACCTGTGCTGGATTACAGTCGGTCCAACAGCAAACTAAGCTATTGCAGAAAAATCACCGTGCATGAGGACGTTGTTACATTGGCGAGGGGCATGCTCCTCGCCAATGCAAGGGGATCGCCTGCGGACTGACCGGCAACCATCGAAGATCGATCTTTGCAACTTGGGGTGAAGTGCTCGTATGAAGTCGTAGATCCTCGGCCTTGCGTCAAAGAAGTTTGCGTCATGCCGGAGGACTGCGTCCTTTAGGTGCCGGGAAGCATCCGGCTACCGGCTGACTATCTACTCACAATGTGCTTGTTATGAGGTAAAGTCGAATGCGCAGCGATGTCTCCGGAGGTAAAGCTCTTGTTATGGCGCTTGTTGCTGTCCTTAGTGCCAATGCCTTTTGCCAGCCTTCTCCGCTTACCCTTACTTCGCCAAACCAACAGCTTGGCATACAGTTCACTACACTCCCGGCCAAAGAGGGAGTGTCTGGCGGAGGCCAGTTGGTTTACTCGGTCACATTCAAGGGGAAGCTGATTGTAGATCCGTCAGCGCTTGGCCTTGAACTCGATGGACAGCCGACTCTGGGCGCAGCTGTGCAGATTATCGGCAGTGCCGTCGGGCGCGGATTCGACGACTACACGCTGATTGCTGGTAAGGTCAGCAAGGTTCACGATGAGTACAAGAGCCTGACAGTGCAATTGAAGGATGAGGGTGGCTTAGGGCGCAGGTTGTCTGTGGAGGCGCGCGCTTACAACGATGGAGTCGCATTCCGCTATGTATTGCCTTCTCAGGATGCAATTAAGGAACTTCGGCTGAAGCAGGAGGATACGGAGTTTCGCATTAGCATGGATGCAACAACCTGGGCTTTGGAGCTTCCTAACTATCGCAGCAGTTATGAGAGCGAGTACGTCAAGCTGCCGATTACGTCTTTCAGCAATCAGGGCGGGGTATCGAGTAGTTTTCTTATCGGATTACCCTTGCTGATGCACTCTCCAGGCGCAGCGTGGATGGCGCTGACGGAGGCTGATCTCGAGGGCAACAGCGGAATGTATGTGACCAATCCGTCGGGGAACTGGGCAGGGCATTGGTTTGTTTCTAAGCTATCACCGCGAATTGACAACCCTAATTTGGTGCTGACGGAAACCCTGCCGCACCACTCGGCATGGCGAGTCCTCCTGGTGGCAGATGAGCCCGGGAAACTGGTAGAGTCGAATGTCATATAGGACCTGAACCCATCGAATAGAGTTGAGGACACGAGTTGGATTCATCCTGGAAAGGCCTCGTGGAACTGGTGGACAGGGGATATCGGGGCGGACGGAAAGAGCGCGTATACCACTAAGAACATGGAGTATTACGTAGACTTTGCTGCGCGCTCCGGATTTCCGTATATGTTATTGGACGCCGGCTGGTCAGCCGGACGAGACATCACAAAGCTTCGCGGTAATGTCGACGTTCCGGAACTTGTGCGATATGCTGCGGCCAAGAATGTCAAGGTATGGATTTGGCTCTACTCCGGTTCGGTGATGGACCAAATGAAAGAGGCTTTCCCACTTTATGAGAAGTGGGGCGTCGCCGGTGTGAAGATCGATTTTGTCAATCGTGACGATCAGGACGGTATCAAATTCTATTACGATGTCGCACGCGAAGCGATGGCGCATCATCTTATGGTGGATTTTCATGGCGCGAGCAAGCCGTGGGGTATCGAGCGGACCTACCCGAACGTGTTGAGCTACGAGGCAGTTCTAGGGCTAGAGAATAACAAGGTGGCTAGACGGGACAGCCCGGTGGACCGAACGGTGTTCCCATTTACGCGCATGCTGGCCGGCCCACTGGACTATACCCCCGGTGCGTTCAACAATGTCACAGAGAGCGATTTTGTCGGACGCGATGCGAATCCCATGGCCATGGGCACTCGAGCGCAGCAACTGGCCCTATACGTGATCTTCCAGACTCCGTTTCAGATGGTTTCAGACAGTCCGCTGGTTTACGCCA
>VFSW01011634.1_pt1 | contig 12343 bp, 3 predicted proteins | sample 5358111 | NCBI WGS metagenome assembly VFSW01 (sample SAMN11554181, study PRJNA540505) | mine drainage metagenome | isolation source: sediment from site ElyBrook_90M | place: USA: Ely Copper Mine, Vershire, VT | collected 2017
CGGCGATGCTCTCCCCACGACTGATCGACGGTCGCCTTCTTCTCCCAGACTGCCGATTCCTTTACCCGGAACTGGATGAAGAGGACAAGGAGGATGGCGGGCACGCTTCCCAGAAAGAACAGGGGCCGCCAGCCGAACCGTCCGAAGAGAAAGAAGTAGCAGACGGCTGCCAGAACGTTGCCCGCTGCGTAGCCCTCCTGAAGCAATCCGGAGAGCATACCGCGCTTTCCCGCCGGTGCTCCCTCCATTGCGAGCGATGCGCCCACGCCCCAGTTGCCGCCCATGACCACACCAAATAGGGCCCGCACGATCAGCAGCACCGTGTAAGTGGGTGCGAGAGCAGTGAGGATTTCTGCAATTGCGAATACGCCGATATTGATCATCAGCGGGACGCGGCGGCCATATCGATCCGCCATGATTCCGAAGATAAAACCGCCGATGGGCCGAAAAGCAAGCGTCATGGTGATGACGAGGGCGATATGTGCGTCGGACTTGTGGAACTCATGGGCGATAGCGGTCAGGCAAAACGTGACCAGAAAGAAATCAAACGCGTCCAGCAGCCAGCCGGAAAATCCAGCGATCACGGCGGGGGGGTGGCCCCTCGCGATGATGCTTGCGGCGTCCGGAGGCAGTCCCGCTGCTTGACTCGACATTGGTTCCCTTTCGGACATGACCGCACCTCATCCCGGAAGGGATAACCCACGCTATCAGACCGGAGGAGGAGAAGGAAATCGAGGGCAAACCGGGGGCGGCTGGCCCGGCATGAGGAACGCGAGCAGCGCTATTCGATCTATCGAGGGAATACCAACTACTCCGAAGGATAAGGAAAATAATTGTCGCTTTTTGACGCCGTTGAAAACTCTTACAAATTCGCTCGCCCACCGATCAGGCCACCTCAGCCAAAAGATCGTCATCTAAGTTGCCGGACCAGAATTACCAAAAAAGGTGCTCCACAACCAGTGCACACAAGATAGGAGAAAACCATGTACCTCCCTCATTTTCAGGTCAGGACGTTTCCCACAAAAACCCAATCCAGAATGGCTTTTCGATTACTAATGTCGATTGCCATCATCACCTTGATGCTGGTTCCCGCGGCCTATGCGCAATATCGCGCATCGATCCAGGGCACCGTTACCGATGCGCAGGGCGGCGTCATTCCCGGAGCCAAACTGACGCTGACCAACCCGGCGACCAACCAGGTGCAGACCAGAACGAGCAATGAAGTTGGAGTTTATAGCTTCAACGCTTTGCCGCCCGGCCACTTCAAACTCGTCGTAGAGAAGGACGGATTTCAGACTACAGTTCTGGACAACGTAGAGGTCATTCCGGAGCAGCCAAACGCGTTGGACGTAAAACTCGCTATAGGCGCCGTTACGCAATCGGTTACGGTCGATGCGTCGCAGACCCCGCTGATGGACTCGGCGACAGCCACGATTAGCGGAACCATTTCAGAAAATCAGATTCAGCACATGCCATCATTTGGACGCGATGTGTTTCAGCTCGCCCAGCTTGCCCCCGGCACCACGGGCGATGCGTCGCAAAGCGCAGGTGGAGGGACATTCAGCTTACCAGGTACGCAGGGTCCTGGAGGACCTGGAGCTAACACCGGGATCTTCGCTACCGAAAACGGCCCGCAGACACTCGCGAATGGCGGCCAATATGAAAGCAATGGCATTTCAATCGACGGCATCAGCACGACCAGCGTGGTCTGGGGAGGGACGTCGGTCGTTACCCCCTCTGAGGAGTCGGTTGATAGCGTGCGAGTGGTCGCTAACGGTTACGACGCAGAAAGCGGCCGGTTCAGCGGCGCGCAGATTCAGGTAACGTCGAAGAGCGGCACAAATACAGTGCACGGCAGCGCATTTTTCCAGGCATATCGTCCCGGGTTGAATGCTTATCAGCGCTATAACGGACCCGGATCACTCCACCCTGGCACGCCAGACAGCAGGGGACTGCTAAGGGACTCGCAGCGCTTCAACCAGATGGGCGGCAGCGTCGGCGGCCCGTTTTGGAAGAACAAGGTATTTGGATTCTTTGCTTATGAAACAGAGAGAAACAGTTCCAACGTCACCTCGACAGGTTGGTATGAAACCACCGCGTTCGATGGGCTTGCGCCCTCGGGAAGCATCTCATCGAAGTTCCTGACGTTCCCAGGCGCGGGTGGCAGCGCTGAGAGCATCATCAGTCAAACCTGTGCAAATATCGGTCTGACCGAAGGGGTTAATTGCATCACCGTTCCTGGGCAAGGTTTGAATATTGGATCACCTCTGACAAGTGCGTTGGGCACCCAGGACCTGACCTGGGTGAGCCCGACTTCTCCGGGCGTCGGAGGCGGGCTGAACAATTCCGTTGCGGACATTGCCGACTACACCACGGTTGATCCTACCAATGTCGTCAATGAGCAATACAACGGCCGGCTGGATGCGGATGTCACCAGCAGAGATCACGCTACGTTCGCCATCTACTGGGTTCCCGTGAGCCAGACCCACTACAACGGGCCAACCCGTAAATACAACCTGTTCCATCACTCCGCCATCAACGATGCCTTTTCAGGCATCTGGAATCACACATTCTCGCCGACGTTTTTGAATGAAGCGCGAGCCAATGCCGCGGGTTGGCGCTGGAATGAAATTACCTCCAACCCGCAGGAGCCTTTTGGGCTGCCGAGCGATTCGGTAGGGAATATCGGAAGCATCTCCATTCAGAATTTCGGTGCGCCGGGCCCCAGCGTCTTTAACCAGTGGACATATAGCTACCGGGACATCGCCACAAAGATCGCGGGCAATCACACCATCAAGTTCGGGGGAGAACTCACGCGGCTGTACTACCTGAACGAGGCGCCGTATTCGGCCCGGCCCAATTTCGGGTTCTTCAATATTTGGGACTTCCTGAATGATGCTCCCCAGTCGGAGTCGGGCACGTTCGATCCCAAGACGGGAATTCCCACCGATGCTCGGCAGGATGACCGTGAAAATCTGTGGGGAGTGTTTGTGCAGGATGACTGGAAAGTGAGTCCAAGCCTGACTTTGAACATGGGCTTGCGATACAGCCATTTCGGGCCGCTCTACTCCAAACAGGGCAACATGTATTCGGTGCAGTTTGGCGCCGGCTCGGCCATGCTTACCGGCATGACCATCCGTAAGGGCGGCGATCTGTGGAACGCGCAGAAGTTAAACTTCGGGCCGCAGTTCGGGTTTGCCTGGACTCCAGGGTTCTATCGCCAGAGGATGGTGATTCGCGGAGGATTCGGGCTGAATTACAACCAGGAAGAAATTGCCATCTCCGCCAACGTGAACGGCAACCCTGGACTTACCGTGTCACCGAACTTTACTTCCAGTCTGCCCACCTCAATCAACCCGGGAATTGTGTATGCCATTCCGAGCGATGTGCATTCCCTCTTCGGATATCCGCCCAACCCGCACACCATCAGTACGTACGGCGCAAACGGTTTGCCGACGACGGGCCAGATCGGCGTTACCGCGTTCCAGAGCAACATGCCCTCAATGTACACCGAACACTATTCGCTCGATACCCAGACAGACCTTGGCGCGCAGTTCGTTTTCACGCTCGGATACCAGGGCAGCGTCTCGCGGCACATTTACTTCCACTACGACGGCAACGCTGTGGCTTCGGTGCAGGGAATTCCGCTCAACCCGCAGGTGAACGGAGTGAACTACTTCGGAAATGGCGGACACGGCAACTACAACGCAATGATGGCGGGCTTGAAACATCAGTTCTCCCACCAGTTCATGATGGACGCGGAGTTTACCTGGGCGAAGAGCATGGATACCAGCTCCGCGCCCTACACCCAGCAGTACTACCCCTACGATCCCAGCCTGTCGTATGGCCGATCGGATTACAACATTGCCCGGCAGGAAAAGATCTATGGCATGTGGCAGCCAGTCTTCTTCCGCGGTAGTCGCTCATGGGCCGAAAAGCTTGTCGGCGGCTGGTCGCTGAGCGGCATTCTCAATCTGCACACAGGCTTCCCGTGGACTCCTGTCTATAACAGCACGGTAGGTAGTTTGTATTGCTCCACGTGCGGCTATTACCAGGTACTTCCGGCAGCGTACCTGGGCGGCGCGGGACACGACACGAGCAATGACGCATTCAAATCCGGGGAGGGAGTAGGGAATGGTGCAAATAAGAACTTCCCACTCGCAGCAACTTCTCCCAACGCGGCTGAAGTTTATTTTGCTCCCCCTACCTTGACCGCCGGTCCGGCGTTTCCAGCTACGGGTGGTGTCATTCCGCAACGTCCCGGAGTAGCCAGAAACTCTTGGACCGGGCCAGGCTATCGAGATGTGGATGCCACCGTCAGCAAGAGATTCGGGCTCCCGAGAGTGAAAGGACTCGGGGAAAATGCGGGACTCGAAATTCGCGCGGACGCCTTCAATGTGCTTAACAACCTGAACTTCAATCCAGGCAGTATTTCGAACAATATTACGGCCGTGAACTTTGGGCAGGCAGGGGCTGCGCTCGGTTCGCGTACGGTTACGCTCCAGGCACGATTCGACTTCTAAGTGCTTGCGCGGGAAAGACGCACGATTGCGCCCTTTCTCTGGAGATTGCGAGCAGCAGGTTCTGAACGGAACTTGCTGCTCGTAATACACTTTCTCCGTCCGCGCATCCGCGGGCACCTTCATTCACCTTTCAAGAGGAGTGATCCATGTTGAGGTTGAGCGACTGGCGCCGTAGCGCCATGGTTCTTGCATTGTTGCCGATTGGAGTGCTAATGAGTCACGGGCAGGAGAAAGTAGAGATTGACGCCCAGGCTCAAGCCACCCCATTTCCGCACTTCTGGGAGCAGATGTTTGGGTCAGGTCGTGCAATTCTTACCTTGCGTGAGAGCTATCGCGAAGACATGCGCGCTGTCAAGAAAGTCGCCGATTTTCGCTATGTACGCTTTCACGCCATTTTGCACGACGAGGTCGGAGTCTATAACGAAGATGAGCACGGGAATCCCGTCTATAACTTCTCCTATGTCGACCAGATCTATGACGGATTGCTGAAGAACGGCGTTCGGCCTTTTGTAGAGATCAGCTTCATGCCCAAGAAGCTGGCCTTCAACCCCGATGCTCTCCATCCCTTCTGGTACAAGCAGAACGTCTCGCCGCCCAAGAGCATGGAACGCTGGGACGACCTGATGAAGCATTTCGCGCAACACCTGGTGGATCGGTACGGAATCGCTGAGGTGTCGCAGTGGTACTTCGAAGTGTGGAACGAGCCGAACATCGATTTCTGGGGCGGAATTCCGCGGCAGAGGTCCTATTTTGATCTTTACGCGCACACTGCCCGTGACCTAAAGAGCGTGAGTCCGCAGTTGCGGGTGGGTGGTCCTTCTACGGCCGCAACCGCCTGGATTCCCGATTTTCTTAAGTTCACGAGCGAAAACCATGTTCCCGTCGACTTTGTCTCGACACACGGCTATGCGGATGACACCGTGCAAGACCTGTTCGGCACGAAAGAAGATATTCCGATGGACGAGCGAGTTTGCCGCGCTGTTGCCAGGGTGAAGAACGAGATCAAGTCGTCGGCGACCCCGGAGGTTCCTTTCTTTCTCACCGAGTGGAACGTGCAGGGCATGAAAGGTTCGCGGGATACGATCTTTGTCGGCCCGGCGCTCGCGAACACCGTCCGCCAATGCGATGGGCTGGTGAACATGATGTCCTTCTGGACATTCTCCGATGTGTTCGAGGAGGGTGGACCGATTCCCGCGCCCTTTGAGGGGCAATTTGGATTGCGCGCAAAGGGCGGCATCAACAAACCCAGTTATTACTCCTATGGCCTGCTGCATCAACTCGGAGAGCAGCGGATTGCCAATGACTCGAAGGATGTCATCGTTACAAAATCGGCAGATGGGGGGCTGGCTATTGCAGCATGGAACCTGGTTGACCCCGACCAGCAGGGCGCGACGCGTACCATCGACCTGGTCTTCTCTCACGTTTCCGCAAATGCGCGTGTCAGTATCCAGCGAGTCGATGAGGAACACGGAAATGTACTGAAGCAATACGGGGCCATGGGAAAGCCGCTGGATCCGACGGCCGCTCAAGTGGAAAAACTCAATAGCGAAACGGCCCTTCCTGCTCCGGTGGAGAAGAACCTTCATGGACGAGAGTTGGAGCTGAGCTTAACTCCAAACGCGTTGGTTCTTATCAAAGTCCAACGTTAATCCACAGACATGAATTACAAACCAGAACAGTGGTCAGGCTGCATTCTCAGCCTTCTGTGGAATTGCTGCGAAGTCCTTCATCATGGCTTTGAGAGTCGCCTTGTCGGTGGGAACCTCATGAAGCAGAAGTTCCGCCGACTGCATAAGCGGATGGGAGTGGAACCACTGCTGCACAATGTCGTCGTGCAGGCAATTGAGAATGGCCAGCAGCGACATCCCTTGATGGTGAGCCATCCACTCGTGCACAAGTTCGCAGTTGCGTGATGAGGTTGAATAATCTGCGGATTCGTAAAAGCCGTATGCACCTACCCAGCCGGCGGAAGCCATGCGGCGGAGGTTGCGCATCGATTCAACCGAATCGACGCCCAAGGCGAGATAGGTGGAGTATGGCGATACGACCGGTCCTGCCTTTGCATCGTAAAACAACGCGATCTGCGGAATGCCATAAGCATGGTAACTGTAGTGGCCGGCATCATCTTTGCGCGCGGCACCGGACTCCGAGATGCCCCAGGGAATACCCTGCGAATGCGCAAATGCCCGCTGCACGTGAACGCATGCACTCAGCATATGCGCGATAAGAGTGTGGGGGTAACTGCGCATCCACAGCGATGGCATCAAGTATTCAAACATGGTGCCGGTCCAGGAGATGATCGTGTAGGTTCCGTAAACATGGGTATAGTCGCGCGCCAACTTGAACCAGCTTTGCTGCGGAAGATCGCCGCGAGCAACCGCCAGGAATGTGGCGATGCGGGCTTCGGAGGCCAGCATGTCATAACACGATTGATTCAGCTTTGCAGAACGCACGTCAAAGCCGATGGAAAGAATGCGGCGATGGGGATCGACCAGGAAACTGAACTCTGTAGCTTCGGCTAATCGCTCGGCACGTTTCGCTATATCGCGAAGACGGTCGCCAAGTGCGCGCAGCCTGGTCGCGGAATCATGCAAAGCGGTTCGAAGTTGAGCGGCCAGCGACGGCGCGCCGTTCGAAGCCGCGGCTGCATGACCGAGTTTTCTCTCTAAATCCTCTGCGAACGTCGCAGCTGCTTCAATAGAAAACGATTCAGCCTTATCGGTGATTGCAAGTTCGGGAACTTCGCGGAGTGGAGCGTACTCGGGCAGCAGCCAGGGCATGAGTTCTTCAACGACCGCCTGGATCGCCTCAATGCGCCGCTGGGTTTCAGGAAGCCACCAAGCGTCGACCGATGGACTCGCTGAAGACACGACATGAGCGGCAGAAAATGCGCTTGCGGCAACGGGAAGCCATGAAAGCGATTCGGTAATGGTGGCAGATGGCGCGGGCGGCGTGAGCTTGGAGAGAGTAGCGGGTAATTTCCTCTTTGACTGCATCAATTGCCAGTGCGGCCGAAGGGCTGCGAAGAGATTGGGTGAAAGCAGTGGCATCTTGAGCAGATCGAGCGCACCAGCCTGGAGGGTGTAGAGTGACGCGACCAGATTGCCGCTATCGACTGTCGATACGAAGGGATTCGCTTCCAGCGGTTCGCAGCTATGAGTGTCGTACCAGTTGTAGAGATGTCCTCGATATTTCTCAAGCCGATCGATGGTGGCGCGACTGTGATCCGTGAGTTCAACAAATTCCGGCACGGTCAGAAATCCGAATTCGACTGCGGCCTGGCGGGCGTTCAGCAAGAGGCCAACATTGGTGGGCGAGACGCGTGCCGCCTCAAAGAGCCCCTCTTCCTCTACGTTGTCAGGGATGAGGTAATTATGGCGCTCGGTCCCAAACTCGTGGAAGTAGCGCCAAATGCGCAGGGCATGGCATAGCAGCAAAGTCTTGTCACCCGGGCTGAGACGTTTCTGCTGTTCTCGCGGCGACTTGTTGAGCCATGCGGTGAGAACCGTAGCCAGACACCAGATGAAGAGAATGGGCGCAGCTACCAGGAAGGCCTGGTGACGTGGGGAGAGTAGGTAGATCAATATTGCCAGGGCGCACGCTATGAACGGCATCATGGCTAAATAGCGGTCCACAGGTGTAACCTTTGTGGCGCTGGTTTCGGCTTCGGCCGCCGTCTCCCATTCCAGCAGGCGTTCTCCGGTGATGAAGCGCCGGATGAGCGCGCGAACAATCGCATCGAGGGCGAGCAGTGTCTGGTGGGGAAGGAAAAAGAAACTCAACAGAGCCATGAGGGCTGCTTGCCCTGAGCCGGCGAGTGCAGGTGAGATGGCGCCTTCGCGTCCGCTTGCGATAGCGCGTCCCACGCTGAAAACCAGTTGAACGAGAGCGGGGAAAAAGAAAAGGATCAGCGGAACAATCGTCCAATAAACTGGCCCCCCAGGCAATACAAGCCAGCCGGCAACGAAGAGGATGAACGTAAAAGGTTCTACCAGTGAGCGGCGCAGGTTGTCGAAGATCTTCCACCGGGCTACTGTGGAAATTGGGCTGGGAACTCGACGGCCGGATTCATCCGGCACGTGTGAGAACATCCATTGCGCAATTTGCCAGTCGCCTCGCACCCAGCGGTGCTTGCGACGCGTATATGCGCTGTAATGCGACGGGTAGTCATCGATGAGTTCAATGTCTGTGACGAGGCCGGCCCGAGCGTAGGCGCCCTCGATCAGGTCATGACTCAAAAGTGAATTCCGAGGGAACCGCTTATTCAGCACTGCATGAAGCGCAGCGATCTCGTAGATACCTTTGCCCGTGAAGATTCCTTCGCCGTAAAGGTCCTGGTATGCATCGGAGATTGCGCGGGAATAGATGTCATAGCCGCTTTGGCCCGAGAAGATGGCTGCCAGTCGCGACCGCGAGGCTGAACTTACACTTACGCCGATGCGCGGTTGCAGAATTCCATAGCCCTCCACCACGATACGCAGCTTTGGGTCGATGATTGCCTGGTTGAGCGGGTGAGCGATTGCTCCAACCATTCGTGCCGCAGAGCCGCTGGGGAGTTGGGTGTCGGAATCAAGGGTTAGGATATATCGAACTTGCTTGAGCGCCTCAAGATTGCCTGCCTTGATGGGAAATGCATCGTATTCACCCACCAGGAGTTTGTTGAGATCGAGGAGTTTGCCGCGCTTGCGTTCCCAGCCCATCCAAACGCCTTGGCGCACGTTGAAGGTACGGTGGCGATGGAGAAAGAGAAATGAACCGCCCTTGTATGAATTGTATTTGGCATTGAGTTCGTCAATGAGCCGAATCGCCAATTCGACCAGCGGATGTGAATCATTGGCATGCGATTTGCTAACAGAATCCGGAAGGTCAGTGAGCAGGACGAAATGCAGATGAGGATCGCGGTTAGCCAGATAGCGCACTTCAATATCTGTAACCAGGTCGCGTACCTGTTGTTCATTCAGCAGCAACGTAGGCACGGCGACAAATGTCGTGCAATCGCTCGCTATGCCCTTCGTGAAGTCAAGTTTGGGCAACGGTTCAGGATCAAAGATTGCAGTGACCGAATTATTAACCAGGTCGACAGCGCATTGCATGGCGGGCAACAACATCAGGAGGAACGTAACCGCGAGACGCCCGAAGACTGGATAGTCCGGCAAGAGGGGAAAGAGGGCAGCGGATATAAAGAAAATCGTTATCAGCTCAATGCCAGTAATGTAGAACTCGTCGGCGTTGGCGCGGATGAACGATCGAACGCGATCTGCGACGCGGGGATGGAAGTTTACGCGAGCTGCAAGTTTCGAAAAGCCCTTATCGACAAGATAGTACCCGACATGACTGCATCGCTGGTGTAGACGCGGGTCCTGAAAAGTTTGGAGTGACCCTTCGCGGGCGAGTTCAAGTGCATGCTCGGCAACCAATGTCTCATTGCAATCGGAATGGCGGGCAATGAACGCGACCCGGTTGCGGTAGACCTCTCTTGTTTCGAAGTCCATGAGCGGGTATGTCCCGGTGGGATCCTTGCCCAGTGTGGCATCGAAGACAATCAGCGGTTCAATGATGCCGGCCCAATCCTCGTTTGCAATTACGCGCAGGCTCTTGAACTGAACCGCCAGCAGGGAACAAGAGGACGGATCGGTGTTGCTGAGCACGACTTGCGCCGTTGTGATGATGTTTTCAATCAGGCAAAACCGAAGGAATGCGGGAAGGTTCCACAACTCAATGACTGTCAAGGGGTCATGCATCTGTACCGCTCGGACAAAGGCGGAGAATGTCGACTCGGAGAAATCGTCTTTGACGGCCCGGAAGTATGTGGAAACCAATGTTGCGACACGCGGCTCGTCCTGGTGATTGGCAAGGACGACGCGCGGAAGTTCGGCCAGGTCCTTGCTCTTGCCCGATACCGCGGTGATGGCTGAACGCAACAGGCGAGGGTTCGCGCGCAGATCGAGAAGCGCGATCATGCGCGCATCGTCTGTGCGTGCCGGTGCGGAAGGCAGGGACTGCAACTCGACTTCGAGCGATTCAATGGCCTGGCGTACCGCCAGTCGGCGCTCTGGAAACGTGCCGGCGGAGGTGGGTCGCATGACGATTTCCCATGCGCCTGCAACCAGCGCTGCGCTGGATACTTCTTTGAGCGTTTTGCCGTTGGGCGCGTGTTGCGGGTCCAAAATGCTTGCGGTGTCAGTCATTGGGCCTCAACGGTAACTGGATGCTTGCATCTCAAACATGGCGGCATAGCGGGCTCCGAGCGCCATCAGTTGAGTATGGTTGCCTTCTTCCACCAGGTGTCCGCCCTCGAGCACGACTATGCGGTTGGCCATGCGGACTGTGGAGAAGCGATGTGAGATGAGAAGAGCCATCTTGCCTTCAGTGAGTTCGGCAAATCGTTCGAAGACCTCGAACTCGCTGCGAGCATCGAGCGCAGCCGTGGGTTCATCGAGGATGAGCAACTGCGCATCGCGGAGATACGCGCGAGCTAGGGCCAGCTTCTGCCATTCGCCACCGGAGAGATCGACTCCGCCTTCGAAGCGGCGGCCGAGCATCTGATCGTAGCCACCCTGAAGCTTGGCGATCACCCCCGCCGCAAGGCTCTTTTCCGCGGCATACTCAATTTCCTCCTGGGCATGAGGAACCTCGATGCGGCCAACGGCAATGTTTTCCCTCGCGGTCATTTCATAGCGCATGAAGTCTTGGAATATAACGCCTATTTCAGAGTGAAGATCGTCCAGATCGTATTCGCGGAGATCGACTCCGTCCAGCAGGATTTCGCCTTCCGTGGGGTCATAAAGGCGCGTGATAAGTTTGACGATCGTTGTCTTGCCCTGGCCGTTCTCACCGATCAAGGCAACGCTCTCGCCAGGCCGCAAGGTGAAATCGAAGTTGCTGAGGACGCGGCGCGTGGTCCCGGGATATGCGAAGGATACATTGCGAAATTCGAATCCCCGGACGATTGGGCGGGGAGTGCGAAGGCCGTTGACCTTGGATTCGACCCTCGGCTTCATCTCAAAAAAGGCGATGAGGTCGGTGAGGAACAGGGCTTGGTCAGCCACCCCGGATGCAGTTGAAAACGCCATCTGAATATTGGCCATGGCCTGCATAATGGCCGTGGTAATGAGGGTCAGATCGCCCACCGTGTAACGGCCCTGAATGGTGCGGTAGATACTATAGCCGTAGGCGCCGTAGTAGCCAAGCTGGCCAACAATGGCAAGCACCCCGCCCCAGAAAAGACGACGGCGATTCAGCGCCACGTTTTGCTCAAAGATGGTCTGAGACAGCGCTGTGAACCGCTGTGTGAGATAGGCGCTCAGGTTGAAGAGCTTGAGTTCCTTGGCCGCCTCTTTGCTGCCCCCCACTTGGCGCAGGTAGTCCATCTGCCGGCGCATGGGAGTCTGGCGAAAGTTCTTTGCGTAGGTTAGAAATGCGAAGTGGCTCTCTCCCAAAAATGCCGGGATGATGCCGGCGATGAGAAGGAGCAAAAGAAAAGGCGAATAGCGGATGAGCACTGCGGAGAAGGCGATGGCGGTGACGGATTGCTGTATCAGCCGGCCCATCTGCTGGATCATGGCTAGACGATCAGTGGCCTGCACGCGAGCGCGCTCAAGGCGATCGTAAAAGACCGGGTCTTCATAAACCGTCACGTCGAGAGCAGCGGCCTTGCGCATGACCTCCACACTGACGTGATGGGTGTAGCGGTCTGCGAGGAGATTATCGAAGTAGTCGACCGAACGGGAGAGCATCCCGGTGGTCACGGCGAGGGCCATCTCTGACCCCACGAGCCACCAGAAATGTTGCGGGAGGCTGGTGGAGACGGATCTGATTGA
>VFSW01011635.1_pt1 | contig 12340 bp, 9 predicted proteins | sample 5358111 | NCBI WGS metagenome assembly VFSW01 (sample SAMN11554181, study PRJNA540505) | mine drainage metagenome | isolation source: sediment from site ElyBrook_90M | place: USA: Ely Copper Mine, Vershire, VT | collected 2017
CCGGGGTGTTGGCGCGGGGGGCCGTACCATCCGCGCCGGTCGTCGGCGGCGGGGACATCGCGGGGGCGGGGGGCGCCCCCGGGCCGCGCCGCGCCCGCGTTTCTGGAGCGCTACCGCTCGTACGCTGCGTCCCGACGGGGCGGTACGCAAGGTTCCTCGGCGACGAAAGGTTAAGCGGGAGAGGAATGTCCCGCCGCGCGATACTTCAGCGGCTTACACGCGAGGCGCGTCCCTACTACGCGCGCATCGGCATCGCTTTGGCGCTGGGAACCCTCGCCGGCGTGCTGAGTCTGGTCGCGCCGTGGGCATTCGGCGCGATCATCGGACGCGTGCTCGCTCCGCCGGCGGGGCACCACCCCGACGTGCGCGTGCTCTATCTCGGCTTGGCCGCGACGTTTGCGGCGCAAGTCCTGGCCAATCTCGCGACCTACTTCCAGACGTACCTGACGGCGTGGAGCGGCCAGCACTTAATCGCGCAGTGGCGCGTTGCGCTTTTTACGCGCGTGCTGAACCTTCCGCTCGGCGAGTTCGACAAGTGGCGTCCGGGCGAGCTGATTGCCCGGTTCAGCAACGACCTTCAGCTCATGACCGATGCGGTGAGCGTCTCCTTGCCGCAGTTCGTCGTTGCGGTGGTGACGTTTGTGGCCTCCTTCGCGATGATGATCTACCTCGATTGGCTCTTGACGTTGACGCTCGTCGTCGTCGCTCCGATCGTGTCGGTTGCCGTTTCGAAGTTCCAGGGATTGATTTCCGCGAGCACGGTCAATACGCAAGAACGCGTGGCCGACCTGTCGGCGAATCTCGCCGAGATCCTGAGCGGCCAGCGTGTGGTGAAGGCGTTCGGTGGAGAAGAGTACGAGATTCGCCGTTTTCGCCGCTCGAACGACGATTTCTTCGGCGCGTACATGAAGCTCACGCAGTTCATCCAAACGCAGCCGCTCGTCGTTTCAACGATCATGGTATTGGCGGTCGTGATCATCATGTGGCTGTCGGTCCGCGAGGTGCTCGTCGGCCGCCTGACGACCGAGCACGTCTTCAACTACTGGCTGCTCCTGGTCAATCTTGCGAACCCGCTGAACCGTCTCGCCGCGTTCGTCGGCGACCTCGCGAAGTCGGTCGTCGGTGCGGGACGCGTCTTCGAGATTCTCGATCTTCCCGTCGAGGTGGCGGATCGCCCCGGAGCTGTACCGCTCGGAGTCGTGAAGGGCGCGATCGAGTTCGATAACGTTTCGTTTTGGTACAAGGCCGACGACCCACCGGCGCTGACGGACGTGAACGCGAGTGTGTCCGCGGGCGAGATCGTCGCGCTCGTCGGCCGGTCCGGTGCCGGGAAGACGACCCTCGTTAACCTCGTGCCGCGCTTTTACGAGCCTCAGCGCGGCGCCGTACGGATCGATGGAACCGACGTCGCGGACATTCGGCTCGCGGATCTCCGTCGCGTGATCGGAATCGTGCCGCAAGATCCGCAACTGCTGCGTGGAACGATTCTCGACAACATTCGATACGGGCGTCTGAACGCGCGGGACGACGAGGTGCACGCGGCGGCGCGCGACGCGAACGCCGATGAGTTCGTAGAGGCGTTGCCCGACGGCTACGCGACCCAGGTCGGCGAACGCGGCATACGCCTGTCGGGCGGCGAGCGACAACGCATCGCAATTGCGCGCGCGTTGCTGCGCGATCCTCGGATCCTGATTCTGGACGAGGCCACGAGCGCACTCGACTCCCACTCGGAGGCGCTGATCGCACAGGCGCTGGAGCGTCTCATGAAAGGCCGCACGACGCTCATCATCGCGCACCGCCTGTCGACGATCCGCCGCGCTCATCGTATTCTCTATATCGAGGGCGGCCGTGTAGCGGAGATCGGCACGCACGACGAGCTGATCACGCGCGGTGGGGCGTACGCGTCCCTCCACTCGGCCCAGTTCGCTTAAGGTTCCGTCATCTTTAAGGAGGCGTTGTGAAATTCGTCGTCGAGCTGATTCTCTCGGTCATCCTCCACCCCATCGCCGTGATCTTCGCGTGGATCAATCTCATCGGGCGCGGCGACATGGACGGATGGAAGAAGCTGTTATGGGCGCTGGTCTGCCTCTTGTGGCCGATCGGGGTGCTGCTCTATCTGCTCCTGGGAGACGGCTCCCTGTGGTAGAGACGCGGCTCGGGCGGGGTCTGCAAACGAACCCCTGACGGGAGCGAGCCGAGTTGCGGCGATTGCACGCGCGAGAAGACGCCGGAGTAGAAGTCGGGCGCATCGAGGAGCGCGATTCCGCCGAAGGCCCGCGCGTTGCGATAGTCGGGCAGCGCAGCGTGGAACGGCTCGCCGGGTGCGCGCGCAAGCCATCCGACGCTGCGCGTGCGTCCGCGCGCGACGACCGCGAAGAAGACGGCGTTCCCGGGATCCCATGCCGGTTCCGGCGTCGGATGCGGCGGGACCCAGCACCAGCCGTACTTCGAATCGTCGATCCACGCGCCGTAATGATAGGGAATCCATCCCCACGACTCGCCCGCGATCCACGTCCAGCCGATTCCTGCGCGCCAGAACCAGCGTCCGTTGTGATAGGGCGCCCATCGTGCGTGCTCGTGCGGCTGCCACGCGCTGCCGTACGTCTTGATGGAGACCCAGCTCCCGTAGGCAGAGAACTCCGTTACGCCGCTCAGCGGCGGCGGTACGTGCGCGTCGCGCCGAGCGGCGATTTCGACCGCGTCGCGCGTTTGGTTGAATCCGTCGAACGCGTCGCTCGGAGGCGGCGACTCGTAGTGCAAGACGGGTTGCGATGCGAGCCCGTCGATCGTGACCTGCTCTGCGGGTGAGAGAACCTCCACGCCGTTGGGCGTGATGATGCGCATCGTGCCGCGATGGACGCTGACGGACGTCTCGTTGCCGGCGACCGTGATGCGGAAGAGGCCCGGAGCGTCCGGTCCCAGCGCGATCGATGTCGTTTCGACGCGCGGCGAGTCGCCGCCGGCTTGCGACGAGACCTCGAGCGTGCCGCCGAGAAGCCGAACGTCGCGATGGTGCGGTGCGAGGTCTACGAGCTGCAGCGTCGTGTTTCCATCGAGTCGTAGTGCGACGGCGGAATCGAGCTGTACCTCGGCCTGCGCGCCACCCCGCGTCGCAAACGTGTCGCCGGTGAGGAGCGGCGCGTTGCGCAGGGCAACCACTTCTCCGCCCTCCGCGCGCGTAATCGTCGCGCCGCCCTGCAGCACGCTGACGTGCGCTACGAGCGCCATCGCGGCTAATCCAACCATTGAATCGTCACCCCCGCCTCGTGATAGCCGAAGTATCGCGTGGCCGCCGCGTGGCGCCCCGCGAGCCGCGGCCGGCGCACGACCGCGACGGCCATGCGCTCGCGTATTGCCTCCATGGGAACCCACTCCGCGGCGACGACGTGATCGTGACTACGGGGGACGTTGGGCTCGCCGCCAGCCTCGATGACGAACGTCAGATTCGCAACGTGCGTGGCGTCGTCGTAGCTTTCGCTTGCATACGCAAAATCGACAACGCGTCCGCGCAACCCCGTCTCTTCTCGCAGCTCGCGCACGACGGTCTCGCTTGCAAGCTCTGCTCGCTCCTGACGACCGCCCGGCAGCGTCCAGAGCGGCTCTGGGTGATTGGCATACATCGAAGCGACGAGGAGCACGCAGTTGTCGCGGCGCGCGATGCCGGTAGCGATGCGGATGCTCATCGCAGAGCGCGCTCGAAGACGCCGAGCGTTGCGGCGGCCGTCTTTTCCCAGGTCATTGCCGCTGCGCGCGCGAGACCTCGGCGGCGCAGCTCGCCTGCGTACGCTGCGTCACCGGCGCCGCGCCGGATGCCGTCCGCGAGCGCTTGTGGATCCTCGGGCGCGACGTAGTGCGCTGCGTCGCCGCCCGCTTCCGGAAGCGAGGACGCGTTACACGTGACCACCGGCGCACCGTAGCTCATTGCCTCCAAGATCGGAAGGCCGAAGCCTTCGTATCGTGACGGAAAGGCGAAGAGCGTACAGGCGCGATAGAGCGCGGCAAGCTTTTCGTCATCGACGTATCCCATCGCGCGCACTGCGACCGCAATTCCTTCGATGCTCGTCGGGTTGGATTCGCCGGCGACGACGAGCGTGAGGTCGGGACGTTCGCGCTGGACGAGCGACATGGCGCGCGCGACCAGGTCGATGCCTTTGCGGCGTTCCATCGTCCCGACGAAGAGCACGAAGGGTCCGAGCGAGGCGACATCAGAGTCGTCGTGCGGCGGCAGCGGCGGCGAGACACCCAGGGATATGGGAACGAGCCGCTCAGGCGGAATGCGCAACTCGCGAGCGAGCTCCGCTTGCGAGAAGCGCGAGAGCGTGACGAGCGCCGTGCATTGTGCCGCAGCGTCACGAAAGATGCGCTGCGCCTCGGGCGCATAGCCGGGCACGACGAAGTTCGACGCATCGCAGAGCGTCGCAACGGCGGGCAGGGAGAATCCGGTCCAGCTGCAGCCGTTGAACGGAAACCAGAGTACGTCGAGGCCGGCGCGGCTATGAAAGCGTCGCGAGACGACGGGATACGGGCGATCGACCTCGCGCCGATAACGGCGCGCTACGGTCCACGTGTGCCATTCGGGGACGACGAGCGTCACCTCGACGCGGTCGCGGAAGCACTCGCTCCAGGCGCACAAGATCGCGCGAAGATAGCGGCCGATGCCGCGATGGTCGCCGGGAAGGTTCCACGCGTCGACCCCGATGCGAATCACCGCGAAGCAGCGTCGCGAAAGACGGCAACGTGTTGCTCGGCGCTGCGATTCCATTGAAACGCGCCTGCTCGCTCGAAGCCTTGAGCGATGAGTCGCGCGCGTTCGTCACCGTCCTGCGTGATGCGAAGCAGTGCCGCGCTCCAGGCCGCGACATCGCGCGGCGGGGCGAAGAGCGCCGCATCGCCGGCGATCTCCGGTAGCGAGCTTGCAGCTGACGCGAGGACGGGGGTTCCGCACGCCATGGCTTCGATCACCGGCATGCCGAACGTCTCGTGATAGGACGGGACGACGACCGCCAGCGCTCCGCGATAGAGGTTGCGTAAACCGGCGCTCGTCTCCGAGGCGAGATCGTCGGCGAAGTGCCCGGCGTGGACGACGCCTTGCCGCTGCGGCGCGTGCGCTCCGGCGACGGCGATCGGCGGTCCGTCACCGTGTGGCCATGCGGCGCGGTGCGCTTCGTACAAGAGATCGAAGTTCTTGCGCGGCTCGGCCTCCGGATCGCCGACGAAGAGCAGGTACGCGCCGATTTCGAGGGGCGCGTGCGGCAACGCTTCGCCCGGCGTGAACGAGGGTGAGACGCCGTGATAGATGACGGCGATGCGCTCGCGCGGTACCCCGAAGACCGCGTGAATCTCGTCCGCTCCGAAGCGTGAGACGGCGATAACCCGCGAAGCTCGTTCGACCGATCGAAGAAACGGCACTTGGTCGCGGCGCCGGTGGCGCCGGTCTTCGTGTGGATACCGGAACGGCACCGCGTCGTGAATCGTGGCGACTGACGGACCGCGCCAGCGCAGAAACGTGCCGTTCGCGGGGTTCCAGAGCACGTCGGCGCTACGCGGCACGCGAGCGGAGACACGGAAGCGGTGGTTTCCGACGGCGCGTCCCAGTGCCGCGCGCGTTCCCCAGCGCGAGAGACCCCCGACGACCAGCGTGAGGGCGACGTCCTCACGCGGAGCGAGACGACGGAGTATCGCGCGCACGTAGCGCCCGATGCCGCGCGTGTCCTCGACTGCTGCGCGTGCGTCGACGGCGACGTGAAGAGCCACGAGGCGCTTTTCGGAGATGGAGGTGCCGAATACTCTGCGAAGGACCGAGGATGGGCGTTGCCGCGCATCTTATCCTGGGCGCGCGCGAGGAGCCGTTCTTGCCGGCATTGCTTGCGTCGCTCGGCGGCGTTGCCGGCACGCTTCTCGTGAACGACAACGCGCCGGGCGCGTCACCGCACGAGGAGGTGCTCGCGCAGAGCGCTTTCGGACGGGCGGGGAAGCTGGTCGTCGATCGCACCGGATTCTCCGGTTTTGCCGACGCGCGAAACGTCTGTCTTCGCTTGCACGCGCGAGTCGCGGCGGGCGACTGGGTCGCGTTCGTCGATGCCGACGAAGTGCACGGCGCAGAGGCGGCGCGCATCGCCTCGCATCTCGACGAGGTGCCTCGGGAAATCGCGTTCGTTGACGGCTACACGTGGCATTTCTTTCAGTCGTTCGCATGGTACACGTCGATCGAGCGGCGCATGATGTTCTTCCGCTTCCGCCCGGAGGCGCGGTGGGAGGGGCTCGTCCACGAGCAGCTGCTCGGCTTGAACGGCGGTCGCATCGCGCTTCCGTACGTTTACGCACATTACGGACATACGCTCGAGCCCCGCCGGCATGCGGAGAAGGGGCGCCACTATTCGGCGCTCGGAGCTCCGGGGAACGTGCTCGGCGAGGAGGAGTTGCCGAACTTCGACATCGCGCAGTACTTCGCGCCCGTCTACCACCTGCTGATGCGGTTTCGGGGGGAGCATCCGGCGGCCGCCACGGCGACCCTGGCGCGGCTGCGCCCCGGTCTGGAGCCCTTTCACGCCGTGACCGAGTGCGTTGCCCGGCGCCAGCCACCCCTGGTCAAGGCGCGTAACCGCGTCCGGCGGCTAAACTACGAACTGCGCTGGCGAGGCCGGGCGTTGAACCCGCTCGCGCGACGTTTGCTCCAGGGGCCGAGGCCCCCCGAACGGCGAAGCGGGAGGAAGGACCCATTGCCCTAATGGAGGACTCATGATTCACATTTTCCGCTTCATCGTGAACGCGATCGTGCTGTACTGCATCGCGAGGTTCGGAGCGTCTCTCGGCTTCGATGCCGGCGTCACGGTCAGGGACGCGGCCATCGTCGCGCTGATCTTCGGGATTGCCAACGCGTTGATCGGCCCCGTGCTGCGGCTCCTCGCTTGGCCGATCAACTTCCTGACGCACGGGCTGTTCAGCATCGTCATCAACTACGTGCTCTTCATCATCACCGTGGACGTGGCACCCCACTTCGCGCCGACGTTCCGGCTCTCGGGGACCGTCAACTGGTGGCTAGCCGACCTCTGGGGTGCGCTCATCCTGATGGTCGTCGGTACCCTGCTCCAGCAGCTGTGGCGCCATCCCTCGGAGCGAGGGGTGCAAATCACCGCCTAGCCTCCAATCCCAGGCTCCGTTTCGGGCCGAGTTGCGGCGGGCGCAGGACGGTGATACAATACCGCTCTGCGCCCCTTCGTCCTTAGCTCGTCCTGAGCTTGTCGTAGGACCGCACCCTGCCGAGGCGACGGTGGGACCGCTTACGTGACAACGTGAGCCGTGCTCCCTGCGTAGGTGAAGGCAGGCGATCCGTTCGGGGATGCCCTTGAATCTTATCGACGTCAACAACTTCGACGCCATGCGCATCGGCCTCGCGTCGCCGGAGCAAATTCGCGCGTGGTCGTTCGGCGAAGTAAAGAAGCCCGAAACGATCAACTATCGTACGCTCAAGCCGGAGCGAGACGGCCTTTTCTGCGAGAAGATCTTCGGGCCGACCAAAGACTGGGAATGCCATTGCGGCAAGTACAAGCGGATTCGGTTCAAGGGAATGATCTGCGACCGCTGCGGCGTCGAAATCACGCGGGCGAAGGTTCGCCGCGAGCGCATGGGCCACATCGAGCTCGCTACGCCGGTGAGCCACATCTGGTATCTCAAGGGCGTCCCGAGCCGTATCGGCATCCTCCTCGACATGTCGCCGCGCCAGCTCGAGAAGGTCATCTACTTTGCGTCCTACGTCGTCATCGATCCGGGCGATACGACGCTGGCAAAGCGCGAAGTGCTCTCCGAGCAGAAGTATCGCGAAGCACGCGACAAGTTCGGCAATCGCTTCAAGGCCGGCATGGGAGCCGAGGCGATTCGCGAGCTCCTGCGCGACCTGAACCTCAAACGGCTTCAGGAAGAGCTTCGCAAAGAGTTCAAGGAAACGTCGGGTCAAAAGCGGCTGAAGGTTATCAAGCGGCTCGAGGTCGTGGAGGCGTTTCTCTCGAGCGGAAATCGTCCCGAATGGATGGTCCTCGCTGCGGTTCCGGTGATCGCACCCGAACTGCGCCCGATGGTGCAGCTCGACGGCGGGCGTTTTGCGACGTCGGATCTCAACGATCTCTATCGCCGCGTGATCAACCGGAACAATCGCTTGAAGCGGCTCTTGGAGCTGAACGCGCCCGAGATCATCATCAAGAACGAGAAGCGCATGCTGCAGGAGGCCGTCGACGCGCTCATCGACAACGGCCGCCGCGGGCGCCCCGTGACCGGGCCGAACAATCGTCCGCTCAAGTCGCTCTCGGACATCCTTAAGGGTAAGCAGGGACGCTTCCGGCAGAACTTGCTCGGCAAGCGCGTCGATTATTCGGGGCGCTCCGTCATCGTCGTCGGTCCGACCCTCAAGCTGCATCAATGCGGGCTGCCCAAAGAGATGGCGCTCGAGCTCTTCAAGCCGTTCGTGATGAAGAAGCTCGTCGACCGCACGCTCGCGCACAACATCAAGAGCGCGAAGCGCATGGTCGAGCGCGTGCGTCCCGAGGTGTGGGACGTGCTCGAAGAGGTCATCAAGGAGCATCCGGTGCTGCTCAACCGCGCACCGACGCTCCACCGCCTGGGCATCCAGGCCTTCGAGCCCGTGCTCGTCGAGGGCAAAGCGATTCATCTCCACCCGCTCGTCTGCACGCCCTACAACGCTGATTTCGACGGCGATCAGATGGCCGTGCATCTGCCGCTCTCCGCCGGTGCGCAGGCGGAGGCGCGCATCCTCATGCTCTCGAGCAACAACATCTTGCTGCCGGCGTACGGCAACCCCGTATCGATTCCGACGCAAGACATGGTGCTCGGGCTCTACTACCTGACGTTCCAGCGCGAAGAATATAGCGGGCCGGCAAAGGCCGCGGTCTCCGAGGACTTCGACGGCGGCACGCGCGCCGGGGCCATGGCGGCGTTCTCCGATTCGAAGGAAGCGGTGCTTGCCTACGAGACGCGGGGCATCAAGCTCCAAGAGTGGATCAACGTGCGCCGCAACGGCGAGCTCGTCAAGACCACCGTCGGTCGCGTGATCTTCAATCAAGCGTTCCCGGAGCACTGGGGACATCCGTTCATGAACCGGATCATCGACAAGGGCGAACTGAAGAAGATCATCACGGACTGTTATCGTACGCACGGCAATGCCGAGACGGCGCGTTTCCTAGACGCGATCAAGGAGCTCGGTTTCCATTACGCGACGCTCTCCGGGACGACGGTATCGATCAGCGACATCATCGTGCCCGAGAAGAAGCACGAGATCGTTAACGATGCCCAAAAAGAAGTCGACGATTTGCACCGGCTTTTCGAGCAAGGCTTCATTTCGGACGACGAGCAGTACAATAAGACCATCGAGATCTGGTCGCGAGCGAGCGAAGAAGTGACGAGCGCGATGCAAGCCGCGCAGAATCCGCTCAACCCGGTCTTCATGATGGCGACCTCGGGCGCGCGCGGCTCGATCGCGCAGGTCAAGCAGTTGGGCGGCATGCGCGGCTTGATGTCGGATCCGTCCGGGCGCATCTTGGAGATTCCGGTCAAAGCGTCGCTGAAAGAAGGCCTGACGGTTCTCGAGTACTTCATCTCGACGCACGGCGCGCGCAAAGGTCTCGCCGACACGGCGTTGCGCACGGCGGACTCCGGCTATCTCACGCGCCGGCTCGTCGACGTCGCGCAAGACGTCATCGTGCGCGAAGAGGATTGCGGTACGCCTAGCGGCATCACCGTGCGCGACATCCGCTCGGGCAAGGAGATCATCGAAGCGCTCGGCGACCGAATCGTCGGGCGGCGCGCGGCCGAGGAGCTGCGCACCGATCCGCGCCGGCCAACGACCGCGATCGTCAAGCGGAGCGACGAGATCACGGAAGAGAAGGCGAAGGCCATCGTCGAGGCCGGCATCGAGGAAGTGAAGATTCGCTCGGTGCTTACGTGCCGCTCCAAATACGGCGTCTGCGCGACGTGCTACGGGCGCGATCTCGCGACGAGCGGGCGAGCCGACATCGGCACGGCGGTCGGCATCATTGCCGCGCAATCGATCGGCGAGCCAGGCACGCAGCTCACGCTGCGAACCTTTCACACCGGCGGCGTCGCGACCGAGGACATCATCACCGGTCTGCCGCGCGTGGAGGAAATCTTCGAAGCGCGCAAACCCAAAGGTCAAGCAATCGTTACGGAACAGTCGGGAAGCGTTCGACTTACCGAGGAGAAAAACCGGCGCGTCGCCTACGTGACCGACGAGGCCGGCGAAGAGCACGAGTACGACATCCCGTATGGAATGCATCTCGCCGTGCGCGACGGTGACCGCGTCGAAGCAGGCGACCCGCTCAACGAAGGCTCGCTCAACCCGCACGACATCCTGCGCATCAAAGGGCAGACCGCGCTCCAAAACTATCTCGTCGAGGAAGTGCAGAAAGTCTATCGCTCGCAAGGAGTCGACATCAACGACAAGCACATCGAGGTTATCGTTCGCTCGATGCTGCGCAAGGTCAAGATCGTCGACGGCGGCGACACGAACTTCCTGCCCGGGCAGCTCGTGGAATCGGCGCACTTCAACGAGACCAACGAGCGCATCCAGCAGGACGGCGGCACCGCGGCGACGGCGTCACCGGTGCTGCTCGGCGTCACGAAGGCGTCGCTAGCGACGGACTCGTTCCTCTCGGCCGCCTCGTTCCAAGAGACGACGCGCGTCCTGACCGACGCAGCGATCAAGGGCAAGTACGATCCGCTGCTCGGCCTCAAGGAGAACGTCATCATCGGCAAGCTGATCCCGGCGGGAACGGGCATGACGCGATACCGTCAAGTCGAGATCTTGCCCGAGGGTCAAGACGTCGACGAAGAGGGGCGTTCGCGGACGCAGCTCGACTTCAGCTTTGGCGGTATGACTGCCGACGAAGCCGCGTTCGCTGAAGTCATGGGCGGTGCCGGAGACAGCGTCAGTCGTTTGATGAGCGCGTACGAGCGCAACCGCGAGCCTCAGGCGGTGCAGTACGAAGGCGAGTACGAAGACCACGCCGGCGTGCAAGCTCCGCCCAAGAAGACGCAGTACGATCGCATCAAGGGAATCAATCCGGAGGAACTGTAGCGTGCGCGACGATGCTTCGCACTGCTGGAGCGGCGTCGAGCACAAGCACGCTGCCGTGGCTGAGATAGGGCGCGATCTTCTCCTGAATGTCGCGTCCGCGATCCCCCGTGAGCGAATCTTAGTCGCGAGCTGGTGCTCGCTCAATCCCCGAGCGCGCTCGCGCCGAAGGAACGCAATATCCGGAACGAGCGTCGTGCGATTCGCCGGCTGCGATGACACGCATAGTGTATCACGCCGTTACTCGTGCGCAACAAGAGCGGAGGTTCCCTGGCGTTAGGTGATCGGCTACGTGTCGGTCGATTCCGCGGACCTGCACGGAAGATGGCGTACCATAATCGCGACTGGCGTCGCCACGTCACACTTCACCAGGAGTTCGTACCGATTAGCGACTCCCAGGACCTGGAACACTCGTGTGAGATGAGCGCTCACCGTTCCCTGGGCGCAGCGAAGCTCGAGTGCGATGTGCTTGATGCTATACCCACGCAAAGCCAAACGAAGAACGCGATGTTGTGCCGGCGTCAGTTTCGGCGCGCACGGGAACGCGAAGTCCTCTGAAAGACTCTGCATTGCCGAATCGACCATCTGCCCACCCGGGCGCTTCATGGTGGCTCGTTCCTTCGATAGGGGTGGGGGGTATGCCTCCTCTGCGTTCGTCGCGTCAATTGTTTGTAGAAGCTTCGTAGGAAGCACCTCGTAGGTGATTCTTCGAATGGCACGGCGTTGCCCGATTCGCTAAACTCGGACTGTGCGTCACACTGCCGGCATCTTTGCCGTGGCGGCCATTTCCGTGTTCGCCGGTGCCAGCGCGCTGAGCGCACCGGCACGCCGTCGCCCGACGCTGGCGCCAAGCCCCGTTCCCATTGTCGTAGCGCTGCATGAGGTGCGCGCCGCTCGCGCCGCGCAGATCGTTCATGGTCTCTATCCGGCCGTGCGCATCCGCGTCGATGCAGCGGCCAACGCCGTCATCGCCATCGCGCCGCCGGAGCAAGCAGATGCGATCCGCACGATCTTGCAAGGCATCGACGTGCGCTCTCCGGATTCGGCCTCGGTTGACGCCGAAGTCCTGCACAATGTCTCGCCAGCAGTCGTGCTTGGGAAGCTGCGCGCGGTCTTCCGCACGGCGCGCTTCTTCGCGGCGCCAAACCACACGCTGATCACCGTCGCATCGCCCGATGACCTCGAGCAGATCAAGACGGTCATCGCCGCGATCGATACGCCGCTGCAGACCCCGACGCC
>VFSW01011636.1_pt1 | contig 12340 bp, 11 predicted proteins | sample 5358111 | NCBI WGS metagenome assembly VFSW01 (sample SAMN11554181, study PRJNA540505) | mine drainage metagenome | isolation source: sediment from site ElyBrook_90M | place: USA: Ely Copper Mine, Vershire, VT | collected 2017
TTGCAGCGCGGCGAATTAAACGACTACCAGGGCCGCGATTCGGTCCACGATATCGCTGCTGATCGAAGATAAGGGGAGTCGCAAATCAATGTGCGTGAATCGGCAGAGGTCGCCGGGAAACGCGATGCGATCCCCATCAATAGAGTGGAACCCTCCTTGACGCTGCTCCGACCCATCAGGCGCTCGAGTGTCAAAGAATCCAAGCCATCGATCGACTGCCTGACCAGATCGCACGCTACCTGTGCCACATCGGGATAGTAGGGTCGAACCAGCGAATCGCACCCGTATTCCAAGGAAATCGCCAAACACCCGAGCAGCGATTCAGCCTTGACCAGTTTGCCGCGTTCCGCTTCAATGGCCCCGCGTAGGCCATCGGGGATGGCCGAATTGCAGGGCTTGGTGCGGGCTTTTCGCTTGCGGGGCATGGGCCCTGATCGCCGACTGGCCATACTCACCTCATTGGGGGTTCGATCAGTGAACAGCCCGATCATACAGCACTTTACTGTATATATAAACAGCTCAATTCTCGTGATCTACCCCTCAATCTCCGCCATGAGCTTCGATGCCTTGACCCCGATGACCCGGGCAATCTCGACGAATTCCAGGACGTTGATCTGACGTTCGCCGGCTTCGAATTTCCACACGAAAGAGTTTGATCTCCCGAGCCTCGCCGCAAGCTGCCGCTGCGTGAGGCCGGCAGCGTGTCGCGCCGCGACGATGACGGATATGAGCGTTCGGTGTTTTGCGCTGCGTAGATGTTTCAACGGGGTGCCGCCAAATAAGTGGCACCAGAGCTGACGCTAAAATTGCCTTGCCTCCATTTTGGTTGCACTGATAGGATCGCCCGCAGTGCGACCAAAATGGATGCGCCATACCGGCGCCGCGGCCAAACGGCTGCGTTTACGCAATGTCGCGGTCGTCGCAACGGGTAACGGTTGGCGCATGAATGGACGGCCAAAGCACCTGCGTGACGGGCTCAAGGGGCAACTCGCCCTTCTGCGACGCCGCCTGCTCAGCCGCGGACGATCAAGCCGAAAAGACGTCGATGAGCTGATTCAAGAAGGATTTCTCCGTCTCTGCCGCTATCAGCAGGAGCGGCAGATGTCGGTTCGCGACCCAGTCGCATTCCTCGTGGACGTCGTTGAAAAGGTTCACATCGAACATGTGCGTCGCGCCGCCCTCACCCAGCGCATCTTCTCCGATCGGCCGTTCGAGGAAATCGATTGCATGGACACGGGCAGTTCCCCAGAGCAAGACGCTGAAGCGCAGGAATTGATCGAGCGCATCGAACGGACACTGGCGGCTGCCAATCCGCGCACGCGTGAAGCTTTCCTTCTCCACCGATTCGACGGCATGCGCTACGGTGAAATCGCCGACCGGCTTGGCATTTCGACGCAAGCCGTCACCAACCATATCGCGAAGGCGCTGTTGCTCATCGATAACGAATTGTTGCGGGAATGAACGGAATCCAAGAGCCATCGCGCGAATCGGCACCGTCCGACCAGGTGCGCGCCGAAGCAGCGGCCTGGATCGCCCAACTCCATGACGACCGGCGCAGTCCCCGTCTCGAAGCACGGGTACACGCGTGGCTCGCCGAGAGCGAGGTGCATCGGCACGCATTCAACCGCATGACGCAGGTATGGGAGCAAACCGCGGCGATTCAACTGCGCGCGCGGAACGAAATTCCCTCCGCCCGCCGCCACCGGCGCCTCGTTCTTTCGGCGGCCACAGCAGCCGCGGCAATCGCCCTGACCGGAATCGCGGTGACCTACTTTTGGCGCGGCGATGACGTTGCAACCGATATCGGGCAGCAGGAAGCCCGGCTGTTACCGGACGGTACGCGGGTCATGCTGAACACCGACACGCGCATCGAGGTCGCTTTTGACAAGCGCACGCGCCGCGTTCGGTTGATACATGGCGAAGCGTGGTTCGACGTGTCCAAACGCCCGACCTGGCCCTTCGTGGTGCAGGTGGACGGCCGCGAAATCCGCGCTCTGGGCACATCTTTCGTCGTACGCCACGACGATATCCAAGCGTTTTCCGTGACCTTGCTCGAAGGACAGATCAGCGTCGGTCCGGTTCCGGTCAAGGAAGGTACGTCTCCACAACACCCTGAGACGCTGGTACCCGGGCAACGGCTGACCATCTCGCCAAACCACCCGTCCATCGTGGATCGGCCGGAGATCGACCGCGTCACCGCCTGGGAGCGCGGGCGGGTGGAATTCGAGGACACCACGCTCGGGGATGCCGCCGACGAGATGAATCGGTACAGCGCCGCTCATATCGTCGTTACGGATACCGACGTCGCGCGATTGCGCATCGGAGGGGTGTTTCGCGCGGGTGACTCCGACGAATTTGTGAGAATCGTAACGACAGCCTTCGGGCTTCACGTCGCCTATCGGGCCGGGGAGATCGTGGTGTCGCGACCCGAGTCGGCTCCTCCCCCCGCGCAGGTTCCCTAGCAGCAAACAACCACGCGGTAAGCGCGCGATCGGAAATCGCGCGAGTGGGTTGTATTTATTTCGCCTGAATCGACCTCTTGTAATCAGCGTCATCGGAAACGCGCAGCGAGCTGCGCGGATGGGGGAGCAAACAACGGGAGGTATCGATGCGCACACTTCTGGTTCGTGTTCGCGTTTCTTCGATGGTTTTCCACGTGCTGGCCGCATGCTGGTGTTCCGCGACTCAGGCGCAGGCACTCATTCACTTCGACCTTCCCGCGCAATCCTTGGCGCAATCGCTCAAGGCGATCGGTACTGCGACGAATATCGACGTCGGATTCAGCGCGGTTCAGGTCGCAGGCTTGAAAGCGCCCCGAGTCAAAGCCGATCTCACCGCGGACGAAGCATTAATGCGTGTACTGGCCGGTACGGGACTGCGACCTCGGCACCTGGACGATCACACGATCGTGATCGCCGCCATGGACCCGTCCCCTGGCGCGGCGGAAGCCAAGCCAGCGCCGGAAAGCGCACCGGCATCCTCGGGTCAATCATCGAACTCGCTGCAGTTGACGAAGCTCGCGGGCGATTCAACCGACCTGAGGTTGGTTCGGGTTCGGGCCGACAGGACCGTCTCCGACGCACCCGGCGGCTCCGGCGCGGGCGAAAGCAAGAGTGACGGCGCGGAGTTGGCAGAAGTCGTCGTTACCGGGACCCACATCCGCGGAGTGGCGCCGTCGTCTCCTGTGACGACCATCACTCGCGAGGACATTGACCGGTCCGGATACACCTCCGTGGGAGACGTGATTAGAAGCTTGCCTCAAAATTTCAACGGCGGGAACAACCCGCAGCTGACCGTCGGGTCCGCGCCGGGCGCAGACAACGGCGGTACGGTCTCCGGCGGCTCCTCGCCAAATCTGCGTGGGCTTGGGTCCGGTTCGACATTGACGCTGGTCAACGGGCACCGGCTGGCCGACGATACGATCAACGGGGCGGTCGATATTTCACTGATTCCGCTGGCCGCGATTGAACGCGTGGAGGTTGTCACCGACGGCGCGTCCGCAGCTTACGGGTCCGATGCCGTCGCGGGCGTCGTCAATTTCATCCTACGAAAGAATTATGACGGCGCCCTAACGTCCGTGCTCGGCGGAGGCACGGCTCAGGGAGGGGGAACCGAGAAACAGATCAATCAATTATTCGGCAAGACGTGGGCAAGTGGAGGGATTCTCTTCGATTACGAATTCGACAAGCTGGACCCTATTTATTCGACGCAGCGGGACTACACCTTGCTGGCGGGTTCACCGACCACGTTGTACCCCGGATCTTCACGCAATTCATTCTTCCTGTCCGGTCACCAGGACTTCAGCAACGAACTCTCCGGATTCATCGACGCGTTGTACACATCTCGGATAACAACGAACGACGTGACCTACCCGGCGGGGATTTTCTCGTTGTCATCAGAAACGGGCGTGAAGCAGTATTCGGTGGCTTCAGGATTGGACGTGGTATTGCCCGGCAATTGGAAACTGACGCCCGTAGTCGATTTGACCGAGCAAAGAACGAACGAAATCTCCGCGGTTACGCCACCCTCTCCCTATCCGGAGTTTATCTACGAGGGCCGCACTTCTTCATTCGAAGCCGGCGCGGACGGACCGCTACTACAGCTGCCGAGCGGAATTGTCCACGCAGCGATCGGCGGCGGATATCGACGGGAGGATTTCGCCGTGATCCAACAGGGCATACCGTCGATTGTAAACGCCGAAAGAGGCGTCGATTATGCCTACACGGAGATAGAAATTCCCCTTGCGCCTCCCTCCGATCGAGCTTGGCTCAGGAAGCTCGATCTCAATATCAGCGGCCGCGAAGAGCATTACTCCGATTTCGGGAGCGAGGCCGTTCCAAAAATAGGCCTCCTATATAGCCCGGCCGCTCCGATCAATTTTCGAACGACCTGGGGCAAGTCCTTTCGGGCGCCGCCGCTCTACTCGATGTACGGGGTAAACACTTTACTTCTCCTTCCCATACCGGACCCGGCTTCGCATACCGGATCCTCCACGGTGCTGATCCCCGGAGGCGGAAATCCGCAATTGAGACCGGAGACCGCAAAAACGTGGACCGCCGGATTCGATTACGATTCGGAGCTGATCAAGGGCCTGCATGTCGCCGGCACGTACTACGACATCGCCTATATCAATCGCATCGGTCAAATTCCAACGTTCTACAGCGCACTGACCGACCCGCTTAATGCTCCGTTCGTCACCCGTTCACCATCCCCGGCATATCAACAAAGCCTGATCAATGCCGCCGGTCCCTACTTCACGAACGGCACAGGCGCACCCTACGACCCCGCGGAGGTAGCCGCCGTCGTGAATGACAGAATGGTGAACATTGCACGTCAGGACATAACGGGCGTCGATCTCGCCATCGACTACAAACGACCCATACCCCACGGCTCCTTGGACGTCTTCGCAAACGCTGCATATCTCGATCTTCGCCAGCAGACTGTCCCCTCCGCTCCGGAGGTGGAAATCAGCGGCGAAGCCTTCGAGCCTGCGAAAATCAGGGCGCGAACCGGCACCTCGTGGAACATAGGTCCGTGGGCGACGACCGGTATCATCAATTTTGTCGGCGGCGGAGTAAACACATACCAGCCCAGTCTTCCACATGTCTCCTCGTGGACGACGCTCGATTTGCAGTTGAGCTACCGTCCGACGTTGCTCGGGCCCCTGGCCGGTATCCAAGCGGCCCTCTCGGTGCAAAACGTCTTCGATCGGGACCCGCCCTTCGTTCTGTTCGATCAGTACGTGCCCGGCCTGCACTACGACCCGCTGAATGCAAGCGTTCTGGGTCGCTTTATCTCTCTGCGGCTTTCAAAGGAATTTCGATGAGCTCGGCATACCGGGGAATTATTCAGGGTTCCGGGCGAGTCGGCATCGCACTTCTAACGTTCCTGTCTCTTGCGCCGTCGATTGGCGTTCCGTCGCTTATCATAGCCGCCGAGTCAGAGTCGGCGGAGCAGCTGCCGAGCAAGCTGGCTCGTGACACAGGTCAGGCGCACGGAACGCCAACGCGTGGCTGGACAATTCGTGACATCGTCGAAATCAGCGAGATTCGTGGCTTGGCGGTCTCCAAAACGCCCCGGCAGGTCGCCTTCTTGATCAGACAACCGAGATTGGATGCCGGTGCGATTCGTTATGGGTTGTACGTAGTAGACATCGACGGATCGACCCCGGCTAGAAAAATCCTCGAGGCGCCTCTCATCTCTGATTTGTCGCGAAGCCCCAACGAGAAGGATTGGACCGTACTCGCCGACTTGGGCTCCGGAGTGCAGCTGTATGACGTCAGCGACAGCGGAGCGTTGCGACCGCTCGTCGTGAATTCGGACACCGCGGTTGTCGGCACTTGGGACGGCGTGATTCCCGGAATCGATGAGCCCCACAGGACGGGCATCCTTTCATATGAGTGGTCCCCGGACGGATCATCACTCTGGTACTCGCGGCTTCGTCTGCGGTCGCTCGCCGAGCGTGAAGCCTTCGTAGATCAGGGAATCAGGTATGACGATCGTACGATGTCGGGTGGATTGTTCCGTAGTCATCCGGGAGATCTGCTCGGGGTCGAACTTCACGTGTTGACGCAAACTCCCGCTTCGGATCGAATGCTGGCGTTTGCGCCATCCGTTTCGGCGACTGACGCCGTGCTCATGCGCCGATCTATAGGCGACGTCTATTGGACTCAGGACTCCGGCAACATATTGTACTCGGCAGTCTCCATCTCCGAGGACGGCAAATTCGTCACGTCGCAGTGGTCCGTGGATGCGCTCTCGGAAGAAGCCGACCCCGTGCCGTCGACCTTGCGTATTACGGATGCTGCGCCTGCGCTCGACGGAACGAGCTACTTGTCGGTAACGAACTCGCCCGATGGCGTTTCCCACCTGATGGAGTATGGGCTGGACGGTGGGCGGCTCAGAGATCTTGGGGAATCGCTATTCCATGGCATTGGGATGGACGCTGAACTGGGTGCTTGGCGCGACGAGGGTGGGCGGGCCGAGATCCTCGCCGTGTCGTATCCAGATCGGAAAGGGCTGGTCCGAGTTCCCGAGTCAAACGCGAGCAGAGCATGGGCGCTCCTCACAGATAACATCAGCCACTGCAGTTTCAGCAAGGATTTGAGCTTCGGCGCCTGCGTGCGGGACAGCCTGACGCTTCCCCCCGAAGTAGTGCTCGTAGATACCGCGAGCGGCGCCATCAGCACGCTCGTTCGTCCGAATTCCAGGTACGACGACATTCATCCATTGCACATCGAACATGCGACGTGGAAAAATCGGTATGGCAACCTTAATGACGGCTACATCACTTACCCGCCCGGCTTTCGCGCAGGACAACGGTATCCCGCGATCGTTGTAACCCACGCTACCGGCGCTCGAAACGAGTTTGTTAATCGGGCGTTTCAAGCGGAAATCCCGGTCCAGAGCATGGCAGAAGATGGCTATATAGTTCTCTCGGTAAACGAGCCGCGGGCATCTTGGCATACGCGCGCCCGCCTGGTCGAGCGTGCTCCAACGACAGGCAAGAACGGGATCGCACACACTCAATTTGCACTCGCCCTCGACCCGGTTGCGGCCATGGAAGCAGCACTCCAAGACTTGGAAAACCGAGGGCTCGTTGATCCGGATAAAACAGGGATCGCCGGCTACAGCAGGGGCACGGAAGTAGCCGCTTATGCCATGACTCAATCGAAAATGTTCAAGGCCGCTTCACTCGGGGACGGCTCCGCAGGCGTAAACGCCGATGGCTTTTGGTCTTGGGGAACGAGAGGCGGACCCGCTTTGTTCGCAGCACTCTACGGAGGTTCCGCCTATGATTCCGACCCGAAAGTCATCGAGAACTTCAGGAGATTGTCGCCGGCATTCCGTGCACATTCGTTTGCGGGTCCTTTGTTGGAACAATCTACCGTACCCATGGCATCCTTCGCTTTTGAGCGAGTAATGCTCCTTAGACAAGCGGGCATACCCGCGGAGCTGGATTTCTACCCGAATGAGTCGCACATCTTTTGGCAACCGCGCCATGTTGCGGCCGCAATGCAGCGCACCATAGATTGGTTCGATTATTGGTTATTGGACAAGCGCGACTCGAGCCCGTTCAAGGCTGACCAGTATTTGGGATGGCAAGCCATGAGGGAGGCGTACTCGCGACGGAGTCATCATGGCCGCAGCCAGCCTTCGATTCCCGTTGTTGGTTCTGGCCATTAAGCTGCTATTTTTTTCACGGCGGATTCCCAGGTCTGTACCCAAAGCTCGGCCGCAATGCATCCCAGCAAAGGAAAAATCTTATGGATTTCGATAGGACGCTCGTGCCGGAGATAAGGTTCGACTGCTCGACGGTCGATGATCCTCTCTCTGGCCAGAATTCCATCCAAAACGAGTTCGCACACGAAGGCTTCGCTTCGATGCAAGATGTCCAGTAACGAAGACGTACTTTGTCCCTTTTGCTCACGCGCCAAGATCGCGGGCGGTACGCAATTCCGGAAGGCAGCTCGCTCGACCGCTCGCGTGATTCCCCCTCGAAGGTGCAGGTAAGAGGGTATCCGCAGACACAGCTCGATCAGTGGCTGCGACAAGAGTGGATGATGCTGATAAACGACTTCCAGCCCGGGAAACGGCCGGTGGCGATTCAGAACTTCTGACAGGGCGTAAATCTGAAACCGTCTTCCGGGAGCAAGTTGCTCGGCATCGACGGTCCATGGATGAAGGATGTAGTCGGCCGAAACGCCGGCGTGGGCCTCATCAGTCAGGAACGGGGACTTTGGACTTCCCAATACATTCCACTTGCCTTCCGGTGATCCGCCCGCTTTCGGCGCCAGTGATCGAAGCACCAGCCAATACGGCTGCCGGGAGACACGAGCGGCATCCTTGAGTGCGTGCAGTAAGCCGAAACCCAGCGGCTTGAGGGCGAAATAATCTTGCGCGCCGACCATACTCCGCGTCTCCATGAACAAGTGATCTCCTCCCTGCCCGGTCCAGATGATGTCTGCCCTGGCCTGCTTTGCGATTTCGTTGCGAAGCTGCACGTCGAGGTTGCCAAACGCGCCGGGCACGGTCGGCTTGATCGTGCGTGGAAAGCCGAGGAGAGTCTCGTTAATCAGCGGACTCTGGTAAAAAAACGGCGCCTCCACCAGCCGTGTACCTGCCTCAGCCGCTGCGACGTGCGCGTAGCGGCGCTCATCTTCGAGCGACCCTGGGCCGTAACGATTCACACACGTGATCATGGCGGCGTCCTTGATTTGCCGAAGACACCCCAAGACGACCGCCGAATCAAGACCGCCGGAAAGGTTGTGCATTATGTTGCCGTACACGGACCCCCATGCTTCCACGCAGCGCTGCGTTACACATCGGATTTGCGTTGCGGCATCAGCAAAGCTCTCAATGGGAACGGAATCATGGGTGCAGCTCGGGTGCCAAAGGGAGAATTGCGATCTGCTTTCTGACTGCACTCGGAAACAATCACCGGCAAGAAGCTCCGTCACCTCCTTCAATCCGCTTGCTCGGATTTGAATTTGGCTCGAGTTAACAAAGGCGGCGAGGTATTTTAAATTGAGACTGAAGGTCGGCAAATTCAGGTCGCAAAGATCCGCCAAATCGGCAAAGACGATATCGACGCCCGCATTCCGCAATCGGTAGCAGGGAATCTTTCCAGAGCAGTCGCGAATGACGCAGCACCTTCGGTTGCCCTTGTCATGGAGAAAGGCCACGTAGCCTCCCCAAATCTGCTCGATCATTGTCTGGCCTTGGCTCTTCAGGAACGAATCGGCTTGTGACCCGGAAACAAGCCAAGACCATCCGACGGCCCATTCGTTCAAATCACTCGGAAAGACTCGACCGAGAACGACGCCGGCTTGATTAGGCAAAAGCTGTGACCGAAGCGAGCGATCCTCCGGAGGACGTTCCAGTACGGCAAGCCCCGTCTGTCGAACTACCGCGTTCCAAGTACCGTTGCGATTCTTCGAATTGTCGATGAAGCGCTGGGCGGCGGTGGACGCTGCCTTATCCTCGCAATCCCAGATGAAGCCGAGATAGTGGTACACGACGAATTGCCTTCATGCCGACATGATCGGTGTGTAGGCGCTCACCCGCTCAACGGTGTCGTTCAACACCATCGATCCCTCCTGTAGCCAGCAGTGCGCCTGAAATGGCTCGGCGTTGACGCCAAACACCCATCTGGGGAAGAACGCGTGGCGAGCCAGGAATTCCAGAAGACAAAGCGAATCGAATAGACAAAGGTACGGATGTATGTAATACGCACGCCAAACGTTGAAAATTGCAACCAGGCGCGCTTCTGCGTGGAGGTCGACGTGTCGATGCCCTGCGGCACGGTAGCGGCGGACCGTTACGCCGCGGACTGTGGACTGGAAAGAGCGCGTTTCCAGTGTTCGCCGGGCGCGAGCGGTTGAGAACACGAGGTTAACACCCTGTCGGAGCACCGCCGCTGAACTAGGGCGATATTCCCCAAGTGCGGCGTCATTTATTGGGGCGGAAATCATTTCAGGTCGAACCGGTTTACCGTCGGGCGGCACATCGGTCAGAATACCCAGCCGCGAGAGTTCCGAAGCGATATTCGCCGCATTGTCCGGTTGTCGCGGCTCGATACGGTTGCGCGCAATTGTCCCTCCCCAACCCTCCAGCCAGGCGCCTAGCGAGTCGATCGCGTTTCGCTGAATTGCGAGATAGCGATCGTGCTCGACGTCCAGAAACACGCAATATCGCTTCGCCACGCACAGAAAGACATCGTGCCGGAGAAAGTATTTCGTTATTGCCATTCTTGCGGCCGTCTGCAGCGGGGAGGCGCGCGGCATTCCGCCGAGCGCCTCGGACGTCATCGGTTCAAGCCTGCGGCCCCGGGAAAATCTCGGGACTCTCTTGAACAGCATGGGGTGCCCCCTTGGTCTCTTTCGACACCTGCCCCATCTCCACAGCCGGCCGCTTCTGGTCCGCCGAGCGTGAGCTCTCGTCTACATTTTCAGACTCCATGATGGTCTCCTTGATTGGTAAGTGGATGAAAGCCGCTCCTCCGAACGGCCCGATACACCGAATACCGGCGCGCATAATTTGTCAATAAATAATTCCAGCGAAGTCGCGAGCGCGAGAAGCGCGCCATGTCAGGGCTAAGCAAAATCCCTGCCGTGCTTTGAGTAAATGCACTAGCCATTCAGCGTTGATGGTCTGGCCGATGCAATGAGACGCAAGGCACGGGCTCCCCGATGTCGCCGGTAAAATAGCGCTTTTCACGATGATTAATACGTTTGCTGCCGATCGATCGCTCACCGAAACGCGGCGGACTCTGCGCACTTTTGAGCGGTCGAAGGGCGACCTCGGCGGTGAGAGAGGAATTAAGTGGCTCACGAGATCAATGTGCTGTCCGACACCGCAGAGGGCGCATAAGAACAGGATTTCGGTCACGTAGCGGTTTAAGCGCCTCGTGTCCGACACCGTCGCGGTGGCATAACTGCGGTATTTGCTGCGAGTGGTGACGACACCGACAGTCTGGTCCATACTTCTGCGCCAAGGGAGTGGCGGTGCTGTCGTGGGTACAGGCTCATGCAGGTGATTCAAGGAGGATTCCACCATGCCCCGTGTCCGACGATTACCATCCATTCCGTTCGGCTGGTACTACCTCGCCCTGGACGCCGAACGCGGGCGCCGCCTCGTCAGAGACGCAGGCGATCTCCGGGCGTTTCTGGACCTGTTGCGCACAACGCTGAAGCAAAGCGGTGCTCGTCTTCACGCAGGATGCGTGATACCGCATGACGCGCATCTCGCCGTCCAAAGCGGCGAATTGCCTGTCAGCACAATAACTCGCAGCTTCTGTCACGAATACGCGCGGCGATTCAACCGGAAGTACCTCGAGAGCGGCCGGTTATTTCGATCGCACCCCCGTGTATTGCTGATCCAGCATCGGATATGGCTCGTGCCTCTCGTTCACGTCATTCATTGGATGCCGCGATCGCGACCCGCTGCCGGCGAATGCTGGTGGAGCAGCGACGCGGCATACCGGGGTCGCGCGCGGCGGGAAGGGCTCATCACTCATGCCGTGTTTCACATCTTGACCCACGGGGATAGGCGGCGTGACGTCCAAGACAACGCGTACCGCGAACTCTTCGACGAGCCACCAAGCAACGGCGACATCCACTCGCTGGCGCGCGGCTCGGCGACAGATTCGCGAATATTGGGTGATGCGGAGTTCATTGCGGACGTTTTGCGCGCCACCCGCCAGCGATCTCGAGTCCGAAAGAAGGACACCGGGCCTGCCGAGGCTGAGGTTCACCGCGCCGTGGTTGCGACTCTCGAGCGGTTCGCCGCAATGTGCGAAGAAAGGCTGCCCCGGCGGCAAGCGGACGCCTGGAAGCGGATGGCGACGATGGAGCATCTGCGTTCGCATTCGCGCCGGTGGCCGCTGCCGCTGATTCGCGCGATGGCTGCATCCTATGTGATGGAGCGTCACATCGCGACGCAGGTGCAGATAGCGCATTTTTTCGGCTGCCACCCAAAAACCTTATCTGCGCGCCGGCGCAGGCACTACGACAATCGTTTGAGCAATCTGCTTGCGCAGGTTTCCCCGGGCGCGTCGAGATCCAACTGATCTCGACGACGAAACCGGAGGCGCTACCCTTCGATCTCCGTCATGAGGGTCGATGCCTTGACCCCGAGGACGCGCGCGATCTCGATGAACTCCAACACGTTGAGCTGCCGTTCGCCGGCCTCGAGCTTCCAGACGAACGAATTGGACCTTTTCAGTTTCGCCGCCAGCTGCCGTTGCGTCAGTCCCGCTGCGTGTCGGGCCGCGACCATGACGGATATGAGTGCCCGGTGCCTTGCGCTTCGAAGTTGCTTCAACGTAGTGATGCCAAAT
>VFSW01011637.1_pt1 | contig 12340 bp, 9 predicted proteins | sample 5358111 | NCBI WGS metagenome assembly VFSW01 (sample SAMN11554181, study PRJNA540505) | mine drainage metagenome | isolation source: sediment from site ElyBrook_90M | place: USA: Ely Copper Mine, Vershire, VT | collected 2017
AAAAAAAAAAAAAAAAAAAACAATTAAATTAAAAAAAAACAAAAATAAAATAAAAAAAAATATTTCTTTTTTTTTTGTGTGTTTGGCCCCCCCCCCCCCCCCCCCCCCAAACACCCAAAAAAACGGGATGAATTACGAATGTGACATTGTCAAGGTACATACATCCAAGGGATTAAGGAGACCTCACTGATGGCATCCACCGCCGCTCTACCCGACGTCCAGGCTCAGAAGGCCTACAACCGGCGCGTTCTATCCTGGGCCTGGTACGATTGGGCCAACCACGCTTACATTACCACCACCGCTTCGGCTTTTTTCCCACCTTATTTCATCGCTATCGCTGCGGCAGCTTTCATGCCCACAGGCGCTTCGGCCACCGATCAAGCTGCCCTCGCTCTGGCGCGTGACAGCGCCTCCAACGCTTTTGCCTGGACTGTGGCGGGGGCGTTGTTTCTTGCCGCGATCCTGGCCCCATTGTTGGGCGCGTTTGCCGACATCACCGGCCAGCGCAAGCGTCTGCTGGTGATAACGACCATTGTAGCCAGCCTGGTATCTTCGCTGATGTTCATTCTCACCACCGGGATGTGGGTAATGGGTTTGGTGTTGTATTTCCTCACCCAGGTGACGATGAATATCGCTTTGGGCTTTTCCAGCAGCCTGCTGCCGCATGTGGCCCGCCCGGATGACGTGAACCGCGTCTCCAGCCTGGGCTATGCGATGGGTTACGTGGGCGGTGGGACGCTGTTGGCCCTCAACACCGCCCTGTTCCTGTTTGCACCGAAATTTGGCATCGACAGCAGCCTGGCGGTGCGGATTGCCTTCCTGTCGGTGGGCGTGTGGTGGCTGGTTTTCACCCTCCCGATGGTGCTGAGAGTACCGGAACCCCCGGGAACCCCACTGGCGCACGCCAGTAGCGGCAGCGCCTTCCGCGATACAGTCACCCGGCTGACCAATACCCTTCGCGACGCCCGGCGCTACCGCGAGATGTTCAAGATGCTGGTGGCTTTCTGGTTTTATATGGAAGGCATCGGGGCGATTATCCTGCTCGCCACCTCCTACGGGGCGGCGCTGGGGCTGGATACGTCGGTACTGATCGGCACACTGCTGATGACCCAGTTTGTAGCTTTTCCCTATGCGCTGATCTTTGGCCGCATCCCCATCCGCACCAACCGCTGGCGCAGCGCTTTTATTTCGATGTTGATCTGGACCGGGGTAACTTTTCCGTTGATGGGAGTGTACGCTAACCTGAACCGCCAGGTCAGCGTACCGATGACCTTTGTGATGATCCTGGTTAACCAGGTTCTGGGGGCGCTGTTCTCCTTCCTGATTGGGCGGCGCCTGTTTGCCAGGTTGGCCGATAAGATCGATACCAAGCGAGCGGTTATACTGGGTCTTTTCATATATGTCTTGATCCCGCTGTGGGGTTACTTCCTCAAGACTCAGGCAGAGTTCTTCATGATCGGTTGGCTGGTCGGCACGGTGCAGGGGGGCACACAGGCGCTCAGCCGCTCGATCTTTGCTTCGCTGGTGCCACGCGCCAAGTCGGGTGAGTTCTTCGGCCTGTACGGCCTGAGTGAGAAATTCGCCGGCATTCTGGGCCCCTTGCTGTACGCTTTCGTCGGCATTCTTACCAATAACCCTAGCGACAGCATTTTCTCAATCTCGCTGTTCTTTGTGGTGGGGATTTACCTGCTCTGGCGGGTAAATGAGAAGCAAGGCGCTGAAGTCGCCGCTGCCGAAGAGGCCCAAATCGAGCTCCTCAAGGCCGCGGACTGAATCCAAGAAAAATAAGCAAGAAAAAGGGGCGCCCCGTTTTCTTGCTTATTTTTTCTTGGATGCTGTGATTACTAAATTTCCGCTTGAAATGGGGTCGAAGGGCGAACCGTCCATGCCGCCGTAGCAGGTGATTTCCTGGAAGCCGGCGGAAAGCAGCGCTCCGGCCAGCTCGCCGCGCAATAGTGGGCGCAGCCGAGAACTGATGATGTGCTGCACCCATTGGCCATCACCTTCCCGGTAAAGGGTGGCGATATTGAAATTGATCAACCCATCCGCCTCAAAATCGTAGAAGCGCATGAAGATCCACTCACGCCCGGTCTCGCGGTAAGCCTGTGGATCCATCCAGCGCTGGCGCTGGGCCGTTACCGCGTCGAAATTGCGGTTCTGGATCAAAAGCAGGCCGCCTGGTTTGAGGCAGGCGGAGAAATCGGCCAGGGCGGCGTCTAATTCGGTGCGGGTGAGTAAGTGCGGCAGCGAATTACCCAGGCATATCACGGCATCGAAAGGAAAGCCTGGTTGGCCCTGGAATTCCTTCGCCAGAGCGTCGAAACCGGCGGCGGCGAAGTGCGCCTGCACGCCGGCTGCTGCGGCGTTTACTTTGGCCCGTTCGATCATCCCGGCGCTCAGGTCGGCGCCGGAGGCGGCGTAACCCTGCTGCGCCAGCGCTACGGCGTGCATGCCCGTGCCGCAGGCGGCATCCAGGATGGAAAGAGGCTGGCTCGAGGGGGAGTTTATTTTCTCCAGGTGTTGTTGGATGAAAGGAAGCTCGAACGCCAGGCGGCCAGGCCAGTTGACAAAACGATCATAATCGAGGGAAAAGGAGTCGTACATCGCACGGGTCCTTTAAAGATCAAGTAATTGTCAGGCCAACTTGATTTCTAAGCAATATTTCTATCAATCTCGCATCGATTGGTCTCGAAAAATAAAACCCCTGACCATATTTACATTTCAGCGATCTTAGTTTTTGCGCTTGTTCGCCATTTTCAATCCCTTCAGCGACAGTATCGATATTCATTCCTTGCGCCAATTGAATGATTGTGTTGATAATCTCAAAACCTTTATTTCCTTCGACTAATTCGTCAACGAAAGATTTATCAATTTTTATTGTATCCACTGAAAAATTGTTAAGATAACTCAAGGACGAATAACCAATACCAAAATCATCAATGATAAATTTAACTCCGATTTCTCGGAGATCTGATAAAAGTTCATTGACCAAAGACTGGTTCTGAATAAAAGCATTTTCGGTGATTTCCAATTTCAATCTTTCCGGATTGAGGCCAGTAGTCTGCAGAATCTCTTTTACTTTATCGACGAAATTCTTCTGGTTAATTTGTTTTCCCGAAATATTTACATTAACTGATAGATAACCCAGCTCAGGAAATTCGTTATGCCATTTCTTCAATTGGGCGCAGGCTTCATGCAACACCCAGTCGCCAATCTGATTAATTAAACCCGAATCCTCGGCAAATTGGATAAATTCAGATGGCATAATCAGTCCATGCAGAGGATGGTGCCAGCGGATTAGAGCCTCTATCCCTACGATTAAATTGTGTTCCAATGAAAAAATTGGCTGGTAATTAAGGAAGAATTCAGAATTGTTTATTGCACGGCGCAGGTCACCCTCTATTTCGATTCGAGACATCGCCAACGCGCGCATATCGACGGTAAAGATTTCGTAACGCGCTTTACCCATTTCTTTTGATCGATATAGGACAATGTCAGCATCCCTTAAAATTTCTTCTGGATTGTTGTAATCCGCATTTCCCTGAACAAGGCCAATACTGCAGGTGATCAATACTTCTTTGCCCTTTTGAATAAAGGGGGATTGAATTTCGTCTAATATTCGATCTGCCACAAAAAATCCCGCATTTTTTTCAACGGTGTGTTCGAGAAGGATGACAAATTCATCCCCTCCAAATCTGGCGACCGTGTCGATTGATCTTGTGCAGTTGATTAATCTTTGACCGACCTCAATAAGGATTTGATCTCCTGACAAATGACCCAGACTATCATTAACTTTTTTAAAATTATCGATATCCAAAAAAAGGACCGTATATTGAAAATCCGGTTCCCGTTTGGCAACCGCGATGGCGTGTCCTAATCGATCGATCAACAAAACTCGGTTTGCCAGGCCGGTCAATCCATCGTGCAGCGCATCATGTAGAAGCTGCTCCTCGGCGCTTTTGCGTTTGATGATCTCCCTCTGCAAATTATAATTTGATTGATTCAATTCCGCCGACTGTAGGTTTCCCTGATCCAAAGCTTTTCTTAAATTTGAATAAAGGTGGTTGATTTCGTTCAGGGCGATGATTTGCCGGATAATGACCAGCCCGATAATACACCCAACCCCGATAAATAAAGCTTGAGAATGGATTGGGAATTCCGTGTTGTGATATCTTTGTAATAGATAAAAAGCACCTATAACCCATATGTACGGCATATAAGTTAAGGTGCGAGAAATTTTTTCTCGCAGGACAATATTCTGATAAGGCAAAGTATCTTCTTCTTTGTAGGTTTGTGCAGCCGTAGCTTGATAAATGCCGGCAAAGGCAATTAATACGTAGGCTACTATCCAACCTATATCAAGAATACCGCCGCTTTTATAAGTACCCAATAGAGCCTGATCGGTATATAAACTGTCGGTGATGATCATTATTATCGAACTGAGGGCTAAAATCCATATTGATCCGAGAATAAATTTCTCCGACCGGTAATAAATAATCAGCAGCAGACCAAAAAGTAGAATCAGATCACCGACAGGGTAGGCAGCAATCAGAAAATTTTCCATGAAGGCGGCCGTGTTTTCAGTACCTATAATTGGGCCGATCAGAAAAATCCAAAAGCCTAAACTTGCCGCGATCATGACAATACTTAGATCCAGGCCCCTTTTTAACCACTCGGCCAGGTTCAGCCGTTTGGAAGGCATGATGGTTATGCCTGCAATAAAGAGCGGATAGAATAGTAAATAAGGCCCATCGGCAATCGAAGGGAACGGGGAGCTTTTAAACCCCAATTCAATGACTGCCCAGAGAATATCTCCTAAAGTAAATGAAAATTGGGCGATTGCCAGGATGCCCCAACTCAATGCCAGGCGTCTGGATATCCTATTCGATTCTTTGGCGGCCAAAACCAGGGCAATTGTCGCAATAATATTGTATAAGGGAGAAGATATATCAGAAATGAAAGTACGCGTATATTCGTCTTTGACAAACAATGCCGCGCTGATGAAAATAACCGGCAGTATGATTGCCAAAATGGTCAGCCAGAATATTTTTGGGTGGTTTCTCCGATAGCCGCGGAACAATTACATTCCTCTCCAAATTTCGCAATTTATATCCAGGGTCGTATAGGATACGAAATCCAATTCGGCGTTTTCATAATACCAAGGATATGGCTCGTTTTTTAGCTTTTAATATTTTGTAAATAGATTGTAACGATAATGGTCAAATTTTATTGATCAGATCAGGTATCAATCATTTTCTATTTAGGAAAATTGACCATATCACGCTGGCATCTTATTAGCAAATCAAAAATCAACCCGCCCGGCTCAAATGATCACGATTCTAGACCGTATTCTGAACGAAACGTCTGCCGAAGAATGGGTCGGACAGATCCATTGGATCAACGAATGGAGATAATCACAAGCTCATCTCGTTCACCTGGTAATGCGCCGGGTCGTTCGTGCCCACCCCCAGGTTGGCCGCGTTAGCGATCCACGGCGTCGCCAGGGCTTTAACCGTTTTGGGCGATGGCCCGCTCAAGGTGACTACCTTTTGGAACTCCTGCATGGCGTAAGCGTCGGCGGCGACCGGGTCGAAACTGAACAGGAGCGAGTCGCCCGGCAGGGCATTCGACCAGGTCCACGAGCTGGCTCCCACAAAGTTGAGCAGGCTGCCCACGATCAGGCGTGTGCGGTTTTTGATATCCGGCAGGGCGTTTAGCTCGGCGATGCCATTCTGGATGCCTTTGCCACTGTGGTAGAACTCGGTCGGGCGCTGGAATGTGCCATAATGGTTTTTCATCGAAAAAGTCATCCCGGCATTGCCATGCGACTTCAGGATGGGCATGTTGATCAGTGCGTCGCAGCTTAACAGGGTTTCGCTCAGCCCGGCGGCGATGCCGACCAGCTTGTAGCCTTTGGCGTAGCCGGTCGTGTTGGTACACAGCACGCCCGGCCCGTCCTTGTTGATGGCGAAACCGGCGTTACGCAGCTCGGAGGGGTCCCGGTCGAAAATAACGATCTGCTCGGCAGGGATACCCGCGTCTTGCAGCGACTGGGCCACCGCCATGACCAGCGGCACCGGGGTCCAATACGAGCTGGACATGATCGTATTGACCTTGATGGCGATGCGCTCGGTAGGCGAAAAAAGGGCGGCCCAGGCCTGATGGGCGTCGTTGATCCCGGTCAGGCGGGTGATGCCGGCGTCCAGCATCTGGCGCAGCGCATCCGGGACGAGAGTGTCGTCATTTGCCCGCACACCGGCGTGGTGCACGCGCACCAGTTGGCTGGGGGCGTCCGGGTAGAATTTGATCACATCCGGGCGGCGCACGCCTCCTGGGGCTATGGTAATGGTCGGGACGCTCGTGGCAGTGGGCTGGACAGGTGTGGCCGTATTCGTGGGAGCGGTAGTGGGTAAGGGCGCGGTGGTAGCGCTGGTGGCCGGCAGGGTCGCCGTATCCAATTCGGGCTGAGTGGTAGGAATGGCCGGGGCGGCTTCTAAGCTGGGACTGGCCGGGCTGCAGGCTGCCAGCAGGCGCCCGGCTGCCAATGTGCCCAGGCTGGCTGCCATGTTGGCTGCCAACAAACGCAGGAATTCTTTACGCGAGAGATAAGTCGGCTTGGTCATAGGGGGTACCTTTAGGAGTTATCCGAAATTTCGAAAGGATTCACTTTTTTATGCGCAAAAACCGACGGTTTTTGCGCATAAAAAAGTGATTTCCTGATTTTCGGATAGGTTCTTATTTTTTCGAGTTCCGATAAATGGATGCCAATCTATATTAGCATAAATGGATAAGCGGAAAAAATCAAGAGCGAATACTTTGGAATAGGTATGGAAATAGGTGTTGACAATTCGATGTCATCACGTTATACTTGTCATATCATCTATATGATAACACAATAAGAATTACTGGAAAGTGACGCGAACCGGTCACATCGAGTACGAAAGGAGGAGCTAAGCACAAGCTTTATTCCATTCGAATGGGTAGTCCCGATCACCCATTATTCCACCAATTGTCGTTTTTCCCCATCCCGTAAGCAATTCAATCGAATGACAAGGAGAAAGAACCATGAGTAAGAAGATCAGCCGTCGAGACTTTTTGCGCTTCAGCGCCACCGCTGGCATGGGCCTGGCCGTCACCGGCCTGGTTGGCTGTGCTCCCGCTGCCGCCACCACCGCCGCAGGCAGCCCGACTCAGGCGCCCGCCGCCGACACCGGATCGGTCTTTTTGAACTATTGGACCGGCTGGAGTGGTAATGAATTTGACGCTTTACAAAAAAGTGTCGACAAGTACAATGCTGCTAACCCGAAAGCGTTCGTCAACATGACGACTGTGTTCGGCCAGTACGACAAGGTTTTGACTGCCATCGCCGGCGGTAACCCGCCCGACGTCGTTTCGGCTGTCTGGCTGCACCAGCTGGTTTCTATGGCCGGCCGTAACGGCCTGACCCCCCTGACACCGCTTGCCGAGAAAGATGGCATCGATGGTAAAGCTTACTGGCCCAGCGTATGGGATGGTTGGCACTGGAACAACCAGTTGTGGGGCCTGGCCATCACCGTTGACGCCACTACGTTTACTTATCGCCGCGATATCTTCCGCGAAGTTGGCCTGGATGATAACAACCCGCCCAAAACTGTTGTCGAAACTGACGCCGCTAACGCCAAACTGGAAAAGCTTGACTCCGGCGGCAATATCCAGCGTGTAGGCCTGCTGCCTGGCGGCATTTTCGACTGGGGCCGTGTGTATGGCGGCGACTGGTACGACGAAGGCACCAAGAAGTTCACCCTGGATCTCCCCCAAAACATCGCTGCCCTGGAATGGATTGGCAGTTATTGGAAGCGCCTGGGCCCGGATAAAATTGCCGCCTTCAACTCAGGCCAGGGCGATTTCCTCAGCGCCAACAACCCGTTTTTCGCCGGCCTGATCGCTATGTACCCCTGCGGCGAGTGGATGATCCATTTCGTGCGCGATTTCGCCCCGAAAACCGATTACGATTACATGACCTTCCCCTACCCGGAAGGCGGCCGGCAGAGCTACACCACCTTCGATGGCAGCGTCTTTACCATCCCGACCGGCGTCAAGCATGTCGAACCAGCCTGGGGCTTCATCAAATGGCTGAGCGATGACGCTAATATGGCCGATATCGACTTCGCTTTCCAGAACATCCCGCCCAAACAGGCCGTAGCTACTTCGGACCGCTTCATCAGCGACCCACGCTTCAAATTCAACGTGGACGTGTTCTCTGGCAAGGGTACCATGGCTCCGCCCAAGACCCCTGTGACCGACCAGCTCTACACCTCCCTCACCGCAGCCGAGGATGCTGTGCACCAGGGCACTAAGACCGCCACCCAGGCGTTGAAAGACGCCCAGGCCGAGGTGCAGACCGCCCTGGATAAATTCAACAGCAAGAGTTGATAGGATAATTCTTCTTGCATCGATTGGAGGGAAGAGGATATCTTCCCTCCAATCAAATATCAGGATGATGTTGCCGGCACGCCTGAATTTTTTTTAAAGTCTAACGGCTGATAAAAAGGATGAACCTATGGCTGTACAAACGAAGAGTCCGCGCATCAATTACCATCATCGGTTGGAACGCGCAAACCTGATCAAGGGCCTAATTTTCATCTCTCCGGCGATTATAGGGTTCTTGATTTTTACTGTATTTCCGGTGATCCAGTCATTCTATTTCAGTTTGACCGATTATGATATTTTGCAGCCCCCAACCTTTATCGGGTTGGATAATTACAAGAGTCTATTCCAGGACCAAACTTTCATGAAGGCCCTCATGAATACCATGTATATGGTGTTCATCGGCCTGCCGATTCACCTGGTCTTCGACCTGTCGGTAGCGCTGCTGCTCAATACCAAAGTACGCGGCCTGTCTGTACTGCGCACCATCTTCTATATGCCTTCGATTACCCCGGTCGTAGCCGGGACCGTGCTATGGTTGTTGATTTTCAACGGGCGCATCGGCCTGTTGAACGCCGCGCTCAACGTTTTCAACATCCAGCCGGTTGGTTGGTTGGCAAACCCTAACTGGATGAAACCGGCGTTCATTTTGATGACGGCGTGGGCCGGCGGACAGACCATCTTGATTTTGCTGGCCGGTTTACAGGATGTGCCCACCGAGGAGCTCGAATCAGCCGACCTGGACGGGGCCGGTCCCTGGTCAAAGATGTGGAACATTACCCTTCCGACCATCTCGCCGGTCATGTTCTATCTACTCATTCTCAGCCTGATTGGTTATTTCCAGATCTTTACCGAAGCCTACGTGCTCACCGCCCAACGTGACGGCAGCGGCCTGGGTGGTCCGGGCCAGTCGCTGCTCTTCTATGCCGTTTACCTTTACCAGAAAGCTTTTGCGCAATTTCAAATGGGTTATGCCAGCGCCATGGCCTGGGTATTGCTGGTGATTGTGATGATTGCTACTTACATCCTGTTTCGCACATCTGGCTGGGTTTACTACCGCAGCGAATAAGATATCTATGGAAAGAGCCGTTTGATGAGTATGCCCACACACGATTTTTCTCGACACAATGAAGAGGTAAAGCAGGTTTGGGAAGCCTACCGGGCGAGCCGGCCGGTGAGAACCCCCATGCTGTTGGCTACTAACCCGCGTATTTGGATCCAGAACCCGGATTTAAACCGCGAGGGCGTTTCCTGGAAGGATTTTTGCGAAGACCCCGAGCTGATGTTCAACACATACCTGCGCTATCGTTACTACGTGTCACACAACCTGCCCCAGGACATCGAGATGGGTGTGCCCGAGAAAGAATGGCCAGCCGATATTATCTTCGGCAACGTGGTCGAGGAAGGTTGGTTCGGCTGCGAAATCGCATACCGGGATGGACAGGTGTCTGCCACCACGCCGGCCTTTACCGGCCAGCACAAGCGTGACATGTTTGAGAAAGGCGCCCCAGGTCCTTTCGATGGCGTGATGGGTCAGCTCAAGGAATTTTACGAATATTTTCAGCATAGGGCGACCAATTTCGAATTCTACGGCAAGCCGGTGCACGTCAATCTCCCTTCGCCGTTAGGTACGGATGGGCTCTTCACCGTGGCCCTGGGCATGCGCGGCACACAGTTCCTTGAGGAGATCACTACTGACGAGGCGTATTATCACGAGCTGATGAGCTTTGTCACCCAGGCGATCATCGCCCGTATCCTGACCTGGCGCAAGTATGTCGGCATGGAAGCCCGGCCAGTACAAGGGTCTCTGGCAGATGACGCCATCCAGTTCCTGTCGGTGCGTATGTATACAGAAAAGGTTTTGCCCTATCACCGGCAGTTCCTCGAAGCCCTGTATGGGCCAGGCCCGCATTCCATGCACCTATGTGGCAACGTGCAGCGCCACCTGCCTACCCTGGTCAAGGAATTGAATATCAAGAGCTTTGACACCGGCTATCCGATCAACTTTAAGAGCCTGCGCGGCGAAATTGGGGAAGACGTGGAAATTCAGGGCGGGGTCCCGGTAGTTGACTTGCTGAAAGGGTCTCCCGCTGAAGTTTATCAGAAAACGGAGGCGATCCTGTGCAGCGGTATCCGCCAGGGTGGGAAGTTTATTATGAAGGAAGCCAACAACCTGCCGCCTTGCGTTCCCCTGGAAAATTTGCAGGCGATGTATTCTGCCACCCGGCAGGCCGGTGTCTTTATCAAGTGATTTACCCTGGTCACCTGAAGTAATTTGGAGAAACTAATCATGGCAGTTGAAACTCATCCCATGCATACGACAAAAATTATCAAGCCGAGCCGCGGTGTTGGTTACAAGCGTGTGAAAGCCATCAACCGGGAAATCGTCTTTGGGATCCTGGTATTGCTGGCTTTGCTGTACGGTTTCCCATTTTATTGGGCGATTATTACGGCGTTGAAGACGGATGTGCAGGTCTTCCTGTGGCCGCCCCTGGCCTATCCGCCAACGCCGCAGTGGCAAAATTTTGCCGCATCCACCCGCTATATTCCCTTCTGGCTGTATATTGGCAACACCTTTGCGATTTGCGCCATTTCGATCGTGGGCACGCTGCTTTCCTGCACGGTCATCGCCTATGGGTTTTCACGAATCAAGTTCAAAGGCCGTGAGGTGTTGTTCCTGATCTACCTCAGCACGATCATGCTCCCCTACCAGGTCACGATGATCCCGGTGTATATCCTCTTTCGCAGGTTGGGCTGGGTAGGGACTTATGCTCCCCTGGTCGTACCGACTTTCTTTGGCAGCGTGGCTTACGTATTCTTGCTGCGCCAGTTCTTCCGCACCATTCCCAATGAGTTGTCCGAGGCCGCTCTAATCGATGGCGCCAGCGAGTGGCAAATCCTCTGGTACATCATGCTTCCGCTGTGCAAGCCGGCCCTGGCTGCGATTGCGCTGCTGACATTCATCAACAAATACCAGGATTATTTGGGGCCGTTGATTTACCTCAGCGACCAGAAGCAGTGGACCATTTCGTTGGGGCTTAAGATGTTCCAGAACATGTACGGGCAGCAGTGGCAATTAATGATGGCGGCTTCGGTACTTTCCATGCTGCCGATGATTATTCTATACTTCCTGACGCAGCGTACCCTGATCCAGGGCGTGACGATGACCGGTATCAAAGGATAATGAGGGAAAACTATCGATGAATGACCAACGACTTCGACCACTCAGTGAATGGCTGCCAGCCGTGCGTGGGAAACTGATCGTTTCCTGTCAGGCTCTGGAAGGTGAGCCTTTATACGGCGCCGAAATCATGGCGCGCATGGCGTTGGCGGCAAAAATGGGCGGCGCAGTCGCCATCCGCGCCAATTCGCCCGAAGATATCTACGCCATCCGCCAGGCGGTTGATCTGCCTATCTTCGGGTTGTATAAACACAATTTACTTAATTACGAGGTGTACATTACTCCCACCCTGCACCACGCCCGCCAGATCGCCGAAGCCGGGTCGGACGTGATCTGCATCGATGCTACCGACCGCACCCGTCCCGAAGGGCCCACCCTGGCGGATTTCATCCGCAGCATCAAAGCCGCCACCGGTCTGCCGGTGATGGCGGATATCTCTACGCTCGAAGAAGCGCTGATCGCCGAACGGAGCGGTGCCGACCTGGTTTCCTCAACCATGTCTGGCTATACTTCTTACAGCCCGCAAAATATCAACCCTGACCTCGACCTGGTATCGGCTATGGCCGCCCGCTTGCAGGTGCCGGTGATGGCCGAAGGACGTTACCTGTACCCGGACCAGGCGTGTGAGGCGCTGCAGCGCGGCGCATTTGCCGTGATCGTGGGTGGCGCCATTACCCGCCCGGCAGACATCACCGCCCGTTTTGCCGCCGCTCTGGCCAAAGTTCCCCCATCACGAACTCAGATTGATTAGGG
>VFSW01011638.1_pt1 | contig 12340 bp, 10 predicted proteins | sample 5358111 | NCBI WGS metagenome assembly VFSW01 (sample SAMN11554181, study PRJNA540505) | mine drainage metagenome | isolation source: sediment from site ElyBrook_90M | place: USA: Ely Copper Mine, Vershire, VT | collected 2017
CAAAAAGCTGGTTGGCGAAGCGCCGCGTCGATTCCGCCGCGCGCGCCGATTTCCAGAAGGATTCCTCAACGCGCGGCGGCGATTTGTGGTTCATGTCCCACTGGAAAAGCATCTGGAGAGCGCACTCGCGGGATTTTCGGCGAAGAGTCATTTCGCGCGGCGTTTTCCGTGGCGTGCCGTACGCGACTTCGATTTGCCGGCCTCGTTTAATTTTCGTGCGGGCGCGAGCTTGGGCAGCAGATTCGCCATTTCGATTGCGGCGAGACCCGCGTCAAAGCCTTTATTGCCGCTCTTGAGGCCCGCGCGGTCGATGGCCTGTTCGAGAGTGTCACACGTGAGGACGCAGAATGCCATGGGCACGCCCGTGTCGAGTTGCGCGATTTGCACGCCGCGCGCGACTTCGCTGGACACATGTTCGAAGTGGGAAGTCTCCCCGCGTATAACGCAACCGATACAAATGATCGCGTCGCAACGGCCGGACGCGCCGAGTTTTTTCGCGGCGATGGGAATTTCGAGCGAACCGGGAACGCGAACGACTTCGATTTGTTCTTCCTTCGCGCCCGCGCGTTGAAACGCGTCGAGCGCACCAGCGAGAAGGCGGTCCGTGATGAAACTGTTGAAGCGGCTGACGACAATTCCGAAATGCAGCTCCGCGGCCGAGAGTTCGCCTTGAACCGGTTTGGGCTGGAGCTTTCCGGGCCTTTTTTCAGGCCCCTTGTGTGGCATGGCGCTATTTCCCCTTGAACTGCGCGGGACGCTTCTCGATGAACGCGCGCGTGCCTTCGCGCATGTCTTCGGTGGCGCAGCAAAGGCCGAAGAGCGTAGCTTCGAGGAACAGCCCTTCTTCCTGCGGCATTTCCATTCCGTGCTCCACGGCTTCCATGGCGAACTTGACGGCGAGCGGCGCGTTTGCCGCGATTTTCTTCGCGATGGATTCGGCGGTGGGAATCAGTTCGGTTAGCTCGACAACGCGATTCACCAGGCCGACACGCAACGCTTCGTCGGCGGAAATCATTTCTCCGGAGAGAATCAATTCGTGCGCGATCCCTTTGCCGCACAGGCGCGCGAGCCGTTGCGAGCCTCCATAGCCGGGAATGATTCCGAGCTTCACTTCGGGCTGGCCAAGGCGCGCATTTTTACTGGCGATGCGCATGGTGCATGAAAGCGCCAGCTCGCAACCCCCTCCCAATGCGAATCCGTTGATTGCTGCAATCGAAGGCTTGCCCATGGTTTCCAGGCGGTGAAATATTTCCTGGCCGAACAGCGAAAAGTCTTTGCCGTCGACGGGCGTGCGCTGGGCGAGTTCGTTGATGTCCGCGCCCGCGACAAATGATTTTTCGCCCGCGCCAGTGAGAATCAGCGCACGGACCGACGAATCGTCGCGCGCGTGGTTCAACGCATCGCCCAACTCCTCCACCGTTTTGCGATTGAGCGCGTTCAATACTTTCGGACGGTTGAACGTGATATAGGCGATCTGATCTTTTATTTCGAACAGCAGATTTTCATAGGCCATGTGCTGGGCTCCGTCGCTCGATTTTGCGCATTACGTGACGCATTACGTGAGTTGTATCGGACGCGGCTTGGCCGGGTCCGAATAATCGTAAAACCCGCGGCCTGCCTTGCGCCCGTTCCATCCGGCGAGAACCATGCGTTTCAGCAACGGCGGCGGCGCGAAACGCGCTTCCTTGAACTCGTCAAACATGATGTTCGCGATGTAATACGTCGTGTCGTTGCCGACGAAATCCAGCAGCGTCAGCGGGCCCATGGGATAACCGCAGCCGAGCTTCATTGAATTGTCGATGTCTTCGATGGACGCGACTCCCTCGTCCAGTACACGAACGGCGTCGAGAAGATATGGCACCAGCAGGCGATTCACAATGAAGCCTGTGCGATCGGACGTGCGCACCGGCACTTTCCCCACGCGTCCGGCGAACGCGACTGCATCTTCGTAAACTTTTGGATCCGTGGCGATGGTGCGAATCACTTCCACCAGCTTCATCAGCGGCACGGGGTTAAAAAAGTGCAGCCCGATGAAACGATCGGGTCGCGCGGTCATAAACGCCATCTCGGTGATCGAAAGCGAAGACGTATTGCTGGCGAAAATCGTATTCTTGGGGCAAATCTTATCGAGCGCGGAGTAAAGCTCGCGCTTCTCCGGCAACTGCTCGATAATCGCTTCGACGATCAGGTCGGAATCTTTCAAATCTTCGAGTTTCGTTGTTCCGTGCAAACGGCCTCGCGCCGCATCGCGATCCGCTGACGAAAGCGTTCCCTTCTCTACAAATTTATTCAGGCTCTTCTCGATCGACGCCAGACCCTTATTCAGCCGTTCGTCGCTGACTTCGCGAACGACAACCGTGCAGCCCGCCTGTGCCGCAATCTGCGCGATCCCCGATCCCATCAGGCCGCAGCCTACCACTCCCACTTTTTCAATAGCCATCGTTCTCCTCTTTCATTCTCCGCTTAAACTATGAGTTCATACCAACCGTAATACTAAGACATCGATTCGACGATCATAGCGATTCCCTGCCCTCCGCCGATGCACGCTGTCGCGAGGCCGTAACGTTGATTGCGCCGCCGCAATTCCAGCAGCAGCGTAAGAACCAGCCGCGTGCCCGTGGCGCCGAGCGGATGGCCAAGCGCAATTGCTCCGCCGTTGACGTTCGTCTTGTCGCGATTGAGACCCAGCACTTTTTCAACGGCCAGATATTGCGGCGAGAATGCTTCATTCACTTCGATCAAATCAATTTGATCGAGTGTTAGCCCGGCAAGTTCCAGAGCTTTGCGCGTCGAGGGAACCGGACCGATGCCCATGAGCTTCGGCTCGACCCCCGCAGTGGCCCACGAAACAATCCTGCCAAGCGGTTTCCATCCGCGATCCTTCGCGACCTTCGCGTGCGTCAAAACGACGGCCGCCGCACCATCAACAATTCCGCTGGCGTTTCCAGCAGTAACGATTCCGTCTTTGCGAAAGGCCGGCGGGAGCGCCGAAAGAATCTCCATCGTCGTCTCGGGACGGCGATGATCGTCCTGCGACACCATGTGCGCTTTCTTGCCTTTGCCGACTTCGACCGGCACGATTTCTTCCTTCATCCTGCAAGCGCGAAACGCGGCTTCCGCCGCTTGCTGGCTCCGCAAAGCGTATTCGTCAGCCGCTTGACGCGTGATGCCGTGCTCGAGCGCGAGATTTTCCGCCGTATCGGACATAGTGCAACCGCTGATCGGATCGTAAAGGCCGGACATCAGCGAGTCTTCGAGCTTGCCTTCGCCGAGACGGAAGCCCGTGCGCGCCCCGCGAATCACATGCGGGCACTGCGTCATATTTTCCATTCCACCGGCGAGCACTGTTTTCGCTTCGCCAAGAAGAATGCGTTGCGCGGCCTGGCTGATCGATTCAACGCCGGAGCCGCAAAGCCGGTTCACGGTAACGGCAGGTGTTTCAATTTTGAGGCCGGTCTTCAATCCAACGTGACGCGCGCCATAAATCGCGTCCGCGCTCGTTTGCATCACGTTGCCGAATACCACGTGTTCGATCTCGCCAGGATCCACATTTGCGCGCTTGACCGCTTCCTTTGCGGCGGCAACGCCCAAATCAATGGCGGTGACGCCTGCAAATTCGCCGTTGTAGCGCGTCATCGGCGTGCGCGCCCCGGCAAGAATCACCACGTCCGTGGGAAACATGATTCCTCCTCGATATACGGGTTCTCTGTATGAATTAATTCGATTGCGGCGCGGCCAGCGTGACCATCGCATTGCCGCCACGATGCCTGATTTCGTCCAGTCCAACTTCCGCGCGATTGATCCATTCCGTCACACGATCTTCATTTTCGTCCGCCGCGCGCGCTCCAGCATCGGCCACGACCGCGCTCAAACTCACAGCGGCTCCCGCCCAAGGAGGCCGTACCTGTCCCGCAGCCTGCCGTAGTTTTTCGGCGAGCGGTTCCCCTTTTTCGCGCGACGTGTCCGGTAGCACAAACGCCAGGGACCACGCGGTGTACTTCACAGCCAGATCTCCCTGGCGGATCAACGGTTCGAGGGCGCGAGCCACCTGGTTCATGTACGCCTCAAGGGCCGCGTCGCCCTCCTGCCGCAATATTTCCGCGCCGCGATCCACTTGCAAAATCACAAGGGTGAGCGGCGTACCCTGCACGCGCGAGCGTTTCGATTCCGCCAGCAAGCAATCAATGTAGGCTCCACGTCCAAGCAATCCCGTTTTCTCGTCCGCCACGGCAAGCGTGCGCACCAGCGAACGCATACGCGTGTGATTCACGGAAATCATCACTTGGTCGCCAACGGCTTGCAGAAAATAGCTTTCATTCGGTTTCCATTCGCGCGACGAGGCATCTACAATAAACAGCACCCCTGCCGCCGCTTGCGTATCTTTATCCGTCAGCGCAACACCCAGTACCGTGTCCACGTCCAGTTCTCGCAAATCGCGGAGTTGCTCGGACGTGGTTGAGATGCCGCCGATTGCATCCTGATGCGAATTCGAAAGTCCTGTAGCGATCTTCGCCACTACACCGGCGCCCGCCGATTTCAATCCGGGGAATGCATATTCCGCCGTCATCTGCGGCGCTTCACCTGGCGCGCCAATCACCGCAACGCAGCGGCGCACAGTGAGGTACTTGCCGATTTCGCGCACGGCCGTGCCGAGCACTTCGCGCGGAGTGACTTCCCGGTACATCAAGCGCGTGATTTCGGCGATCTCCGCCAAATCGCGATGGGTGTCCGCCGCCGAAGAAGCACTCGGGGCGGCGTGTACCGTCGCCGCAGGGGCCGACTTAGCGCGAGCCTGCGTTCCCTTAGGCCACCAGTTCGCCCGTTCGTAGAGCGTCCGCAAACGTTCGTTGCGATCCTCGTGGCCAGGAAACTGCTCCGCGATCCGTTCGAGACGCTCCGTCGCCTTGCTCTGCAGCGAGTACTGTAGGAAAATTTCAGCCTGAACGATCAGGTCGTCCAGGGCACGCTGGGATTTTTCTTCCTCGGTCGCGGGGGCGCGCGCCGCATCGCCAATTCCGCCGGCTCCGAGCGAAGCCGATGTCTGCGCATTGCCGGAAGCCTTTGCCGCGCGAGCGTTGATGCTGCGCAGAAATGACCCGCTCGCTTTACCTTCGAGCCTCGAAATGCGTTCGTGAATGCGATAATCGTAAGGATCGATTTCCACCAGGCGGTCAAGGGCTTCGCACGCCGCCGGAATTTTATTGGTCTCGACATCCAGGTCAAACAATCGAACGAGTGCGTCGAAATATTTCACTTCGCGATTCATGGCGTCGTATAGCTTCGCCAAGAATTCCGCGAGAGCAAGCGACTTCGGATTGGCGTCCACGAGCTGATCGACAGACGAAGCGAAATTGTTCTCAGCTCGGGCTGCAAACATCCATTCCTTCGTTTGCTCCAGCACGGCGATGGCTTTGTCGTCGCTGCCAGACTGCACATAGCGGGTGGCTAGCTCGAATAATTTGTCGAAGCTGTCGGGCTTTTGTTTGCACAGCGCGAAAAGCATTTCCCGCGCCATGTCGAGCTTGCCGGTTAGCAACAGAGCCTCGCCGTACAGCGCCAGGAAGGCCGTGTCAGAAGGGTCGGGCGGAGCAAAAGGCTGGAGCAACTCGACGGCCTTCGCGGCGTCACCTCGATGGAGCTGCGCATCCGCAAACAACAATGCCACGCTGCGATCCGCAGGGGTCAGCCGGTGAGCGTTTGCGAAAAGTGCAAGCGCGCGTTCGCCGTCACCCGCGGCCTGTGTCAATTGCGCCGCGCGCAGATACGCCCGGCCGCCTGTTTCGGCGTTTCCGAGTTTTTCGGCAAGCTCGGCAAGTTGTATCTGGCGCTCCGGATTTTCAGGATCGAGCTGAGCGACTCTTTGAAGGCACTCGAACTCCGACTTCAAGTCATTCTGATTGCGGAACTGTTGCGCTGCGGTGGAGTAAAACTCGATGGCTTCGGGAGTCTTGTTTTGCTTTTGCAGCACGAACGCATACCGGGCCAGCCGGCTCGGCGGTTGCGGATAGACTTTCAAGTGCCGCGTGAAAATGGCCGAGGCACGCGCCGTGTCCCCCGATTCCACCAGCTTGTCAAACTGCAAACCGAAAAAGTGACTGGCCTGAACCAGGTCCCCCGTGCGCGCATACAAATCCGCGAGCATCTGAACCGCTTCCGGCTGTCCCGGCGAAGTTTCGATCACCGACTGGTACTCCGCGATGGCTTCCTGGACTTTATTTTTCTCCAGGTGTTTGCGGGCCCGGTCGAGATGTTTGGTGATGTCCTGACTCATGCTTTTGGTGGCGTCTTCACGGACGCGATCGGCTTCCGGGTGAACTATACTTTCGCCGGCGGAGACTCCTGCAACTGGAACATGACCCCGTGCAAACGCTTAAACAATATACCGGACGCGCGCACGCGCTCAAAATGAGAATTTGGCTACTGGCCCGGTATCATAAGACCATGAAACGGTGAGCGCCCTAAAAGACCGCCTTTCTCCGGAAGTTTCCACTGCAGAGGGCAATTAGCTATCGCCGTTGCCGAATGCGCGCGCGGTTGCTAGGATACGCCACGCGATGATGCCCATGCGCGAATTGCTCAATTGGCTGCGCGAACGCGAGCCCGCGATGGTGCGCCTGCTTGGCCGTATGGTCGAGATCGAGTCACCGAGCCACGACAAGGCCGCCGTCGATCGCTTCGGGTCAATGATCGCGTCGGAATGGAAGCGGCGCGGCGCCCGCACACGATTGCTGCGCCAACGCAACTTTGGCAACCATGTTCGCGCCGAGATCTGGCTTGGACACGGCCCTCCAGAAGGGCAGTTCCTCGTCCTTGGCCATCTCGACACAGTTTATCCTGTCGGAACGCTCGCCCAAACCTCCTTCCGCGTGGCGCGAGGCCGCGCGTGGGGCCCTGGTACATTCGATATGAAGGGCGGACACGCGATTGCGCTTTTCGCCGTCGATGCGCTGCGCGCATTGCGCGTCCCGATGCGCAAAAAAATCGTCTTTCTCTGGACGTCCGATGAGGAGATTGGCAGCGCGGTTTCGCGTGGCCCCATTGAAACGGCCGCAAAGCAGAGCGATGCCGTCTTCGTTCTCGAGCCCGCTTTCGGCAACGACGGCCGACTGAAAACCGAACGCAAAGGGGTGGGCGAAGCTGAATTGATTGTCACCGGCCGATCCGCGCACGCGGGAATTGACCCGGAAAGAGGTGTCAACGCGGTTCACGAGCTGGCGTTGCAAATCGCGCGACTTCTCAAGTTGAACGACCCGAGGCGTGGAATCACCGTGCAGGCGAATGTCATCGCTGGCGGAACGGCGACCAACGTTGTCGCCGAGCACGCGCGCGCACTGATCGATGTGCGTCTCGCACGGGCCGCTGATGCTCGAATTCTCAATCGCAAGCTGCATGCATTGCGACCAATATTGCCTGGCGCACGCATTGAAGTGCGCGGCGGCGTTAATCGTCCGCCGATGGAACGCACGCCCAAGTCGCGCGCCCTGTTTCTTCACGCACAGGAACTGGGCCGTCAAATGGGCATTGGGCTGGAGGAAGCTTCCACGGGCGGCGGCTCGGACGGAAACTTCACGGCGGCTATTGGAATTCCCACCCTCGACGGCTTGGGCGCCGTGGGCGATGGCGCTCACAGCCCTAGGGAACACGTTCTCATTCACTCTCTGCCCGAGCGCGCCGCCATCCTCGCAGGACTGCTTGCGACGCTGTAGACTTCTCACGCGCGCTTCCTGTCCCTGCGTACAAGTAGAGCGCTCTAGTACTCGATGTCGCCCTTCCGTCAACCCCTGCTCGATAACTTGGTTGACCCATCCATGTCCGGCTCGTACAATTTTTGGTAGGCAGCTAAGCGAAACGACCCGCGTTCGACTGACGTCGAGCGGAGAGCCGCTGAAGAGACGTTTGCAAAGGCCAGCCGTCTTACTAGACGACGGCTCGGAGGGCGAATGAGGGGCAGAAAAGGGATTTCCATCCTGGCAGCCGCGCTTTCGCTGTCGTTCTTCGCCGCTGCGGGTTGCGAAGACACGGCAAAGCACACCGTTCAGGTGCGCCAACCGGCTCCCACACCACAGGCGCAGACCTCGACCGCAGCCAACATCGGCGCGCTCCCCTTCCCCGAACATGCTCCTGACCTACAAGCGTTTGCGACCGCTCCCCATCCCGCGGTTGACGCCTTGATTGAACAGGTGCAGGCCACCTATGACGCAGGCCAGCAGGCATATCAGGCGGGGCAGCTCGACGTTGCGCGCAAGGATTTCAATAAAGCCCTCGACCACCTCATGAAGAGCGGCCTCGAAGCCACGGGCGATCAACGTTTGCAGGAACTCTTCAACCGCATCCTGGACACCATGCAGAATTATGAGATGGAGGCTGAACAGAAAGACGAAGCCGTCGCCGACAACGGTCAAGATGACATGGACAATGCCGACACGACCGACGATACGCAAGCGGCCGCGCAGCCTGAATCCACTGCTCCTATCGAAGAAATTGCCAACATGGAAAGCCTCCCTGCCACGGACCCGCGTCTTGCAGCAATGGCCGAAAAGGAATTGATCAGCGTGGGGCACGACCTGCCGCTGACCGTCAATGCCTCCGTGCTTCAGTATTTGAGCTTTTTTGAGTCGCCGCGCGGCCGCGAAATCGTTGAACTCGGCCTGCAGCGCGCCGGCCGCTATCGTGCCATGATTGAATCGACGTTGAAAAAGGAAGGCGTGCCGCAGGACTTGATTTATCTTGCCCAGGCTGAATCGGCATTCAAACCGCGAGTTGTTTCCAGCATGGGTGCGCGCGGGATCTGGCAGTTCATGCCTTACACCGGCGAGGAATACGGGCTCCGCCGCAATTACTGGGTAGACGACCGCGACGACCCCGTCGCCGCCACGCGCGCCGCCGCCGAGCATTTTCGCGATCTCTACGATATGTTCGGCGACTGGTATCTAGTGATGGCTGCGTACAATTCGGGCCCGCTCAACGTGGCGCGCGCGGTCGAGCGCACCGGCTACGCCGACTTCTGGGAATTGCAGCGCCGCAACGCGCTGCCCGAACAAACCAAGAATTACGTGCCAATCATTTTGGCGCTCACCATGGGCGCCAAGGATCCTTTGCTCTACGGCATCCACGTCGATCCGGATCCGCCGCTGAAGTTCGACACCGTCACGTTGAACCACTCAATCAGTCTGCGCCTTGTCGCGGACGCCACGAATGCAAGTCTTGACGACCTTCAGGCGCTGAATCCACAGCTTGTGCGCGGCGTCACACCGAATCAGCCCGGGTTCAACCTGCATGTTCCTGAAGGGACAGGCGCGGAATTGCAAAAGGAAATCGCGTCCATTCCTGCGGACAAACTTACGATCTGGCGCATTGCTAAACTGCAGTCTGGACAAACGCTCGGTCAAATTGCCCGGCAGTACCATGTAACGGTCGCGTCGCTCGAAAACGTGAATGTCATCGACGCGAACGACCCGCCGGCGGTTGGCACGGAATTAATTGTTCCCACGGCGCCACCGCGGGCGCGCCTGGTCCATTATCGCGTTCGTCGCGGAGACACACTCGAGGGCATTGCTTCGCGCTTCGACGTCAGCGTGAGCGAACTTCAACGCTGGAACCACCTTCGCACGCAACGCACGCCCCGCGGCCGGTTGCTGCGCATTTACGAGAACTCATATCCTGGCGCGGTTCCCGTTCACGCCGCCGTCTCGCGTCGCACGCGTCCAAACTACGCAGTGGCGGCAACGGTGCGGAAGACATCGCAGAAAACGTCAGGTAATCGCGTCGTCGAACATCGCGTGCGTCCTGGCGAGACATTGTGGTCCATTGCGCGTACCTACGGCACAACTGTCGCCGCCTTAAAGCAGGAAAATCGCTTTTTGGCCAGCCGCGAACTCAAAGCCGGCGACCGTCTAACCGTGGGCCAACAGCAATAAGCCGCTTTTATCCAGTATGTTACGGTCGTCCTCGATCTTAGGCTTGACCGATTTCCACCACTGACCGGCGCCATCCAGCCCCTGCACCCCGATCCCCTGACTTTTGCGCCTTGACAAACTTCCGGCTCTGCGATTAAAACAAAGTCAGTGGGAAAGACAGCCGCCGAGCTCTTTACCCCGCGGAGGAAATATGTTTGACGCCAAGTTCCATGAAGAGGAAGAAGACAACGAGCTCCCCGGCTTTGAAGAAGAGGAAGAAGAACAGGGCGAGCTCGGCGGTGATGAACACGAAGAGGCCGCCGAAGAGGTAGTCGAGATCGAAGTGGAGGCCGACGAGGACGCCGAAGAAGCCGAACACCCTGCGGCCGCTCGCACGCCTGGCCGCGCTCCGGCAAAGCCCGCGCCCAAGAAAAAAGCGAAGCCAAAAGCGAAAAAGCCCGCCAAAGCCAAGAAGGCGAAGAAGCCCGCGAAGAAGAAAAAATCCGCGCCGAAAAAGAAGGCCAAGGCCCGCCCGAAGAAAAAGTCCCGCCGCCGGTAAATGCCGGCAACGCGGTTATTTGTTTTTTGTGCCAGCGGTCTGGATTTCCCGCTGGCACTTTTTTTACTGCGTAACAAGCGTCACGTTGCTGAAAGGCGTGTCCTTCCCGGCTCACTAAATATCAATTACTGTGCGCTTATCACCGCGTCCTGCGCTGTGGCGGCGCGGTTATCGCGAGTCGCGCGCATCACTCCCGTCTGATCCGTGTAAAAACTCCGATAGCCATAGTTCCTTGGCATGGCAACAAGAGAATAGGAATGAGGATTCCCGTCCGCGTCGATTTGCCCCGGCGTATACCGCAGCGCATAGCCGCCGGACATCGCTTGTTGCGCCGCCTGGACCGCGGGTTCGCCCAGAGTTTCCAGCGTCGAGGGAAATGAACCCGCGCCGTTCTGATAAGTTGCCAGATCCTTCTGCACAGCGCGCAACGATGCGATCGCCGACTTTTCCGCCGCTGGGCGCGGATTCTCAAATCGCAGCGGCAACGCGAACCAGATGATGCCCCACATGCCGAGCACTACAATTCCGATTCCCACCGCCAGCTTCACCGCGCTGCGTTTCTTCGCGGGCTTCGGCGCCTCGCCGGGCAAAGGCTCACTCTGGTCCGCCCCGCAGTAAGGGCAAACGACGCTCGCAGAATTAATGGGCTGCTCGCAACTTCGGCAGACATACATCGCTAATTATTCACTTCGAAGGACTCTCTCACGTTCGCATCGCCGAAGCGGCGAGGCTGACTACAGAATTTACGGCTGCTCCGCGTGGCCCACAATGACCAGTCCCAACGTGGTCGGCGAAGTTCCCACGGCGACCTTCATGTAGAGCACCCAGAAATCGTTGCTCGTGTCATGCACGATGCCGGGAAGCAAGGCTGGCGCGCCGTCCGCGGGCACGAGGCTCCAGACGGAAGGGTGTCCCGCCCCGGAAGCTTTGCGACTGAGAACGTAGAGATCATTATCCGCAAGATTCGCGGCGGCTGCGTCGGCTGCAGCAGGAGTCAGCAGCAGGAAATCGCGATAGTCCGAAACGCCTTGATGATTTCCGTCGACTGGCTGGAGCGCATAGCGCAAAACGTACGTCCCCGGCTGAACCGTTTGGCTGCGAAAATCCTTTACCGGTGCGTCAAAATGAATGGCGCCTACGATTGAGCCGTCAACGAGCTGTCCATAAGTGACACCCAGCGCCGAGCTCGCTTGCGCCGCCGCGGGAACGGCCGCGCGCAACCAGATTTCGCACAAGGGGCCGCTCGGACCCGTCACGGAAATCGACGCGGGACTGAGCAGCGCACGAACTGGCGCGGAGATCTCCGGCGGAACGGGCACAGTGCCCGCTGCAGCTTTATAATCCTGCGCCGCGGCTGCGCTCGAAAAACACAGCAATGCAACAACGGCGAGTCCCGCAAAATATTGTGACCGACGAATCATTTCGATTCTCCCGTATGAAAAATCAACTTCATCTCTATGGGATGATTATCGCGTTCGCGCGGTTTCCGGGCAATTGGAATTAGCGGCGCGTAAGTGCGTTCGCGCGCGCTTCGCATAAAAGAAAAAACCCGCCAATCGCGGCGGGTCTTTTCCTTCGGAGATGAATCTGGAATTTATTCGGCGAATTTGCCGACGAACGAGCTGCGACGATTGGAATCATCCCACGTAACGCCGAGCGAATTCCCCTGATAGCTGCTGTCGACCGCGACGACCGGCATCGAATGCTGCAAATGCCCGGCGAGCGGCGGATAGTACGTTTCTTCGTTGTGGCAAATCATGTCGCCCATATTGATGGCGCGCGTCGAGAGCTTCACGACGTTACCCACCGCAAGCGTTTGCCAGCCCATGCGGCTCGAATCGGCGGCGAAAGAAATCGGAGCGGGCGCAACGGCGTCGTGGCGGCG
>VFSW01011639.1_pt1 | contig 12336 bp, 13 predicted proteins | sample 5358111 | NCBI WGS metagenome assembly VFSW01 (sample SAMN11554181, study PRJNA540505) | mine drainage metagenome | isolation source: sediment from site ElyBrook_90M | place: USA: Ely Copper Mine, Vershire, VT | collected 2017
GTTGGTGGGAATCATCGACGCCGCGTATTGAAACGATCAGCAGTTGCTACGGTCCGTTGGGGCCGATGTCGTGCGAGAATGGAGTCTGCTGATTCACGCCCCATTGCGATCCGGGCAGCGTTGGCAGCGGCGTGTCGCTAGGCGCGTTAGGACCGTCAACCGTGATTTCGCCGCCGCCTGGAATCGGAATCGTCACCGTGTCCGGATTGGTCATATCGTCCGGCGCGGGCATCGGCAGATCGGTCGGCGACTGATAGCTATTGGCGCCGTCGCCGTATGACGAATCGGGAATTGGCACAGCGCCTTCCTGCGCCTGCACCACCGGGCATGCGAATAGCAGTATCGCGGCAATTGCGAACAAAACTCCGGCGTGTCCTAATGACATCGCGATCGATTTTTGCGCGCGCGTGCGTGAAATGTTCCGGGACTGCGCTGGCATCAACCCGATCGTATCAATTGGCAACTGCTCGGAAAACCGGAGGAGCGGATGGTCAAACTGTATGGATCGTCGATGTCGCGCGCGGGTCGCAGCCTGTGGGCGTTGGAAGAGGCCGGCGTCAAGTTCGAGCACGTGTTGGTGCCGGAAACGCGCAAGCCCGAGTATCTGAAAATAAATCCGAACGGTCATGTTCCGGCGTTCGACGACAACGGCACGATTCTGTGGGAGTCGATGGCGATAAACCTGTACGTCGCCGAAAAATACGGCAAGGCCCCGCTGTGGCCGTCAACCGTCGAGGGTCACGGCGCCTGCTACCAGTGGAGCCTGTGGTGCATGACCGAGATTGAAACTCCGATGATCGATGTATTCATGCATCGCATCATGCTGCCGGCCGATCAGCGCGACGAGAAGGTGGCGGTCGCGGCGCTCGAGAAGCTCAAGGCGCCGCTGAAGGTGCTCGACGACCGCTTGCAGAAATCCGACTACCTGCTTGGCAAGGAATTTACGATTGCGGACCTGAACGTGGCGTCAGTGCTGAGTATCGCGCAATATATTCAACTGGATCTGTCGCCGACTCCGACGGCGCAGAAATGGTTGCAGAAATGCCTGGAGCGTCCTGCGCATCAGCGCGCGGGCGCGATGAAGTAGCGTGGGGGAGTAAATTCTGCGCGGGGTGAATTATCGTCAGCCATATTGACTTTGCGCGCGCCGGCTGTAGCTTTCATACTTGTAGTATTGCCGGCTGTGACATGTACCTTGTCGCGCAGGCAAAGCGTTCGCACGGGGGAGAGACGAGACTGGGGACAATTGCTGGCTATCTTTCACGGGCCCCGCGAAAATTTCGAGATATGGTCAAGGTGATCTAATGCCTGCGTGCGGGCAATGCGGCAAGGATAACCCCGATGGCACCGCGTTTTGCGGTTACTGCGCGTCTCCACTGACGAGGCCGGCCGCCGACATCGCCGCGTCGAGGACGGGTGGCAGGCCTATCGTTGCGCCGCAGATACGTGGAGGCTCGCCGACACCGCCGCCGTCTGAGCCCAGTCCGCCGCCCAAGCCTGAAATCCGCACGCCGACATTTCATACGCCGCCACCGCCGAGCGCTGCAGCCGGCAAGGCCAAAGGCGGATTCGAGTTGCTCCCGTGGAGCGAGCTTTCCTCCGGTCAGCGGGCGGGACGCGTAGTCGCCGGCGTCGTCGTGCTATTACTGATTCTTTTTTTCCTGCGCGGTATCTTGCACAGCCTGATTGGATCGCGCGCGGCGACCGAGCCCGCACCCGCCGCGGGAGGTTCCAACGCTCCTATCACAGATGGCGACCGCAAGGACGGGATCGAATCGCTGTGCAAAGTGTTTCAGATCTACGGCCTGCCGAAGAACGACGGCGCCGCGACCGAAGCGGTGCACAATGCGGGCGAGTTGTTCAAGCTCGCCGGCAACCAGTCCCCCGAGCGCAGCACTTACATCCTGACCTCGATTGTTGGCGATTTCCGCAGCGGTAAACTTGGTCAATCCGACTGCGCCGAAGCGGGCGCGCCCATCCCCACCAACAGCGAAGAGAGTCCGGACTCTTCGAGTACCGACGCCGCGCCGGCCAACAATCAGTAACTAGCGGTGCGCGGAACGAGCGCGCGTCGTCGTCCAGTAGTAGATCGGCACGCCGCTCAGCGCGATCAGCAATCCCGGCCACGTGAAGCGCGGCTTCAGGATCAACAGGTCGATCATCAGCGCCGACGCCGCGACGACGTAGAGCGCCGGCACGATCGGATAACCCCACGCCTTGTAAGGACGCGGCGCGTCCGGCAGCCGGCGGCGCAGCACGAAGACCGCCGACACCGTCAGCACGTAGAACATCAGCTGCGCGAAGATCACGTAGTCGAGCAGCTCCGAATAAGTGCCCGACAGCGTGAGCACCGCCGCCCAGATTCCCTGCATCACCAGCGCGACGGCGGGCACGCTCGCGCGATTGAGCCGTCCGGCGGCGGCGAAGAACACGCGGTCCTGCGACATCGCATAGATGACGCGCGCGCCCGTTAGAATCAATCCGTTGGCGCATCCGAAGCCCGAGATCATCACCAGGATTGCGGTAAGCTTCGCACCCGCGCCGCCCCATACGACTTGCATCGCAGCGGCGGCAACGCGGTCGCTCGAGGCGTGCGCGATTCCGCGTCCAACGACAGTCGCGGCGCCGGCGGTGCCGGTCGCAGGCAGCTCGCACAGGTACGCGACGTTGGTCAGGATGTAGAGCGCGATGACGACGCCGGTCCCGAACGCAAGTGCGAGCGGAAGATCGCGTTTTGGATTGCGCACCTCGGCCGCGGCGAAAGTGACGCTCGCCCACGCGTCGGCCGAGAACAGCGCACCGACCATCGCCGCGCCGAACACACCGGCGCTCGCAATCGACGTCGAAGGAGGGCCGAGGATGGCCGTCGAGCTGCCGAAGTTTGCGTGTAGCGCGACCGGATTCGGCAGCAGCACGCAGCCAACGGCGACGATCAAACATAGCGAAAGAATCTTGGCGGTGGTGAAGGAGTTCTGCAGCCACTTGCCCATGTTCAGGCCGCGCAGATTCGCCGCCGTCAGAATCGCGATCACAGCGATCGCGCCGGCCCGCTCGCCTGATAATCCCGCGCCGCCGGCGCCGAACCAGAGGTTCGATCCGAGCACCGGCCACATCACGCCCGCGAACCGCGCGAATGCAACCGCTACCGCCGCGATCGTGCCGGGCTGAATGACGCGCAGCAGCGTCCAGCCGAACATGACCGCCCACATTCCGCCGTAGGCCTCGCGCAGATAGACGTACTGGCCGCCCGCCGCCGGCATCATCGCGGCCAGCTCGCCGTACGCGAGCGCGCCCGCAATCGTCATGACGCCTGCCACCAGCCAGACCATCAGCAGCGCGAATGGTGTGCCGACCTGCCGCGTGATGTCCGCGGATACGATGAAGATGCCCGATCCGATCATCGATCCCGCGACCAGTGTCACGGAGTCGAAGAGCGACAGCCCCGGCTTTAGCTGCTCCGAAGAAGGGCCGGGTATGGGGACGGTCGCCATCGCGAACGCATCGTATCAGCAGCGGCCGGCGGCTGCACCTGATTCGACGCCGCGAATCTGAATAGGGCGAGGTGCGATGTGAGATTTGTTGGAAATGAGGCGGGACAGGCAGCAACGCCGATCCGCTTGCGTCCGAGCAAACGGATTCACACGGCGACGGTTAGCGAGCCTCCCGCACGCCGACGGCTCTAACGGCGCGCGGGAGCTCGCGCAGGAAACGAAGCTATTACGGCGCGGCCGGACTGGTTGCGGCTGCCGGACTCGCGGCGTCGCTCGACACAGCGCTGGCTGCGGCGCTTGCGGCGTCACTCGCCATGGCTGCGGGCGCGGCCGCGGACGCGGCAGCGTCGGGCGCTGGAGCCGACTCGTCGGATTTACTGCAAGCCGTCGCGAAGAACATCGAAACTAGTGCTAGAAGCAGAACCTTGCGCATCGCTTTCTCCTTGGTTGCTCGTTGCTCTGTTGAGCGCGGAAACTCGAAACGCGCCAAGGATACGATAGGCGCAGAATAACTTCAAGCGCGCGTTATCCGAGGTATTCAAACGGCCGTCAGTCAGGCGGCGCGCAGCCTGACGGCAAAGAAATTTTTTGACTATTTCGTGGGCATCTGTATCATTCGATCATTAGTTGGCCGCCAGGGGCGGTGCGGTGGAGGTAGTAGGGTGGAAGAGCGGCGCGTTATTTTCGCGGGCCTCGGTCTCGCAAATCGTCACAATTCTCGAATCGTCGAGCACGAACTCGACATGGTGCGAAGCTCGGAGCGTCCGGTCGCCGGGATGCCGACGCTCACGCGAATTCGCAACTGGCTGATGCCGTCGGGACGTTTGGTCGGACCGCCGATGCGCTCGGTGGCGCGGGAACTCGAAGAAGCTTTCCCCGGCCGCGACAGCCAGGCGTAGCGGCGCGCGTGTACCGACCGCGCTCGCGCGGAGGGGGATCACGATGAGTGCGATCTCGCGAATCTCAACCAACACGCCGTGGGAGCCGATCGTCGGCTACTCGCGCCTGGTGCGGGCCGGCGACCTGGTCGCGGTTTCAGGCACTACCGCCACTGACGATCGCGGGATGATCGTCGGCGCGGGACAGATGTACGTGCAGGCGCGGCAGGCGCTGGTGAATATTCGCACGGCGCTCGAGCGCGCGGGCCTCGCGATGCATCACGTGATTCGCACGCGGATGTTCGTCACCGACATGGCGCGCTTTGCGGAAGTGGCGCGCGCGCACAAGGAATTCTTCGCCGCCGCACCGCCCGCCTCGACGGTCGTCGAAGTACGCCGCCTCGCGCACCCCGACATGATGATCGAGATCGAAGCCGACGCCTACGCCGGCACCGCGAACATCCCCGCCGCAGCGCCAAAAGCCTCTACCAAGTCTAAACCTGCACCGAAATCCGCAAAAAAGAACGCGCCGAAAAAATCGACGCGCCGCAAGTAACTACCTATCCGAAATCACGCGCCCCTCAACTCTCTGTTCCCCTCTCCAAAAGGGAGAGGGGTTAGGGGTGAGGTGCTTACGGGTCGAACGCGGCGGCGGTGTGGATTCCTTCGGCGCCGCTGGCGGAATGAAATGCGTTGGCGGCCGACGCCATATACGGCTGCGGATAGACCCCAATCAGGATTGTGGCAAGCGCGGCCAGCCCGATCGCCGCGACCAGCGCCGGACGATTACTCAGTCGCTCTACTTCGAGGCCGCCCTCCTGCATATACATCGCGACTAATACATAAAAGTAGTAATAGGCAGACACTATACTATTGAGTACTGCGATTATTACCAGTCCGACGTATCCCTGCTGTAGTGCCTCGCTGAAAATGTAGAACTTGCCGACGAATCCGGCGAGCGGAGGCACTCCCGCCAGCGACAGCAAAAAGATCGCCATCGCGCCGGCGAGTAACGGCTGTCGGGTCGCCAGGCCGCGGAAGTCGCTGATCTGATTACCTACTTCGTTGCGCCGCTCGAGCGCGATTACTACTGCGAACGCACCGAGATTCGTGAATGCGTACCCGAGCAAGTAGTACAGAATCGCCGGCCCCGACTTCACGCCCGCCGCCATCCCGAGCAACAGGTAACCGGCATGCGCGATCGCCGAGTACGCAAGCATCCGCTTGATATTGGTCTGCACCACCGCGATCAGGTTTCCGCCGGTCATCGTCAGCGCCGCGACTACCCACAGCACGGTCTGCCAATGCGCGCCGACCGACTCGAAATCGACCAGGAAAACGCGGACGAAGGCGGCGAACGCGGCGAGCTTCACGCCCACCGCCATGAACGCGGTCACCGGCGTCGGCGCGCCTTCGTAAACGTCGGGCGTCCACATATGAAACGGCACCGCGGCGACCTTGAAGCCGAAACCGATCAGCATAAATCCAATGCCCAGGAGCAACAGCGGGTTCGAACTCAACGCACCGGAAGCAAGCGCGTTGTGAATCGGACCGAGTTTGATCGAGCCGGTCGCGCCGTACACCAGCGCGATTCCGTAGAGCAGGAAGCCGGTCGAGAACGCGCCGAGCAGAAAATATTTTATCGCCGCCTCGTTGGACTTGGCGTTGCGGCGCATCATTCCCGCCAGCACGTAAACCGGAATCGACATCGTCTCGAGACCGAGAAAGATGACGATCAAATCGCAGGACGTCGCCATCAGCATCATGCCGAGCGCGGAGAACAGCAGCAGCGAATAGTATTCGGCGCCCGGAATATGATTGCCGGCCGCGTAGTCGAGCGACATCATCACGGTGAACATCGCCGCGATTAAAATCACCAGTTGAAAAAATGCCGAGAAGCTGTCGATCGAGATCGCTCCCGCAAACGCGATGCCGTACTGTCCGATGATTCCGAGCGCAAACACGAAGGCCACGCCCAGCGACGCGAGCGTCACCAGCCCCAGCCCTTCACTCTCGCTGTCGTCGATGCGCACGCCGGCCAGAAGGACCACGATCGCCGCGATCGCCACAATCACCATCGGCAGGATCGGCAGCCAGACGAAGTTGATCGCCGCGAGGTTGAATGGGCTCATCGCACCGCCGCCGCGATTACGGGTTCGCCAGTTACTTTTGGCGAAGTAGCTATTCGATTCGGCTGTCGTTCAAGCTCGAGATGAGCCTGCCCGAAATTTGCCCGCGCCAGCATTGCGGTCACCGACGGTTCGATCCGGCTGATCAGCGGACGCGGGAAAAGTCCCATGAACAGCATCAGCGCGATCACCGGGATCATCACCGCAATCTCGCGCGCGTTGAGGTCGCGGATCGTTTCGTTCACCGCCTTGGTGATCGGCCCGAACATCACGCGCTCATAAGTCCACAGCATGTAAAGCGCGCCAAGAATCACGCCCAGCACCGCGAAAACGGTGGCCAGCCTGATTCGCAGGAACGCGCCGAGCATGATCAGAAATTCACCTACGAAACCGTTGAGCCCGGGCAGGCCGATCGACGACAGCATGACGACCATGAAGATCGCGGCGTAAACCGGCACCCGCTTCCACAGCCCGCCGAACTCGGAAATTTCGCGCGTGTGGCGCCTCATGTAGAGCATCCCGACCAGCAAAAATAATCCGCCGGTCGCGACGCCGTGCTTGAGCATCTGGTAGATCGCGCCGTCGATGCCTTCGGGGTTGAGCGCGAAATTTCCAAGCATCACGAAACCCAAATGACTAACCGACGAATAGGCAATCAGGCGTTTGAGATCCGGCTGCATCATCGCGACCAGCGCTCCATAGATGATTCCGATCACGGCCAGCGCCATGAACAGCGGAATCGCCTCGACCGCGACCGCCGGGAACAGCGGAATCGCGAAACGCAGAAAGCCGTAGGTGCCCATCTTGAGCATCACGCCCGCCAGGATTACGGAACCCGCCGTCGGCGCGTTGGTGTGAGCGTCGGGCAGCCATGTATGCACCGGCCACATCGGCACTTTGATCGCGAACGCCAGCGCGAATGACGCGAACAGCCATCGGCCCTCATTCACAGTGAGCGGCACCTGGTAGAGCAGCGGCAAATCGAAGCTGATGCGATTGAAATGCACATGCGCCTGGTAAACGAGGTACAGAATCCCGACCAGCATCAAAAACGACCCGACCATCGTGAACAATACGAACTTGATGGCGGCGTAAATCTTGCGCCCGTGCCCCCAGATGCCGATCAGGAAATACATCGGGATCAGCATCACTTCCCAGAACACGTAAAACAGAAACAGATCGACGGCGAGCAGCGTGCCCAGCAGCCCCGTCTCGAGCACGAGCATGAAGAAGCAGAATTCGCGCGGTCGCTCTTCGATATCTCCGCCGCCGGAATAGAGAATCGACAGAGTAATCAAAATAGTAGTCAGTAAAACCAGGAACAGGCTAATGCCGTCAATACCAATATGGTATGTAATCCCAAACGCGGGTATCCAGTCGTACTGCTCGACGAACTGGTAGTCCGCCATCTGCGGATTGAATTCGTAGAGGACATAGAAGCTCAGCGCGAGCGGCAACAGCGAGAAGATAAACGCCGAATTCCAAATCGCCCGCTCTTCGCTCTGCATCAGGATAAAGAGCGCGCCGATCAGCGGCAGGAAAATCAGGGCTGTGAGCACGCCGCCGTTCATCGGCCCGTCACCAGGAACACGTAGTAAGCCACGATCCCCAACGCCCCCAGCAGGTAAATCAACGCGTAGTGCTGGACGTTGCCGGTTTCAGCGCGCCGCGCGACTTGCCCCCCGGTCTGAACCGCGAGCCCCGCGCCTTCGGCGGCGCCGTCGATCACGAAGCTGTCGATCGCGCGGTTGAGCACATTTTGCGACACCCAGAACAGCGGCCGCGTGACGAAGAAGTTATATAGATCGTCGATGTAGTACTTGTTGAGTAGCAAGTCGTACGGAGCCTTCAGCCGCCACGCCAGCAGGAACGGAATTCCCGGCAGTTGGATATACAACAACCATGCGAGCGCGATTCCTATGAGCGAAGCGATCAGGGGCAGCGACATGACAATCGAACTCGCCTCGACGATCGGTTTGAAAGTACCGACCGCGGGCGTCAGGAATCGCACGAACGCGTTACCCCACAACCAGCCATCGGGAAGATTCACCCATCCGCCAATCGTCGAGAGAATAGCCAGTACGATTAACGGAATAGTCATTACCGCCGGCGACTCGTGGATGTGATGCTCCACTTCGGCGTCAACGCGCGAGTCGCCGAAAAACGTCATGAAGATCAGCCGGAACATATAGAATGAAGTGAGACCGGCGGTAATTACGCCGAGCATCCACAGCGACGTGTGTCCCGACGCGTACGCGGCTTCGAGAATCAAATCTTTGGAGAAGTAGCCGGAGAACGGAGGCACCGCGGCGATCGCGAGCGTCGCGATAAACATCGTCACGAACGTGATCGGCAGCTTGCGCCGCAGTCCGCCCATGTTGTTCATGTCCTGCTCGCCGCCGAGCGCGTGAATCACCGAACCCGCGCACAGGAACAGCAGGCCCTTGAAGAACGCGTGCGTCATCACGTGAAAAATTCCCGACGCATACGCGCCCGATCCGACGCCGAGAAACATGTAGCCGAGCTGGCTGATGGTCGAGTAGGCGAGCACTTTCTTGATGTCTGGCTGGACGAGCGCGATGCTTGCGGCAAACATCGCCGTGACTGCGCCAACCGTCGCGACCAGGTCGAGCGTGCTCGGCGCTATCGTGTAAATGAATCCGAGCCGCGCGATCATATACACGCCCGCGGTCACCATCGTCGCCGCGTGGATCAGCGCGCTGACCGGCGTCGGGCCGACCATCGCGTCGGGCAGCCACACGTAGAGCGGAATCTGCGCCGACTTGCCGGTCGCGCCGATGAAGAGCAGGAAGCACGCGGCAGTCGCGGCGGCGCCGCCCATCAGGGCGGCATTGGTGCGCAGCTCGACGAAGTTGAGCGTCCATACGCCGTGCGCGCCGAGCGTCGCGACAATCGTGAACATTCCGAGCAGAAAGCCGGCGTCACCGATTCGGTTGACGATGAATGCCTTGCGCCCGTTGTAGGCGAACTGAGGATTGGTGTACCAGAACGCGATTAGCAAGTAGCTACACAGTCCGACGCCTTCCCATCCCACGAACATCATTAGCAAGTTGTCCGCAAGAATGAGTATCAACATCGATAGTGCGAACAGGTTCATGTAGGTAAAGAAGCGCGCGAAGTCTTCGTCGTGCGCCATGTACCCGACTGAGTAAAGATGGATTAGTGCGCCGACCCCAGTGACTATCATCACCATCACGCCCGATAGCGCGTCGACCCGCAGGCCGAGGTCGGCGTGAAAGCGCCCGGCCTCGATCCATCCCCACAAATGCATTTCGAGCGCGCCGCCCGCCGGCATCGCGAGCAACCTCAAAAATGCCCACGTCGCAACGCCGAACGCCGCGAACATGACGCCCGGGCCCACGACGTTGACTGCTCCGCGTCCAAGTCTGTTGCCGAAGAACAGGTTGAACACGACTCCGATCGCCGGCAACAGCAGGATTAGCGCGAGTGCTGGAAACTCAACTGTCATTGGGTCTTCGTCACCATCTCATCAACGTTAGGTCGTCGGCGTGGACGGTTTCACGATTGCGGAAAATCGAGATGATGATGCCGAGACCGACCGCGGCTTCGGCCGCCGCGACCGTCATCACGAAGAACACGATCACCTGGCCGTCCATCGAACCGAGCCGGCTGCCGATCGCGATGAACGCGAGATTCACCGCGTTGAGCATCAACTCGATCGACATGAACATCACCAGGATGTTGCGGCGAATGATCACGCCGGCCACGCCAATCGCAAAAATCATCGCGCTCAGCGACATCATGTAGGTCAGCGGAATCATGATGCGATCTTCTCCGCGACGCGCGGGTCATCCGTGCCGGGCAATTTGCGCGCGAGCGCGATCGATCCCACTACCGCCGCCAGCAACAGCACCGAGGTCACCTCGAATGCGACCAGGTAGTCGGTGAACAGCTTGCCCGCAAGGCTGGCGAGCGATCCATAGCCCACCGGCTGATGAACAAACTTCACCTGCAGATGCGGCCGCGCGAGGATGGAGAACAGCTCAGCCACCAGCAGCGCCGCGCCAATTGAGCCGAAAAATTTCAGCACCAGGTGGCCGGTCGGACCGGTTTCGACTTGAAGATTCAACAGCCAGATCACGAACAGGAACAGAACCATGATCGCGCCCGCGTACACGATGATCTGCAGGAAGCCGACCACGATCGCGTTCTCGCCGATGAACAGAATCGCGACCGTCATCAGCGTTCCGATCAACGCGAGCAGCGAATGAATCGGGTTGCGCTGCACGACGACGCCGAGCGCCGAGACAATCGCCAAAGCGCCGAGAAATATGTACACGAACGGCGGCATCACTGGACTCTCCCGGTCGCCACCACGACGAATGCGGTCAGCAGCACGTTGAACAGTCCAAGCGGCACCAGTCCCTTCCATCCGAGGCGCATCAGCTGATCGTAGCGGAAGCGCGGCAGCGTCCATCGCACCATGCCGAGGAAGATGCACAACGCGACGACTTTCACCAGGAACGCGATCACGCCCAGGATCGATACGGCCAGCGCTGGCACCGCGAGAAAGGCGCCGCCCGGCAAATGAAAGCCGTCGCGCATCAGCCACGGCACCTGCCAGCCGCCGAGAAAAAACGTCGTCAGCAGCATCGCGATCAGCGCCTGCTCGGCGAAGTCAGTGAGCATGAAGACCGCCTGCTTACCGCCCGAATATTCGGTGAAATAACCCTGGATCAGCTCCGACTCGCTCTCCGGCAGGTCGAACGGGATGCGCTTGGATTCCGCCGCACCCGCCACCAGCAGCAGAATGAAGGCGAGCGGCTGCACGAAAATTCCCCAGCGCGGCAAAAATCCGAACCACACGCCGCCCTGCCCGCGCACGATTTCCTGCAGGTTCAGCGTGCCGAACGTCATGATCACCGACACGATCGCGAGGCCCATCGCCAGCTCGTACGAGATCATCTGCGCCGTCGCCCGAATCCCGCCGAGCAGCGCCCATCGATTGTTCGACGACCATCCCGCCAGCGCCACGCCGTACACGCCGAGCCCAATCGTCGCGAGCAGATAGAGCGCGCCGGCGTTGAGGTTGGCCGCCGCGAGTCCGATGCGATGTCCCGCGATCGAAATCTCGTCGCCGAACGGAATCACCACGAACGTGATCATCACCGGGAACAGCGCGAGGAACGGCGCCAGCGTGTGCAGGAACTTGTCCGCCCCGTCCGGCACGAAATCTTCCTTGGTGAACATTTTCACCGGGTCGGCAATCGTCGTGTTGATGATCCCGAGGTTGGGCATCCCCATCCGTTTGCCGAGGCCGGTGATCGTCACGCGATTCGATCCGATTCGGTCCTGGATCAGCGCGCTGCCCTTGCGCTCGAAGTAGAGCAGGAACAGCGACAGATTCAATCCGAGCACGATCATCAGGATCGCTTTGATCGCGCCGGCAACTAGTTCAATTGTCACGTGCGGCTAGCTCGTCGATTAGTTTGAGGGTGCTTTCTTCGGTGAGATTTTCGACGAAAGCGTCCTGGTTGAGCTGAAGCATCGGCGCCGTCCCGCACGACGCCAGGCATTCGACCGAGCCTAGCGTGAATTTGCCGTCAGCCGTCGTCTCGCCTATCTCGATTTTCAACTTGCGCCTGATGCACTCCACGATTTGGTCGGCGCCGCGCAGCCGGCACGACAGATTGGTGCAAACGTCGAGCAGGTAGCGTCCGACCGGCTTGCGATGGAACATCGTGTAGAACGAAACCACCGCGCGCACGTGCGCCGGCGGCAGTTCCATCAGGCGCGCGACGTAATCCTGCGTCGCATCGCTGAGCCATCCGAACTCGCGTTGCGCGATCCACAGCG
>VFSW01011640.1_pt1 | contig 12334 bp, 6 predicted proteins | sample 5358111 | NCBI WGS metagenome assembly VFSW01 (sample SAMN11554181, study PRJNA540505) | mine drainage metagenome | isolation source: sediment from site ElyBrook_90M | place: USA: Ely Copper Mine, Vershire, VT | collected 2017
CCGCGATCGACAGCGTGGTGGTGGCCACGTTGGCTTCAGCCGTTGCGCTCTGGGTGTTACCCGAAACACTCAGCGTGCTGCCGGAAATGGCCGACGGGGTTACGTTCGCCGGGTTGATCGCCACTTCGCCATTCGCCGAAGCCGTGACAGCAGCACCGGAAGTCTGCAGGTTGACCGCGGTATAATCGGTTGGAGCGGTAATAATGGTAGTGCCAGTTACTGAAGCGCCGGGGGCAGCCAGAAGAGGTGCAGAGTTGGTGGCCGTGTTGGCATTCACGCTGGTGCTGGTGTTGGCATGGTTGCCCTGGGCCAGAGCCGAGAACATGTTGCCGTTCACCGACAGCGTGCTGTTGGTGATGGCGCCCGCCACGGTAACTTCAACCGAAGGTGAAGCACCAGTTGCCGGAACCGCCGGGATCGTTGCCGTTGCAAAGCTGTTAGTCGCTTGATTGCTAAGCGAACCACCAGTTGTAACATATATAGTACCTGGGTTGAACAGCCCAGGATTATTCAACGTGAAGCTACCCGCAGCAATTGTGTACGTATTGCTACCGGCATTATAAGTACCACTGTTGTTCAGGGCCGCTTCAAACGCTGCCAACTGTCCGGAACTAAGGCCAGAAGTGTTCAGCACCATTGGGCTACCGGTGATAGTCAGCGTATTTCCAGAAAGGCTTGCTGAATTACTGCCCGCAGCAACGCTGTATGTTACGCCAGTGATGTTCACACCTGGGATAGCCGGCGTCCCGGCCGTGCCAGCCGAACCCAAAGTGGCTGAAGTAGCCGCGGTTGTGGCTTGACTGTTGAATGAACCGCCTTGACCAGCCAAGGTGGTGATGGGTGCTGCGGCTGTCCCGAACAATGTGGCGTTGGTGGCCACGTTGTTGTACGAAACCGCGCCGAAGTTGTTGCCGCTCGCCGTGAGGGTGGAACCGGTAACCGCACCACCAACCGCCGTCAACGCATCAGCCAGTGTCTGGGTTGAGCTTACTGCCGCCCCGCCGCTCTGGCTGTTGCTGTTAACAATGTCGGTAAGCAGGCTGTTGCCAGCCGCGCTTGCAGTGTTGGAGGCATTATTGCCTTCAGCCTGCGTTACTAAGCCGTTATTGTCTGTGCTTAGGGTCGAGTTGGTCACAGTGCCAGTACCCAGAACCGCCGTCTCGAAGGTCGGAACCAAGAGGGTACCCGTGATGGTGGATGAAATGGTCCCGGCAGTGGTGGATTGCGTGTTCACAAGGGCCTGGACCGGCACAGTCGCCGAGTTAGACACTTCCGAATTGGCTGAAACGCTGGTGGTGTTGGTCGCCAGGTTGCCATAGGCGCCGCCCTTCACGCTGTTGCCGTCGGTGGTTGCGCTCACGCCGGTAACCGTGGGGTTGTTGGTGGTGTCACCCAGAACCGTGGCGATCTGCGAACCGGCCGAGGAGACGGTCGCCGATGCTGAACTGGTCTGGACATTGTCCAGGCCAGCATTCATTTGCCCGCCGGTCAGCAGGGTGAGGGTATTGGCGCTGAGCGACACGTTGTTGGTGGCTGCGTTATTCTGCGCAATCGCCAGCAGGTTGTTGCCGTAGGTGCCAGAGGCACCAACGCCGGTTGAAGCCGAGAGGTTGCTGAGCGCGGTGCCGTCAACCGTGGTTGTGACCACGTCACCGCTGAGGGTGGCGCTGGTGCCGCCACTGTTGGTTTGGGTGTTACCCAGGCCAGCCGTATCGGTGGAGGAGGTGGTGGCTGCCGAGGTGACGCTGTTGGTTGCCACGTTGCCCAGCGCTTGCGCCAGGTCAGCCGCCGCACCCGAAGCCGCACCACTAACCGAGAAGCTGGTACCGGAAACCGCGCCGGTTGCCGATGCTGCTGTTTTGATGGTGTTGTTGCTGTTGGTGGCCGAGGTTGAACCGCCGGATGCCTGCTCGTTCAGAAGCGCTGCGTCAGCCGAGAAGGTTGTGGTTGTGCCAGTTACACTAGCGCCCGTTGCGCCATTGCTGAGCGCGCCGCCGGTAGCTGAAACGGTGTTGCTGGCATTGTTGGAGGTCGCCATCGCATCGATGGTGGTGCCGGTCACGCTGCCAGTATTGCCGGTCAGCGGGGTGGCGGTGCCATTGGCCAGGTAATCGGCAATCACGTTATTACCAGAAGCGGTGGCCGACGAGGTGCCGGTGCCGCTCTGGCCGCTCAGCAGGCCAAGCGAGCCCGCCAGCGTGGTGGTGCCGCTCACCACATCGCTGTTGCTGGCATTGTTGCTGGTGGAGGAGGCGCTGATGTTGTTGCCGGCCAGGGTGAGCGTATCACCCGTTACCACCGAACCCTGGGCAGTGCCCTGGATGGTGTTGGTGCTGGCGGTTGCCGAAGCATTGTCAGCGTTGGTCTGCTGATTGTTAATTGCTGCGCCCGCATTGTTGGTTGAAGACCCAGGCGAAGCATAGACCAAGCTGGCCGGAGCCGGGGTGGCTCCCACAGCCTGAGCCGACACGGCGCTGGCCGCGAGGTTCACGCTGTTGCTCACATTGTTACCACCGGCTGTGGCGGAAACCGAGTTGCCGCTGACCGCCATGGTCGAGCCGGAAACACCTTCAGCCAAAGTTGCATTACCTGCGGTGGCGGTGATGGCGTTGGTGCTCGAGGTTGCGGTGTCGGAACCGCCGGTCTGCGTCTGCAGGTTGGCCAGAGCGGCCAGGCCGCTGATGTTGTTCAACGTGCCGCTGGAAACAATGCCGTTGGCGGCGGTGTTGCCTTGCGCGGCTGAAGACACGCTGTTGTTAGCAGTGGTGACGGTAGCGCCGGTGGTGCCGTCGATCACGGTGGTGATCTGGCCGCCGGTGAGGCTGCTGGCCAGGGTCAGGCCGGAGTTGGACTGATGATTACCAACAATCAGATCGCCGGTCAGGGCGATCGACGGGGTAGTACCGGTGGTGACGGTGTCAGGTGCCAACGCGGTCACGCCGGTCAGGTTAACGCCGAGGGTGATGAAGTTGCCCGAGCCAACGCCGGTGCCGGTGGAATTGCCGGTTGCCGAAGCCGAGATGCTGTTGCCGGTCTGCGTGCTGGTGCCGGTGAAATTGATCGGCGCACCAGTGCCACCAACGATGGCGGTTTGCACGGCGGAGCCGGTGTTGCTGGCGGAGAAACCGCCGGTCGGGGCGTTGGATTGCACATTGGCAACCACCAGCGAACCGTTGAGCGCACCCTGGCCGGTGGTGACACCGTTGGTCGAGACAATGTTGATGCCATTGCTGGCAGTGTTACCGGTGAAGGTTGAACCCAGGCTATTGCCGGTTTCAGAGGTGTTCAAACCAACAGTCTGCGCGCCGGTACCGGTGCTGGTGACCGAGAGCAGCGCGGTGTCGTTAAGTAATGTGGATGCGGATGCGCCGGTGCCGGTGTTAGACTGGTTGCTCGCCACAACAATGTTGCCGGAACCGGAAGTGCTGGTCAAACTGCCACCCACAGCGTTGGTGGACGTGTAGCTAACCGGGATCACACCGCTAACCTGCGAGTTGGCGCTGTTGCCCGTAACGGTTGCATTCACACTGTTGGATGCAAGTGAGAGGGTGGTGGGGGTGCCGACGTTCGTGATTACATCTGAGAGCGTCGAGTTGGAAACTGTCGCGGTCAACGAGGAGCCGGTGCCGTTGGTCTGGGTTGACAATGACGCCAAGCCGTTTGCCGTGGTGCCATTGCTGCCAATGGCCTGCGTGTCGATGGTCACGGTCGCCGTGTTGCCAACAGCCGAAGCGGACAGGGCATTTGCTGCCACATTGAAAGTACCGTTGGAGGTGGTGCCCGGGGTGCCAGTTACGCTGCTGTTGCCAACCGCGTTATTCAGGGTCGCAGTAATCAAAGCGGCGTTCGACTGCTTACTGCCACCGGTCGCAAAGGCAACCGCCGTATCAGTGCCAAAAGTTACTGTTGCTGGCGATGGTGGCGGTGCTGCATGAGCAGCGGTTGCGCCCAGCATGGCAGTGAGGGCGATCAGGCTAACGCCGGCGGCGCGACGCGAGGCCTGCTTGGTGGTAATGGTTGTATGCTTCATGAGAATTGCACCTTATGGTTGGATATTACGAGGATTTCAGTGAAAATTGTTAAAAACGCGATGATTACGGGGTTACAACAAGCAAAGCGATCTTCTGCGAACCTGATCCGTCCATCACCGCACCACCCAAGGAGGGGTCCGGCGTCCAGGCGACATTTACGTTTAGAATACCGCGAATTTCGAGAGCTTTTTTGACCGAAGCGATACGAGCGGCCAGCAACTGCATGCGCTTGGAGGGCGCCCAGCTTTCGTTCGCCGGGGCAGTTAGAATCACCTGCACGGGGTGCTGGCGGGCCGTTGCAGCCGCTTGGTCGAGCGCCGCCATGTCGCCACCGGTGACATCGGTTGCGCCATAGTCAAATTTTACGGTGCTCTGGCCGCTAGGCGCTTCCATGGCGCCATTTTGAACCGGCGCTGAGGAGGTTTGCGCGTTCAAAGTTGAAGGCGCTGCCGCAACCGTGGTGGTAACATTGGAGGAGGCCGGAGGCGGAGCAGGCGGGGTTGCCGCCGGGGCCGCCGGGGCTGTTACTTCTTCGGGTTTCGGCGCCGCGACAGCCACAACCGCCGGCGGTGGAGCCGCTGGGGCCGCCACAGGGGCTGGCGGTGGCGGGGCCACAGCAGCTACCGGCATCGGCACGGGGGCCGGGGCTGGTGGCGGGGCATTGTTGCCAGCCTGGTCTTCTTTTAAATACTGCTCAGCGGTCTTTTTGGGAATCCAACCGGTTGCCAGCGCCAGGCATGGCTCCGGCGGAAGATTCTCAGCACTCGCCACCAGGCGCAAAACACCTTCTTCAAGCAGGGTACGAACGCCCAGCTGCGCCGGCTCCTGGCTCTTGTTGCCGATGTTAAGGTTATAAAGGTTGCTACCGAAGAACTGGAAGATGTTGAAGCCAACCTCATAGCCGGTGAGTTGCTTCACCAGGCTCACGGTCTTCACCACCAGCAAGGTCCGGCTATCCACCAGCTCAAGATCGATACCCACGTCCTCAGTATAGACGCGGTCCTCTGGCCCGAGGTTGTTCACCTGGAACTGCACGCCGCCGGACTGCACGTTATAGTTTAGCTCAGTGATGCCGCCGGTGATGTAATATTGCGAGCCCATGATGCTCCCGCCATAATACGGGATCCAAGGGACGGTTTTGGCACCAGGGCCGGTACCGACCACATGGTTCTGGCCGTCGCCCAGCTCGCGCTGGTTCATAAAGCTCAGTTCCATCTGTGCAACGTCGGTATTAAACCGGTCAGCCACATTTACGGTACCGCCCAATTTACCGAGGGCCGACATCACCATAAGGGAGCCACCCTGGGTGATCGCGTCACCTTCATTAATGTTATACTGGCCGGTATAGTCCTTGATATCGTCCACCGCGATGGTCAGCTTTGGCTTGTCAGCCCTTTGAATATCGTTCGCCAGGCATGCCAAGGCCGCGTTCATCGGGGTATAATTATCGCGTACCGGCGGCCCAATAACCACCGGCGCCTCGCCGGGAGCCACTTTGTCAAATTTGGTGGTGGCGCCACCGAGCAGAGGGGTACAGCCGGAAACACCCACAACCGCAATGGTCAGGGCCAGTGCGGCAGGGATATTCGCCTTAAAGCGCGGCGATGGGCGGGGACGAGCATTAATCATCAGTCTGTCACCTAAAAATAAATCTGAAGAAATTATGGTACGGCGCTGCTGCCGGTGGTGGTATTGCCACTGGCTGAGCCACTGCTGGAGCCGCTGTTAAACACGCTGCCCGAGCAGGCCGTGCCGGTGTTGCTGGAATTTTGCGCAGCACTATTGGTCTGGGTCGAGTTCAGGGCCTGCTGCAAATTACCGCCCGCACTGTTGGAGGTGTTGCCGCCATTATAGCTGGCCCCAACCGCACCGGAATTGCTGGGGGTGTTACCCACGGTGCCGGTGCCGGTAGTGCCGTTACCATTAACGGCCGTGCTGGTGGAGTTGCCGGTAGCCGTGGAAAGCCCGCCGGAAGAATTAGCCGAATTGCCGCTGGTGGTGTTGGTGCCGGCATTACCGGTGGAAACCGCCTGCGCCGTGCAATTTTGCTGGCCGTTGATGGTGGTGTTGGTCGCGGTGGTGTAATTATAATTCGTGTTGGGCGGCTGAAACATATGGTGCTGCTTCTGCTGGATGAGCGTTTCAACGGCCGCCTCATTGGCAAAATCAGCTGTGGTTTTGAACTGCCAGGAAGGATCCTCGCCATAACCATTCGCGAAAACCGGGGTTAACGGCCAAAACGTGGCCAGCACCACGCCCATGGTTGCGACGACGTTCAGGGGTCGAATTTTCAAGAAATTCATGTTGTACCTTGGTTTTAAGTGGCCGTGGACGAATGTGATTAACAAATCTTCACCCTTGCCTATCAAAATCAGCCCCTCCAGTCAACGGGTAGAATAAGTGATGATCCGCAATAACTGTTTGACTTGTTAGCCCTGTCCGAACACTTAATACCGGGTAAATCAACGTACTGGCGTCGAATTTTCCCAAAATTTATGAACTGTCGTCGAAGGGTATGTGTGCGCTGCAGCATAGCCGGCGACGGTCGCCCGCATTTTTAATGTTTGTGCATCGCAACATTCACCATTCGCCCCCCCGAATGACAGGCGGTTGCGGGCCAGCAGTTTCGTAAAGGCTGCTAAAAACCAACAAGAAACATTTTCTCCTGATTGCCACTCTGGTGAAAATTTATGTACCGAAACAAAAATTTCATAGTAATATCTGACACAACATTGCAACAATTTGTCACTCATTTGTCACCAACCGGCTCCGCCCGGCGGCCGCCCAAAATATCTAAACTCAAAAATCAATACGCAATTTTGCCACCGTCACTGCAGCGCAATATGTTATTGAACCCGTTAGTGGCTTGACGCTTACGGAAGGGTCCTTTCGGTTACCAAGCTGAGCGCTTTGGTTGGTAAAAGCTCATTGACATTTTGTTATTATGGGCGCGGGTTTTTGGCGCTTTCCCTGTCAAATTTTCATCTCAGGTTATAGTAAGGCGCCCTTACAACCGCGGCAATGGAGGATCCACAGCGATATCGGCATTCGGTAAAAATTACCTTAAGCTGCCTGCCCCGCCGCAAAACCGCTCGACCACGCCCATTGGAAGTTATAGCCGCCCAGCCATCCGGTCACATCCACGGCCTCGCCGATAACATACAGCCCCGGTACGTTCCGCGCCTCCATGGTCTTGGAGGACAACTCATTCGTATCCACCCCGCCGATGGTGACCTCGGCCTTGGCGTAGCCTTCCGTGCCGGAAGGGTGCAGCGCGAACCCGTTGATCGCCTCGGCGGTGTTCTTCAGCGCTTTGTGCGACATGTCGCCGATGGTGTGGTTGCCGAGCGGCGGTTGCAGCAGGTTGTGCGCCAGGCGTGCCGGCAGAACTTCCCCCAGAATGGTTTTCAATTCAGCCCTTGGCCGCGCCAGTTTGCGCTCCAGCAAAAACGCGTACGCATCGTACCCCGGCAGCATATTCAGCCTGATCGTCTCGCCGGGCTTCCAGTACGATGAAATTTGCAAGATCGCCGGGCCTGAGAGGCCGCGGTGGGTGAACAGCGCCGCCTCGGCAAACGCCGCTTTGCCGCACGCCGCCACCGCCTCGAACGCAACGCCGCTCAACCCTTGCATCCAGGCCCATTGCGGCCCTTCAAACAGCAGCGGCACCAGCCCGGCGCGAATCTCGGTCAGCCGCAGGCCAAATTGCCTTGCCACCTCATAAGTAAAACCCGTGGCGCCCATTTTGGGGATTGAGAGCCCGCCGGTGGCCATCACCAGGGACGTGGCGGTAAATGGCCCTTGATTGGTGGTGATGTGGAAGTTATCAGGCTTACTGATGCCGGTAATCTGGTGCGAGAGGCGTAAATCCACCCCGCCTGCCCGGCATAAATCCAGCAGCATGTTGAGAATGTCCTTGGCCGAACGGTCGCAGAATAACTGCCCCAGACGCTTCTCGTGGAACGCGATGCCATGCGCCTGCACCAGTTCAATGAAGTCATGGTTGGAATAGCCAGCCAACGCCGACTTACAAAAATGCGGGTTGTTGGAGATAAAATTCTGCGGCTTGATGTCGAGATTGGTGAAATTACACCGCCCGCCGCCCGAGATAACTATTTTCGCCCCCGGCGCGGCCCCATGCTCCAATACCAGCACGCGCTTGCCGCGCTTGGCCGCTGTGGCCGCGCAAAACAGCCCGGCAGCGCCGGCACCGATCACCGCCACATCATAATGTCGCATTAGGCAAATCCTTGAGGTTAGTTATAGTTGGGCTCGAACAGGCTGGGGTTGGTATGCGCTTATCGCCGTTATGGCAAAGAAGGCTGGCGGTATTTGCGGCACACCGGCGCGGCCGGGTTTCGCTTTATGTGTTTGCCGTGGTGTTCGTCATCAGCATGGCCGCCAATTTCATCGCCAACGACAAGCCGTTGCTGCTGGACTACCAGGGGCGCTTATACGTGCCCGCCGTGCAGTTCATTCCCGAGACCCTCTTTGGGCCGCAGTTTTTACCGACCGAGGCGGATTTCACCAACCCCACCATCAAGGCTGTCATTGCGGCGCATGGCTGGGCGCTTTGGCCGCCAATTCCGTATAGCTACGACACCATCGTATGGGATGCCGGGCCGGTCGCGCCCTCGCCACCCTCATGGCGCAACTGGCTGGGCACCGATGAGGTTTCGCGCGACGTGCTGGCGCGGGTGATTTACGGCTTGCGGCTGTCGATATTATTCGGCTTCGGCCTCACCATCGTCGCTTCCGCCGTCGGCATTGTCGCCGGCGCGGTGCAGGGGTTTTACGGCGGGCTGACCGACTTGCTGTTCCAGCGCTTCATCGAAATCTGGTCCGGCATGCCGCAATTATTTCTTCTCATTATACTGGCCAGCATCATCGCGCCCAGCTTCTGGGTGCTGTTGCTCTTCCTGCTGCTATTTTCATGGATGGCACTGACCGGCGTGGTGCGTGCCGAATTTTTGCGCGCCCGCAACCTTGATTACGTGCGGGCCGCCAAAGCATTGGGCGTGCCGGACTGGCGGATTATGCTGCGCCATATGCTGCCGAACGCGATGATCGCCACCCTTACCTTTTTGCCGTTTATTCTCTCCGATTCCATCACTGTACTGGCGAGCCTGGATTTCCTCGGCTTCGGCATGCCGCCCGGCTCGCCATCATTGGGTGAACTGGTCTCGGAGGCGAAGAATAATCTGCAGGCGCCGTGGCTGGCCTTCACCGCCTTCGCCACGCTGGGCGGCGTTCTCATATTGCTGATTTTCATCGGCGAAGCGGTGCGCGATGCCTTCGACCCGCGCAAAATCCAATGAGCCTTCTCAGCGTCGAAAATCTCACGCTGAAAGCGGGGGCCAGAACCCTCGTCGATAACGTTTCATTCAGCGTGGCGGCGGGGGAAACCCTTGCCATTGTCGGCGAATCCGGTTCCGGCAAAACACTCTCCGCCCTCAGCGTGCTGGATTTATTGCCACCCGGCGTGAGCCGCGCTGACGGGGTGGTAATGCTCGATGGGGTGAATATCGCCACCGCCAGCCGTGCGCAGATTCATGAAATCCGCGGCGGCACCGCCGGGATTATTTTCCAGGAGCCGCTGTCCAGCCTCAATCCTTTGCAACGGGTCGGCAAGCAGGTGGCCGAAGCCATGACATTGCATGGTAAATTTTCCAAAACCAGCTTGCGGGAAAAAGTGAAGTCGCTGCTGGCGGAAGTTGGGCTGCCTGATGCTGAGCGCATCGCTGAGTCCTACCCGCATCTGCTCTCCGGCGGCCAGCGCCAACGCATCATGATCGCCATCGCGCTCGCCAACGACCCCAAACTTCTCATTGCCGATGAACCCACCACCGCACTTGATGTAACGCTGGAGAAACAAATTCTCGACCTGATCGCGGCGGCCCAAAAGGCCCGTGGGCTGGGTGTGCTGCTGATCACCCATAATCTTTCGTTAGTGCGGCGTTATGCGCAGCGGGTGCTGGTGCTGGATGCCGGCAAACCAATCGAGAGCAATACCACCGATCAGATTTTCACACGCCCCGCTCAGCCACAAACCAAACGCCTGCTGGCGGCCCGCAACATGGCGCCGCCGCCTGACATGCCCAACCCGCCAGCGATTCTGCAGGCGCAAAACCTTACCGTGAAATTTCCTGTTTTGCGCGGGGCGCTGCGCCGGAAGGTTGGCGACGTGGCAGCGGTCGATGATGTATCCTTCAACTTGCATGAAGGTGAAACGCTCGGGCTGGTGGGGGAATCCGGCTCCGGTAAATCCACCATCGCGCTGGCGTTACTCAGGCTGATCAATTACAAGGGTGATGTTCTCCTCGGCGGCGTTAACCTCGCCAGCCTTTCCAAACCCGCGCTGCGCGCCATGCGCGCACAAATCCAGATCGTCTTTCAGGACCCCTATGGCAGCCTGGCCCCGCGCCTGACCATCGAGGACATTATCGCCGAGGGCCTCACCATCCACCAGCCCGGCCTTAACGCCGCCCAGCGCCGTGAAAAAGTTGCCGCCACCCTTCACGATGTCGGCCTGCCCGCCGATGCCATGAACCGTTACCCGCATGAATTCTCCGGTGGCCAGCGCCAGCGCGTCGCCATCGCCCGCGCCCTCATCCTGCACCCCAGAATTCTGGTGTTGGATGAACCGACCTCCGCCCTCGATGTCACCGTGCAGGCGGAAATTCTGGCGCTGCTGCGCTCCTTACAAACCCGCCATAATATCGCATACCTGTTCATCAGCCACGACCTTCGCGTTATCCGCGCGCTTGCGCATAAAGTGATGGTGCTGAAATCCGGCAAGATCGTCGAACTTGCCACCGCCAATACTGTCTTCAACAACCCAGCTGCTGCCTATACTCAAACACTGCTCGCTGCCTCCGGGCTGCGTTAAGGGAAAGTAAAATGATCCTGAAGAGCCGCGCGTTCGGCCAGCGCTACGCATTTGTGGTTGTCGCCATCACCTTCACCTGCTTACTCATCGCCGCCGGGTTGCGCGCCGCCCCCGGCGTACTGCTCATTCCGTGGACTGATTCCTTCGGCTGGAGCCGCGGCATCATCTCGCTCGCCATCGCCATCGGTATTTTTCTGTACGGGCTGATGGGCCCGTTCGCCGCCGCTTTGATGCTCAGCTTCGGCATCCGCCGCGTGCTCGTCACGGCCCTGTGCCTGATGTCTCTCGCCACCTTCGCGAGCGCCTTTATGACCAACCCGTGGGAACTTATCCTAAGCTGGGGCGTCCTCTCGGGCCTCGCCAGCGGTTGCGTGGCGATGACACTGGGCGCCACCATCATCAACCGCTGGTTTGTCAAACATCGCGGTTTGGTCATGGGACTTTTAAGCGCCAGTACCTCCACCGGTACCCTGATATTCCTGCCGGGCTTCGCGCTGATCAACAACTACTCCGGCTGGCACGCGGTGGTGCTCACCATCGCCATCACTGCCGCCGCGCTGATCCCGCTGGTGCTATGGTTACTTCCCGAACGCCCCGCCGATGCCGGGCTGGTACCCTATGGCACAACATATAACACCACAGCCGCCGCAGCCACGCCGCGCCTCAACCCCATCCACAACAGCTTTGCCACTTTATTCCGCGCCGCCCGTAACCGAAACTTCTGGCTGCTGTTCGGCACCTTCTTTGTCTGCGGTCTCACCACCAACGGCCTTGTCGGAACGCATCTCATCGCGCTTTGCTCAGACCACAACATTTCGGAAGTTCACAGTTCAGCCCTGCTCGCCGCTATGGGAGCGTTCGATCTCATCGGAACCACCGCCTCCGGTTGGCTCACCGACCGCCACGACAGCCGCAAACTGCTGTTCATCTATTACGGCATCCGCGGCGTCTCCCTCATCTACCTGCCCTACTCCAACTTCTCCCTCGAAAGCCTGAGCATCTTCTCCATCCTCTACGGCCTCGACTGGATCGCCACCGTGCCCCCCACCCTCAAACTCGCCAACCAAATCTTCGGCGACCAAGACGCCCCCATCATCTTCGGATGGATCGCCGCCGGCCACCAACTCGGTGCTGCCACCGCAGCCCTCGGCGCCGGACTCATCCGCCAAATCGAAGGCCAATACCTCCCCGCCTTCGTCATCGCCGGCGCCATAGCCATCCTCGCCGCCATGGCCTCGCTGACGATCGGCAGAGCAAGAGTGAAGGCCGCCGGGGTGGCTTGAAAGGGAGTTAAGGCCAGGGGGGGTTTGCCCCCCGGCCCCCCCCAAAGGGGGCGCCGGTGGTAGCGGGTTTTAGTTTTATTAAAACGGCGGCGCCATTGGGTTGGGAAACCACGCTGGCGGGCCCGGTTGTT
>VFSW01011641.1_pt1 | contig 12334 bp, 10 predicted proteins | sample 5358111 | NCBI WGS metagenome assembly VFSW01 (sample SAMN11554181, study PRJNA540505) | mine drainage metagenome | isolation source: sediment from site ElyBrook_90M | place: USA: Ely Copper Mine, Vershire, VT | collected 2017
AACGTAATTCCAACGGTTTCGGCTCGGCTGGGCATTATAAATCACGCCCAAACAATTATATAATACTTGTTCTGCTTTTATTAATTGTTGGGGGGTTATTTATCATGCCCTGCTCCCAGGCACAAAAAACGTGCGCAATGACGTTTGACAGAGTACTACACTATAAACTGCTGGTACACTATGACAATAGCGGTATTTTATTGTTGAGAATGCTGTCATGCTGCAACGGGTTGATGTGCGCCCTCCGCTACCTCTCGATAACCACGCACAAGACATTCCATAGCCTCATGCCAGGAGCGTAGTTTTGCTGCCTCAAAGGCTTGCTGCCCCAACTGCTTGCGTTCTTCGCTTGCCCAGAGCAAACGCTCTAATGCTGCCTGATAGCGTTTGCTTATCTCTTCTCCATCCAATCCCTGCGTCATCAGCAAGAGTCCTGTCTGTTCGTGTTCTACCAGATCGCATACCCCCTCGGCCTGGAGTCCCACGACGGGCAGTGCGGAGGCCATCGCTTCTAAGACGACCTGGCCGAAAGTCTCGGTTACGGAGGGGAAGGCAAAAATGTCTGCCGAGGCATAGGCAGTGGCGAGAGCTTCACCGCTCTGATAGCCGGTGAAAGTCACGGGACAGCCTGCGAGTTCTTGCTGCATCTCGGCACTGGCGGGGCCATCGCCCACAATGACCAGGTGGCAACGCGCGTGGTCCATTCCACGATAGGCCTGCACGAGCAGACGCAGATTCTTTTCCCATGAGACGCGCCCGACATAGAGGATAACCGCCTTCTGGCTCGTTTGTGTGCTATGCCCCTGTTCTAGCCATTGTTGGCGCAATGCCTCACTTCTACGCTGTGGATTGAAGAGTGTGGTATCCACGCCACGTGGCCAGATGCGCAGATGTTCAAAGCCTTGTCCCTGCAACATTTGCGCTGTTGAGGGCGAGGGGCAAAAGGTTTGTGCGCATTGACTGTGAATAAGACGATTATAGAGCCACATCGGTTGTGTGAGGAGTGGGAAGCCAAAATGCTCGCAGTAGGCCGCAAGGTTGGTATGGTAGGATGAGATGCATGGAATGTTGAGTAGGCGTGCGGCTCCTAGCCCCGTTGCACCCAGAATAACCGGGTCAACCAGATGCACGATATCTGGTTGAAATTCGCTTAAACGACGCAGGAAAAGGGGACGGAAAAAATTAAATTTAAGTTCAGGGTAAAAGGGTAAAGGCAATCCTGCTGTTCCAACAACCTCTGCACCGGCATAGTGTTCCATCCCGCTTTCTGGGCCAAGCAGGAGTGCCTGATGCCCATTGCTTTGCAGGTGTTCGAGCAGACGGGCTAGCGTGCGCGTGACGCCGTCTAGTTTTGGCAAAAAGTTCTCGGTAATAATCGCTATGCGCATAGTCTCCTACCTGGTGAGATGCAATTCATACGCTATGACGTTACGCAGTTTTATGTGCGGCAGATGTTAAGATCGGTGCAGCAGATATGCCCATGGGGCAAGACTATGTATCCTGATGTTAACGTAACACGTTGTAGTTAGTGGAGAGTTAAGCTAGCATTAGCATTATGTAAAGTCCATACTAAATAGAGATTAAATGGCCAGATATCTTTGCCGATAGGAAAAAAGCCTTGTTTCGTGAAGATTATTGGAACTGTCCGTTCTATCTACAAGAGCGCAATCATATACGGTTGTGTGTTTTCACGTTAAATGTTGTTGAGAGAAGGGATAAGGGGATAGGCGAAGAGACCTGCGCGATATGAGGATTGAGTGAGTACGTGTGCGTGGGTAGAGCGAGCAGTTCTGTTCTATAGAAAATCAGGAAGTAGGAACAATTACGGTGAAGCGTCAATTTGTACAGATACAACCTTCCGAACTATTCCATGATGCCCCACTAGTGTCGGCAGCGCATGAAGGTATACACCAGCCAGAGACGATATCTGCGTATATACAAGGAGACCTTCCACCCGCTTTATCAGAATCGGCACCTGAAGGGTCATCACCATTGGCTGAGCGCAAAGGGCGAGGGCTATTATCAAGTGGAAAATATGTGCCACCTGCTGATAAAGCAGGCAATGTGTTGCCAAATACTGGGCCAAATTCTATTGTCGATCAACCTACCCATTTACAGCCTATCGTGCGCGCTCCTATTACTGGGCCAATTGTTGGTCATACGCCCCACCCACAGTATTCGCCGCAATTGCCGCAGTTGCCACAAAATTTTCAACCTGGGCAGGGATCGCAAGACTACTACGGTGGTGTGCCGGTCTCGCCCTATCAATCGGGCCAGACACCGCTCAATGCACTCTATACCGGTATGCCTAGGACGGCTGTGCAGCAGTCGCCCGTCTCTCAACCTTTCCCACCTGTCGGCATGTCTAATCCGCTGAGTGGCGCGTCTGGGGCATGGCAACCCATGTCTGGCAATTTGATGCATGGCTTTGCGCAACCGCCCATCGCTCAGCCTCCCCTACAGACCTCGCTCATTGGCAAAAAGAAGAAGAAGTTGCCTTTGGTGGCCCGCATCGTTATTGCCATCTGCATTGTCCTGCTGCTGGCCGTGGGTGGTAGCCTTGGGTACTACCAAATCTATTTTGCCAACCATCTCAGCAATATTACTGGACAGCAAGCCGCGAATATCACGATTAAAAATAAAGATGGCTCAACGCAATCCAGTTTGACGGCGGGCAATGCTAGTATTGGCAATCAGCGCATCAACATTCTGCTCTTGGGTAGCGACACGGATAGTAAGTTTTCTGCCCCCATCGCGCAGACGGATATTATCGTGACGATTGACCCAACTACCAAATATGTTGGCATGCTTTCTATTCCACGAGACCTCTGGCTGAATGTGCCGGGCTTCGGCATGCATAAGTTGGATGAAGCTTTTGGGGAAGGTTGGTCGAATGTTCATCAGAGTGCGTTACCTTTTGCGAATGCTGTTGGCATGAGCATTCTGACTATTGAGCAAGATTTTGGTATTCACATTGACCACTATGCCTGGGTCGGCTTAGATGGTTTTATCAAGGTTATTGATACGGCTGGTGGTGTCGATATCGATGCGATTCACCCGATGGTAGATGATACCTATCCAAATGATATTAATACGACTAATCCCTATGGCTATAAACGGCTATATATTTCGCCTGGTCCGCAACATATGAATGGCCTCCAGGCCTTGGAGTATGTGCGCACGCGCCACTCGGACCTGGTTGGTGATTTCGGGCGTTCGGCGCGTCAGCAGCAGGTATTGAGCCAGCTAAAAACGAAATTGGTGACACCCGGGATTATTAATCAATTGCCACAATTAGCACAAGACCTGGATGGCTATGTCAAAACTGATATGGACCTGCCTACACTGGTTAATCTTATGACCTATGCGCGTAATCTGGACCCCAACAAAATCGATCATTTGGTCCTGAGTCCGCCTTACTCAAGCTCCTATAAAACGCCGGCGGGTGCCGATGCCTTTTTGCCAATCTGTGGCCAGATTCAGCCCGCTATCGCGAAGATGTTTGATCTGGGCAGTAATGCGCTTTGTAATGTGACTGCAAGTAATGGCAATGGAGCGCAACTGGCAACAACGCCCGCCGCATCGAGTCCGACTGGTGTGGTTGCGCAGTCCATCAATGCGGGTCATGGGAACACGAATCCGTTACAGAGCCTCGGCCAGATGACACAAGTGGGAGCTATGAGTATCAGTAATGGCAATGGTGATATGTTTGGTGTTCATACGGTTCTTGATTTGATGTTCCTTGTCGTGTTTGAGTCTTTTGATGCTGCGAAAGTGTAGAAAATGGGTGGTATGAGATCACTGTCATACGACTTGGTTGAGTAAAGATGATGAAAAAGCAACAACATTGGCTCGCACTGCTTTTATTGGCACTGCTCTCCTTAAGTATGCAAAGTTGTTTAGGGCTTGGTAGTAGCAGCGGTAGTAGCAATACAAGCAATTTCAAAACCACGAGTACAAACGCTAGTCAGAAGGGGCTAGGTATTAATCAGAGTAGCCAGTTTAAACTTCAGGGTAAGCTCTACTTCACACAAGCTCATCGTTTGTATGTACTGGACGATACGCGCACACCGCACGCGCTCACACCTGTCGGTATGAGCGTGTATGACCCTGCGATCTCGCCTGATGGTAAATGGCTTGCTTTTATTGCGCGCTACCCAGATTATTCCGATCTGGACTATATGGCAACAGGCGGTGGGCAAATCAGTACTGTTGTGACGGGTAAGGGTGACTACTACCCTAATCAGAGTCTTGGCGCAAACAATTACTACTGGTTCTCACAACCGACGTGGGCACCCGACGGCAAAAGCATTACGTTTTTGAGTGATTTGCAAAAACAATATTACTGGAGTCGCCTGGGGGGCGTCTTTGCGAACGCCTATTTTGAAGACCTGCAAGTTTTTTCCCTGCCCTTTGGTGGCCCAAGCATGACGGCGACACAGGCTATCAACACAGCTCAACCCATTGCTTATGCTGATTTCGGTGATGGGGGCGATAGCTATCCCAATTACCGCCCTGGCAATACAGATGAAATCGCTTATACACACTTTACCTATGATACTAATGGGACAAGCGAGATCGTCCAGATTTATCTGGAAAATGCCAACACCATCGCGCAACACCCCGGCATGTATCATCCCGGCGTTGAGGGCAGTGGGTTAGACCCTTCGGTGGCCCTGACTCCCCATGATACGACGCAACAGTCGATGGAACCAGCTTTCTCACCAGATGGCAATACGCTAGCCTATGTCAAGCGTATCGATGCAACCCATATGGCCCTCTATAGTATGCCGGTTGCTAATGGCGTCACATCCGATCCGAATAATCCCGTGATTGCCAAGCAGGCATTACTACCGTTCCAACAGTCATCGCTGATCGTCGAGGGCCAATACGTTAGCTTGCCACTCTGGTCGCCCGATGGCAAGCAGATTGCATATCTCACGTATACGAATAACGAGCTTGACATCTGGCTTGCCAATCTGACACAAGACCTGAAAACAGGAACGTATACGATGAAGGGTTCGCCCGTTCAGCTGACATCGGGAGGCGTTGATGGTGATTCGCGTCTCTTCTGGACAAACTGAGTGTAGCGGTAGAGGTCATGTTTTTCTGGACGGCTTTTCGCAATGATGATATACTACATGTTGACATTATTTGTCTTTGTGGTATATTCGCCCAGGCCGCTTGAGGTGGAACTTGAACCAGTTTGAAGGTACTCTGATCGCTGGACGGTACGAAATCCGTGAGCATATTGCTACGGGTGGTATGGCAAGCGTGTTTAAAACCTGGGACAATCGCACCGGTCGTTTTGTCGCCATGAAGGTGTTGCGTTCCCTGGATAAAAACGACTTGCGTGCCGTTGAGCGTTTTCGCCGCGAAGCGCGTGCCGCTGCCGCCCTCGCGCATCCCAACGCCGTTACCATTTATGATTTTGTGGAAGAGATGGGCCAGTACTTCCTTGTCATGGAATACATTCAAGGTCCAACATTAAAGCAACTTATCGGACAGCGTCGTCAGCTTCAGGCTCGTGAGACGCTAGAGATCACTTTACAAGTCTGTTCTGTGCTACAGGTGGCGCATGCACGTGGTTTTATTCACCGCGACATTAAGCCGCAGAATATCATGCTAGTCTTGCAGAGTGGTCTGTTGACAGACGATCGCGGTGAAAATACGCCGCTGGTCAAGCTCACCGATTTTGGCATTGTGCGTGTCGTTGAAGATGCCGGTTTGACTAACAGTGGGATCGTGCTTGGGACGGCTGACTATCTCTCGCCGGAGCAGGCACGCGGGGAAACACTTACCCCCTCATCGGATTTGTATTCCTTAGGCGTGGTGATGTTTGAGATGCTCACAGGGCGTCCGCCTTTCACTGGGCCAACGGCAGTGTCGATTGCTATGCAGCATGCGACTGCTCATCCACCGTCTCTGCGCCAGTTCAACCATGCGGTTCCTCCTGTTGTCGAGCAGCTTGTTCTGCGCATCCTGGAGAAAGAGCCGGAAGACCGTTTTCGCTCGGCGGAAGAAATGCAGCAGGCCCTTCACTACTGTATGCGGGAGATCATGCAAGGGCAACGTCCTCACGTTCCGCCGCGTAGTCAGCCAGGCCAGCCGGGTGTGCCACCTAGCCCACCCCCAGCTTCTCAGCCACGCTCATCATTGTCTGTGCCAGGTGCGGATGGACAGGGTTATGTTCCTCCTGCACGACGGCCTTTTTCGTCTTAATTCTTTTGATCTTATTCGTTGTGTATTGTGTACCGGGTAGGCTGAACCTACCCATATTCTCTATGGACAAAGTATATGGAACGTGAACGTATTCAAACAGAGCAGGCTCCTGCTGCGATTGGTCCTTATAGTCAGGCTATTCGCTCTGGGCAAATGGTGTTTACCTCTGGTCAAATTGCTCTCGACCCTGTTAGTGGCGAAATGGTCGGTAGCGATGTGCAGACTCAGACACACCGTGTCCTACAAAACCTGCAAGCCGTCTTGCGTAGTGCGGGTTCGTCACTCAATAGCGTTCTCAAGACAACTGTTTTTCTCTCTACGATGAGCGACTTTCAGGCCATGAATACTGTCTACACAACCTACTTTCAGGGCATAGCTCCCGCACGCTCCACCATCGCTGTTGCCGAATTGCCGCGCAAAGCATTGGTTGAGATCGAGTGTGTTGCTCTCGTTGAAGAATAGCCGCACGGGAGAAATGCCAGTGAACACAGTAGCCGTCTGGCGTACAGCACTTGAGCGTCTGGAGCGGGGACCGATTGATGCCGTATGCAAAGCATGGCTTCAAGACGCTCAATTATTCCCCACGCCGTCCGCTGACGTGGATGACATTGACACGCCATTAGCCGCTCAAGAGCGAGGCATCGCTTTTATTCTCCAGGTTCCAAGTGATCAGGCACGCGACATGTTGCATACGCGCTGGCGTACCCTGCTAGGAGAAACGCTCACCGCTATCGTTGGTCTGCCGACCACGCTCATCATCACGCACACCTTTGCTGAAGACACTCTGCAAGATGCCGATCAAATGCCACATGGCGGGACAGACCCGTCTCGTTCATCGCGCACGCAAGAGCCGACCACGCCTCCGCTTGCTGGCTATGCCTATGATAGTGCTGCGCGGGTGGCTCCCATGCGCCCAGCGGCTACGCCTTTCCCGCCAGAGGTACGCTACACTAGTGGAGCTGGCTTTAGCGAGCAGGGCAATGATCTATTAGACGAGTGGGAGAGTGAGCAACGTGCTAATATTTTGACGCATAATCGGCTTAATTCACGCTATACCTTTGATGCCTTCATCGTGGGCAATAGCAACCGACTTGCGCATGCTGCCTCTCTCGCCGTGGCTGAAGCACCCGGCGAATCGTATAATCCACTCTTTCTCTATGGTGGCGTGGGTCTGGGCAAAACGCATCTGTTACACGCTATTGGACACCAGGGCGTCTCGACCGGCTTTGAGGTCTTGTATGTCTCCTCCGAACAATTTACTAATGAGATTGTGAATGCCATTCGCTATCGCACCACAGAAGAGTTTCGTGCCAAATATCGCTCGGTCGATATTTTGCTCGTCGATGATATCCAATTTATCGCGGGCAAAGAGTCAACCGAGGAGGAATTTTTCCATACCTTTAACAGTCTATACGAGATGAGCAAGCAGATTGTGATTTGTAGCGATCGTCCACCAAAAGCGATTGTCAGCTTAGAGGAACGCCTGCGCTCACGCTTCGAGTGGGGCTTAATCGCCGACATTCAGCCGCCAGACCTGGAGACGCGCATGGCGATTTTGCGCGTGAAGGCCGATCTGCTCCACTATCGCGTTCCCGACGAGATCATCGCTTACATTGCCAGCCGCGTACAGACGAACATTCGCGAATTAGAGGGGTGTCTCAATCGCTTAATGGCCTACCAGCAACTGCATCGCACAGACTTGACGATGGAGGTTGCGCGTGCTGCAATGTCTTCGCTGGGCAATGATACACGTGAGTCACATTTGAGTAGCCGTCAGATCGCGCAGGCCGTTGCTGAATATTATCATGTTTCGTTAGAAGCTATGTGTGGCAAGCAGCGCGATAAACATATTGTGATGCCACGCCAAATTGCCATGTATCTGATTCGCCAGGAGACACAGGCATCCTTGCTAGAAATCGGACAGCTTTTTGGGGGGCGCGACCATAGTACGGTCCTGCACTCCTGCGAGAAAATTGATCGAAGCATTAACCTGAACCCAAGCTTGCGACGTGAGATTATCGCAATTCGCGAACAGTTATTACACGAGTAAGGAATAACCAGGCATTATGTTACCATCTTACACCACATTTTTGATTGACCTGGATGGCGTTATCTACCGGGGCGAGGAGCTGTTGCCAGGCGCACAGCAGTTTGTTACCTGGCTCAACGCCACACACAAAAACTATCTTTTCCTCACGAACAATTCGTTTGCGAGTGAGTCGCAAGTTGTTGCAAAACTGGCGCGTCTCGGCATTCACACCGACAGCTCGCACGTCTTAGGTGCTGGTCAGGCCGCAGTCAAAATTATGGCCCGCCGTTTTCCCCATGGCATTGTCTATGTCGTAGGCGAACAGCCGTTGCGGGATATGGTCGAGGCGCATGGTTTGCATGTGGCGACCGTTGATACCCCCACAGACTCGATAAACGTTGTTTTTGTTGGCCTTGATCGTGCTTTTGATTATCAGAAAATGACGAAAGCGGTTGCTGCACTGCGTGCGGGCGCAACCTTTATCGCTATCAATCGTGACCCTTTGCTTCCTATTGAAGGTGCATTGGTGCCCGGTTGTGGTGCTATGGTTGCTGCCATCGAAGCGAGTAGCGGCGTGCATCCTGAAGTGATTGGCAAACCACAGCCAACGCTGTTGTATGAAGCTATGAAAATGCTTGCTAGTACAGCAGAAGAGACTGTCATGATTGGGGACGGACTCGATACTGATATCGCTGGTGGTAGAGCAGCGGGAACGCACACGCTTTTCGTTCTCTCGGGCAAAGATACACGCACTGATCTGGCCACAACGCCTTTTTTGCCCGAACTGGTCTATGAGAACCTTGCCACTATGGTTGCTGACTTGCCCCCACCTCAAGAGACTGAGCAGTTAACTTCTTCTTGAACTTGCATTCATAGCAAACGCTTGATATACTCATGCTACGGTACTACTAGCACGATAAGAGAGAGAAGCGCGCAATAAGCATCTCTCTCCCCTGATAAAGAAAGACTGGTATGAGAACCTCGCACAGGTCGATGAACCCTATTGCACCGCTATTGCCGCCATTGCAGGATGGTCCCTTGCTCTGCGGCGACCAGAAAACGTTGCGCGACTGGCTTATGCACTACTGGCATAAACTGGCCTTACCCATGCATGAGTTATCCCTACTGGCAATCACACAAGATCGGCAAGAGTACATGCGCTGGACTGGCAAACGCCTGCAGATTATGGTGCTGGGATGCTATTGCTACATTCCCGCATCTCTCACCGCTGCACGTGGACGTGGTATGGCGGGACAACACCGCCATTTGATTTTTATTGAGCCAGATATGCAAGCGCGCTCTATTGAGGTAACGATTGCGCACGAATTGATTCACCTGGCAGACCGTATCCATGGCACTCCTCGTCGTCATCGTCATCATGGTTATGACGCTATCGCGCTTGATGAAGCCGCTGTGACCGGCTATCCACTGGAAGAGCTACGTACTCTTCTGTATGAGGAGAGCATTCGCCGTGAGCAGATGCGGCGGCAACGTCGCCCCATTCGCTACCTCTATCAATGTCCCTGCTGTGGCAAAACCTACCCGCGCACCCGTAAATATTCACAGGCTGTCTCCTGTAGCAGTTGTGATAAAAGCTATAATCCTCAGTTTCGCTTGCTGTTATCACCCCAAAATCCGTAGCTTGGTCATGTTTATGTGGGTAGAGCTTTGACGAGGTCGTTTTGCAATTCGTCCATCCAGAGAAGTAGCGAGCGTGTCTGGTGGATGCGACTACTTAATACAACATGTTCAAGAAACGTCTCAGCTTCACATGTGGTGTTGTGTTTAGCTCGTGCCTCAAGATGATCTAAGAAGTGCTGACAGGCATGTATCTGTGCCTCGACGAGGCTGATCATCCGCTGCGGTTGGAAACGTTGTATAAAGTAGAGCTTGATAAGGAAGAGAATGCGAATATCGCGTGGTTTTTCGACGGGACGCATGAGCCATGTCTGAAAGGCCGCATGGCCCTCATCGGTGAGATGAAAGATTTTGCGTGGTGGACGCATATTCTGTATCTCAACATCGGGAGCAATGAAAGCCAAACGCTCCAATTTTTTGAGAAAAGCGTACATCTGGCTCATTTCCAGATGGACGATTTCGCCTAATGTGCCACCTTCAATAAGCTGAAATAGTTCATAGCCGTGCATAGGACGCTCTTTCAGCAGGCCCAGGATGATATATTCAGCGGGTTCACTGATCTGCATTGCTCTCTCCTCGTCTCCGACAGTCTCACTAAGGCCATTATAATGTACGTAGTGTATACAGGCAAGATCATGGTGCCTTACTATGCAGATAAGGATGTTTTGAGGGGCGAGCGCATGACACCCCTTAAGGAGTGTCATGCCTGTCTGATCGTGTTTAGATGCCGAGGATGACCGCGATATAGTTACGTGTCTCATTGGGAATACACTGCATCCACGCGCTGCCACAGCCATTTAGGGCATAGTTGACTGCTCCCGGACCAGCATTGTAGGCCGCCAATGCCTGCGCATAGCCACCATATTGATTGACATAGGAAGACATCAAGCGGGCGGCTCCCCACAGCGATTGCGCGGGGTTATAAGGGTCGACACCGAGCGAGGCCGCAGTCGCTGGCTCAAATTGTGCAATGCCAATCGCGCCAGCCGATGAGACGACGTAGGGCTGAAAGCCGCTCTCTTCATTAATCTGGCGCACGAAGATATTGGGTGAGATGCCAACGTTTGCGGCGTCCTGGCGCGCCAACGTCACATAGTAATTTTGTGGAGGAAGGTTCACGGGTGCGCTACCACTAAAGCCTGTTGTGTTTGAGCCGGGAATACAGATGCGCTCAGCCGGAAAAATAAGATTAGGGTTGGCGATCTGATTGTAGCGGGCCAGGGTCGTCACACTACTCTGATAGCGGTAAGCAATGCCGCTCAGCGTGTCGCCCCAGCGGACATAGTAGGTCTGGTCGCCTGCGTGACAAGGTCCCTGGGCGAATGTGCGTATGCCGAGGAGCGAGCCGCCAATAGCCCCCGTCCCCACAAGTACCATGACTAATAAGGGGAGAGCGTGGCGCGCAATATAGCGGAACATGGGGGTGTTCAGCACATTTGAACGGCTCAATCGGTTTCGCAAAGACTGCATGAGTTGATCCTTTCTTTGATCTTAGCACGCTAGAAAGAAGGGCGTGTACCTTTTTGTTCCGCATCTCAATAGCGCATAGGCGCATATCAGGGGTCTGAGAAGCGAAACAGGCATATCGGGTTTGCTCATAGACACATTGATACCTATGAGGTTACTAGAACATACCGATGTATGTAGGAGTTTTCGGGGGGCATAGGACTTTTGTCTGCCGTTTGTTGCTGTGTTAGATAGTGGTGGAGAGCTGTATGGCGTGTTGTCATTCACCGCCAACCGTAAAATTCTTATGCAAAAACTCCGAATTTGGTGCTAATTTTCGTTCTGCCATACGGATAGTCTGCTTTTAGCAAAAATTCCTTTTTGTACCAGCAATTTAGAACATTGGTCCCATATACCCTTGACTCTCACGATTCCTGTGTTATACTCTGAATAAGAAAATTTGTTCTAATTTGTTCTGGATCGGAGGATCATCTGATGGAGTCAACGCAAACGCGCAAACGCTCACGTCCTATCGAACACGATGCCATTGAAGATGACGATAATTTTTATACGACACGTCTGCCTACCAGCACGCGCCGCTATCATACGACGCAAACCTCTACCCATGAGACGCTAGATGACAAGGCTCTCCCAGGCGCACCGATTCAACATCGGCGCGCTAGCCGCACAACGCAACCGTCTGAGTCGGTGCGCAAAGCACCACAGGCGCAGACCAGTGGTGTTGTTTCTGATGCCATTACCTCGCCCTTACTACCGCTGTCGCCACTGAAAAAGTTACGCATAGGAGGCCGTCGCTTTACCTGGATGCACGTGCTGCTCGGCATGCTGCTGGCCGTCGCACTGGTCCTGCTCATTTCCGCCTTTAGTTCGTGGTGGAGCGTTTATCAGGATGACCTTCATTATGGGCGTCCGCGCACCTACCAATTTGATGCCGTTGTTGGGCATGCTGATAGTTTGGCCCATCCTACCCACTTTATC
>VFSW01011642.1_pt1 | contig 12333 bp, 9 predicted proteins | sample 5358111 | NCBI WGS metagenome assembly VFSW01 (sample SAMN11554181, study PRJNA540505) | mine drainage metagenome | isolation source: sediment from site ElyBrook_90M | place: USA: Ely Copper Mine, Vershire, VT | collected 2017
ACGCCACCAGGTCCGGCGTGGTGTAGGGGTAGTTCACGAAGTCCGCCGAGTCCAGGGGCCAATAGGATACCAAGCCCTGGCGCACGTCTGCTGCCAGGACTTGGGCGGCGGACAGCAGGAGGATCGGACCGAGGGATTTGAATTGGATGTTTTTCATAAGATCTGAGTACTGAACCACCGTGATTGAGCCATGAGAACCCCACCGGTTTCAATTGCAATTTTGCGTCCGTCAATTACACTTTTCCGCATCCGGCCTTCACGCCCGGAATCCGTCCGCGCCATGTCCGCGCAACGCAACGTCTTGCTGGCCCTGGGCAGCTACGACCACCGCATCCACCGTGGGGTCGCCCGCTACGCCGGAGAACACCACTGGCACTTGAACAGCGAGATGTGCCGCTCCGGCCGATTGCCGCGCGGCTGGAGCGGCGAGGGCATCCTCACCGCACTGGATGTCCAGCCGGACCTCGTCCGCTTCGTCCGCGCCGCCACGGGTCCCGATCGTGGACCTTTCGCTCAACCGGCAGGACCTTCCGCTGCCGCGCGTCGTGGGCGATCATCGCCGGATCGGCATCCTGGCGACCGAGCATTTTCTGGAACGCGGCTTCCGCCATTTCGCCTGGCACGCCAACGACGCCCGCGCCGTGGCCGAACTGCGCCGCCGCGGCTTTGCCGACACCCTGGCCCGCGCGGGACTGGCCTGCCAGGCCTGGATTTGGCGGCCGGGGGGCCGGCGGCCGAGCGACCAATGGCGGGCCAAATCCCGCTGGCTTGCGCAGCGCCTCCAGGCCCTGCCCAAGCCGGCCGCGGTGTTCGCCTTCCGCGACGCGGACGCCGCCAACGTGCTGGACGCCTGCCTGGAGGTCGGCCTCGCTGTGCCGGAGGAAATCGCCATCCTGGGCGTGGATGACAACGACTTGGTCTGCGAGTCGGTGCGCATCCCGCTGTCCAGCGTCCAGCACGATCTGGAAGGGCTGGGCTACCACGGCGCGGCCCTGCTCGAGACGTTGATGCGTGGGCGGCCGGCGCCGCGGCAGCCGCTGCTGATTCCGCCCAAAGGCATCGCCGCCCGGCGCAGCACCGACCTGCTGGCCGTGCATCACGAGCCGAGCCGGCGGGCGCTGGGGTTTCTGCGGGCGAATTATTCCCGCAACGTGGGCGTGGCCGATATCGCCCAGTCCAGCGGCCTGGCGCGGCGGCGGCTGGAGCAGACCTTCCGCCAGCAAGTGGGCCGCACCATTCACCAGGAACTGGCGCGTGTCCGCCTGGCGAGGGTGAAGGAACTGCTGCGGGAGACGAAGCTGCCCGTCGCGGAAATCGCCCGCCGGACCGGCTTTACCACGCCACAGTATCTCAATCTCGTGTTCCGTAAGGCGACCGGCCTGCCGCCGCGCCGCTTCCGGGTGGCCGCCGGCAGAACCGGCCTCGGCGCCGCCCCCACGGCAGCGCGCATCGGTGGCGGATAACCGGCGCGAAGCCGCGCGGGCCGGCCAGGACGGCGGGACGGCCGGCTGAGGGGCGGCGGCTTTGGCGCAGCAAGCCTTGAATCTCAACACGCGCTGTCCTTTAATCAGCGCGTGCCGACCAAAGTCATCGCCGTGGCCAACCAGAAAGGTGGCGTGGGCAAGACCACCACCGCCGTCAACCTGGCCGCCTGCGTGGCCGCGATGGGGCGGCGCGGCCTGTTGTTCGACCTCGACCCCCTCGCCAACCCCACCAGCGGGCTTGGGCTGGAGAAGACGCCCGGGGCCAGCGCCTACGGCGCGCTGCTCGGCGAGGGCGTGTTGCTGAGTCAAATTCAGCCGACGGCCTTCGAACGACTGGAAATGATTCCGAGCGAGATGGACTTGTGCGGCGCGGAAATCGAACTGGCCCGGTCGGAGAATCACCTGGGGCGGGCGGCGCGGGCGCTACGGCCGGTGGCGGAATCGGGGCGCTTCGACCTGGTGTTGATCGATTGTCCGCCGTCGCTGGGCATCCTGACGCTGAACGCATTCGCCGCCGCCGAGGGACTGCTGGTGCCGTTGCAATGCGAGTATTACTCGCTGGAGGGCATTTCCATGATGCAGCGGGTGCTGGCCCGGTTGCGCGACAGCGGCGTCAATCCCGGGCTCCAGATTCTGGGCGTAGTGATGACCATGTACGACGGGCGGACCAATCTCGCCCAGCAGGTGGTCGGCGACGTGCGGACACATCTTGGCCCGTTGGTCTTCGAGACGCTGATCCCGCGGAGCACGCGGTTGGCGGAGGCGCCGAGCTTTGGCCAGCCGATCCTCCACTACGACCGCCACAGCGCGGGCGCGGCGGCCTACGAAGTGTTGGCGCAGGAATTCGTGGCGCGGGCGGGGCTGTAGCGAAAGGGTGACTGACCGGCGGTGCCGCATCGCCGAGCCTGCCCAAGGCACACGCGGATCGGACACCCGTGCGCCGAACCTTTCTTTGACAGCCGCCGAGCTTCCCGACTAAGTTGCCGCCCACCCAGGAACAATCATGGCGAAAGAGGCAGCAGAAATGGTCGTCGCGGCCGTGACCGTCGAAGTGCCCGACAGCAAAACCGTCCGTCTCCAATGGCCGGCCGGCTACGACGTGGACTTCAAGACCGGCCAGTTCATCACGGTCTATTGGCCGGATGAACCGTCGTACAAACGCGCGTACTCGCTGTCGTCGTGCGCGCTGGACCGCGGGTTTTACGAGTTCACCGTCAAGCGCGACGGCAAGATGGGCACGCGGCTGGTGGACTGGATCAAACCCGGCCAGCGGCTCATGGTGCTCCCGCCGACGGGGAAATTCCTGCCGGTGTACGAGCCGAACAAGCATCTGCTCTGTCTCGCGGGCGGGTCCGGGGTGACGCCCTTCCGCGCCTTCGTCCGCGAGGCGACGCGGCGGAAGTTGGAAACCCGGCTCACCATTCTCTACAGCGTGCGGACGACCAACGACATCATTTTCGACACCGAATTCCGCGACTTGGAGCACCAGAATCGCCGCTTCAGTTACTTCGTCACCTGCACGCGGCTGCATCCGGAAGATCCCTGGCCCGGCCGGCGGGGGCGCATTACGGCCGAGTGGGTCAAGGAGCAGGTGACGGACCTGCCCAACACGGTTTTCTACGCCTGCGGCCCGAACGAACTCGTCCACTTCGCCGAGGATATTGTCATCAACAAGCTCGGCGTGGCCAAGGAGCAGATGCGCGTGGAGAAGTGGGGATAGGCGGGACGACTTCAGCTTTCAAGTATCAATCTCAGATTTCAAATCCGGCCCATGCTCAAACGCACTCCGCTTTTCGCCGCCCACCAGAAGCTCGGCGCGCGGCTCGTCGAATTCGGCGGCTGGGAGATGCCGGTCCAATACACCAGCATCGTCGAGGAACACCTCGCCGTGCGCAAGGCCGCCGGGGTTTTCGACATTTCGCACATGGGCGAAGTGTTCGTGAGCGGGCCGGCCGCCCTCGATTTTCTCAACACCATCCTGACGAACGACCTGCGTCAATGCCCCGTCGGTCGCGGCCAATACACCCTCCTCTGCAATGAACGAGGCGGCGTCGTCGATGATCTCTACACCTATCATCTCGAGCCGACCGGCTTCTTGCTCATCATTAACGCCTCGCGGATTGACGCCGACGTGGCGTGGCTCGAGCAGCGGCACAGACTTTTCCCTGGCCGGGCCGGCGTGAATCTCGTCAATGCCTCGGACCAGCGCGGGGCGGTGGCCGTCCAAGGACCGCGCGCGGCGCAGTTCGTGGATCGCTGTTTCCCCGGCCCGGCCGTGGCGGGCACGGTGGCGGGTCAACCCACCGCGCTGAAGAAGAACGAAATCGCCGCGTTCCACTTCGGCGGCCATGCGGTCTGGGTGGGGCGGACGGGCTACACGGGCGAGGACGGTTTTGAAGTCGTCGCTCCGGCGGAGGAGATCGAATCCGTTTGGGGCAAGCTGCTGGAAGCGGGCCAGCCCTTCGGCTTGAAACCGGCCGGCCTGGGTGCCCGCGACACCCTCCGCACCGAGGTCTGCTATCCGCTCTACGGTCACGAACTGGACGAGGACACAACGCCGATCGAGGCGGGGCTGGGCTACTTCGTGGCGCTGGACAAAGGCGATTTTGTCGGCCGCGCCGTGCTGGCGGAACAGAAGGCCAACGGCACGACGAAGAAGCTGATCGCCTTCAAGATGGCCGACAAGGCACCGCCGCCGCGACCGCACTATCCGATTTGGGGCGCGGGCGCCGGCGCCGCAAAGATCGGCGAAGTGACCAGCGGCACGCAAAGCCCGTCGCTCGGCCTTGGCATCGGCCTGGGCTACGTGCCGCCCGAATTCGTGCGACCGCAAACGCCGATTGAGATTGAAATCCGCGGGCGACGCTTTCCCGCTGTAGTCGTGCCGAAACCCATTTATCGAAAACCGGTTTGACCTCAGACCGGCCAACTGACTGAATGATCCCATGTCGAACGTTCCCGCTGATCTGAAATACGCGAAATCGCATGAATGGGCGCGCGTCGCCGGCGACCTCGCCACCGTCGGCATCACGGACCACGCCCAGCATGAGCTGACGGATGTCGTGTTCGTCGAACTGCCGGCGGTGGGCCGGAAGGTCAAGGCCGGCGAGTCGTGCGCCGTCGTCGAGTCTGTCAAGACCGCGAGCGACATCTACTCGCCCGTCAGCGGCGAGATCACCGAAGTCAATCGTGCGGTCGTGGACAACCCCGCCTTGGTGAACAGCGCGCCCTACGGCGACGGCTGGTTCTTCAAGCTCCGGCTGGCCAACCCCGCCGAACTGGCCGCCCTGCTGCCGCCCGACCAATACGCGGCACAGATCAAGCCGGCGTGAAGGCGCGGGGCGGCGGAGCATTTCCAGCGGCGGACGTTTGAAAAAGGCATCCACTGCGGGCACCTTCAAGGCGTGAATCCAAAGCGCATCCGGCTTTTCATCAAACCCTACTGTGGCTGGTGCCACCGGGCGATGCACTGGTTGAACCACCACGGCCTCCGCTACGAGACGGTGGACGTCATCGCCAGCGAAGAGGCCTTTGAGGAAATGATCCGGCTCTCCGGACAGGATCTCGCGCCGGTCATCGAAGTCGATGGAGAAATCCTCGCCGATTTCGGGCCGGAGGAGTTGGCGCATTTTTGGAAGAAACTGGAACAAAGACATGCCGGCGCTTAATCCCCCCGCAATCCCCCCGCGTCCGCGGTTGCCGTCCTGGCTGCGCACGCCGCTGCCCAACTCCGACACCTACGGTCACACCCGCGCGCTGCTCGACGAGTTGCGCCTCCACACCGTCTGCGAGAGCGCCAAGTGCCCCAACCACTGGGAATGCTGGAGCCGGGGCACGGCCACGTTCATGATCGCCGGCGACCGCTGCACCCGCGCCTGCGGCTTTTGCGCCGTCTCCACGGCCAAGCCGCTCCCGCTCGACGCCGACGAGCCGCTGCGCGTCGCGGAGGCCACGCAGCGGATGCGTCTCCGGCACGTCGTCATCACCGCGGTCGCGCGCGACGATCTGGCCGACGGCGGCGCGGACCATTTCCGGCGCAGCATCGAGGCGGTCCGCGCGCTGAACCCGCACACGGTGATCGAAGTTCTGGTGCCGGATTTCCTGGATAAGGACGACGCCATCGACGCGGTGGTCTCCGCCCAGCCGCACATCTACAACCACAACCTGGAAACCGTGCGGCGGCTCACGCCCGCGGTGCGTTCGCGCGCCACCTATGACCGCTCGCTGAGCGTGCTGCGCAAAGTCAAAGCGCGTTGCGGTGACACCCTTCACACCAAATCGGGCCTGATGCTCGGCCTGGGCGAAGCGGAGGAGGAAGTGCTCACCGCGCTGGCGGACCTGCGGGACGCCCGCTGCGACCTGCTGACGCTCGGGCAATACCTCCAGCCGACGATCCATCACCTGCCGGTAGCGGAGTTCATCTCGCCGGAGCAGTTTCGGCGTTACGCGGAGCGGGCCAAGCAAATGGGTTTTGTCCACGTCGCCAGCGGACCGCTGGTGCGCAGTTCCTACCACGCGGACGAGTTCCACCCGCCGTCAGCGGCCTAGCGCGGCCGGATTCCGGCGCAGCAGGTAAACGGCGGCGACGATCACGAAGATCGCCAGGATGACGGCGGCCACCGTCGCGAACGTCTTCAACAGCCGCGCCTGTTTGCGCATCCGCTCGGTGCGCTGTCGTTCCACCGCCATGAACGCGTCCAGTTGCTTCTCCAACGGCAGCGCGGACGCGACGTCTTCGCGCAACTGGATGGTCAGCCAGCGGCCCGGCAAGGCGCGCCAAGCGGCGGGAAGGGATTGCAGCGCCTCGGCGCTGGCGGGGAGAAAACCGTTCCGGCTCCAGAACGGCGCCGCCTCCTGGGTCCAGAGTCGCAACAGCACGTGACTCGCGGCGACGGCCCCCACGCGTTCCCACAGTTGCGCCCGAAACTGGTCGGCAAAACCAAAATCGGAAAACGCCTCGCCGTGGATGCGCCCCTGCCGGCCGGTGATTTGCAGGCCCACCGCGCCCAGCAACTGGCCGTCCGCGGTCTCGATCAACTGGAACTCGGTCAGCCGCTTCTCCAGCTCGAGGACCGGCAGATTGACCGACTGCCACAAGACCGTCAGCCAGTGGCGATCGTCCACGGTGGCCCGGCGGACACGATAGCCGGTGGAAGACATTGGCTTAGGATAAACCCGAGCCGGCGAGGTTCAAAGGCGAAGTTCTGCCGGTGTCTTGAAATCGAAACCGATCGCAATGTGCGGTGCCGCAGCGCATGTGTCTCACAGCCTGTTAACGATCGAGAAGCGGTTTCCTCAGAGTCTCGGCGCTTTGCGAATAGTCCTTCAAGGTTGGTGAGATCCAAGACTCAAGACGGGAAAAAGGCTGGCTCGCCCCAAAGCGCCTCACGCAGCCCCGAGTTGCGCTCGACGCGCCGCGCCACCGCCGCACTGAAGACCGCTTCGCTGCACCACAACTCGACGGTCGAGCGGGCGCGGGTCAACCCGGTGTAAAGCAGTTCGCGGGTCAGCAGCGGGCTGTCCCGCTCCGGCAGCACCAGTAGGAGATGCTCGAACTCGGAACCCTGACTCTTGTGGACCGTCATGGCATAAACCGTTTCGTGGGGCGGCAGGCGTGCCGGCAACACCGGGCGCGGCTCGTTCTCCGCGTCGAGGAAAAACGCGCGCGGCTGTCCGCTCCGCGGATCGGGCAGGATGGCGCCCAGGTCGCCGTTGAACAGCCGCAGGTGGTAGTCGTTGCGCGTGACCATCACGGGCCGGTGCGGATACCACCGGCTGCCGTGCGCGACCAGGCCCGCCTCGTCCAGAATTTCCCCGGCCAACTCGTTCAGGCGGGTCACGCCATACGGTCCATCGCGCACCGCGCACAGAATGCGGAACCGGCCCAGCGCCGCCAGCGCCGCGCGCGGCTCCGCCGCTTGGAAATAGGGACGGTAGCCGGCGAGTAATTTCTCCTTCAGCGCCGCCTTCAAATCCGCCGCCCCGGGCAACGGCGCCCAGCGGGCTTCGCCGTCGGCGCGCCGGCCCGCGTCCAGAATGGCGCGCGCGCCGTCCGCGTCCCCGGCCTTGATGGCGGTGCTGAGTTGGTGAATCGCACTCCGTTCACCAAAGCGGTAGTTCGTCCGAAGCTGCACGATGCATGCGGCCAGTGGATTTGGGGGCCCGGATTTCGGACCGGGCGCCGGGGGGTCAACGCCGGCGCAAATATCTCCCAGGACCGCTCCCGCCTCGACCGACGCCAGTTGGTCCTTGTCCCCCAACAAAATGACCTTCGCCGTCGGCGGGACCGCGGCAAACAGTTTCGCCGCCAGGGCCAGGTCCACCATGCTCGCTTCGTCCACGACGACGACGTCCGCGGGCAACGGGTTCTTCGCGTCGTGCCGGAAGAAGGCGGAGCCGGATACGGCGCCGAGCAGGCGGTGGAGCGTCGTCGCTTCGCCGGGCAACTGGGCCTTGATATATTCCGCGCAGGGGAGTTGTTCCTTGGCTTTGCGCAGTTCGTCTTGGATGCGCGCGGCGGCCTTCCCGGTTGGGGCGGCGACGGCGAGGCGCAGCCGTTGCCCATCCGCCTGGGCCGCCTCCAGCAGCAAGGCCAGGATGCGCCCCAGCGTGCGCGTCTTGCCCGTGCCGGGGCCGCCGGAAATGACGCACAACGGCTTTTGCACGGCGGTGAGCGCGGCGCGCCGCTGCCAGTCTGGCTCGCCGGCAGGCTCAGACTCCGCGGGAAAGAGACGGTCCAGCAGAAATCCGAAGTCCGAACCCGAAGAGTCGAGTCGTCCCGATCCGGCTTCGCCGGCGGCCTGTGCGGCACGCCGCTGGATTTCCTGCGCCAGGGCCGTTTCGTATTCCCAGTAGCGATGCAGGTAGAGTCGGCCTCGTCTGTGGAGCACCAGCGGCTTGAACTCGCCCGGTGGGCCGACGACCGGCGCGGCCCGCAGCGCGCGGATCCAGGCGTCGAACTCCGGGCAGCGCGCCGCGCGGTGTTCGTCTTCCAGCCGTTCGGGCCACCACTGGCCTGCGACCGCAGCGAGATCCAGACAGGTGTGGCCTTGGCCGCGGTAATAACTGACGAGCGCCGCCGCCAGCGCCACTTCCGGCTGGTTCCCGCCCGCCAGTCGTTCGATAAAGCGCGCGAAGTGGCGATCCAATTCGCTGAACGCGCCGCCCGGCAGCGCCGGCGTGCCGGCGGCATCTTCTCCTTCGCGCGGTGAACCGGCGGTGAACCGGGCTTGGCCAAGCCCGCGAGGCGCTGGCTCTGCCTTGCTCGCCGCAGCGCGCCTCTTCTTCACCGGACCCTCCGATTGTCTCTGCCGGAAAGCAACTCGCTCAGTTCGCGAACGAGGTCCTCCGCTGGTTGGTCGCGGAAGACGCCGTATCCCGGCCGCGTTGGGTCCAGGCCGCGCAGGAAGAGGTACGTCACGCCTCCGAAGTGTCGGTCGTAGCGGTAGCCGGGCAGCCGCAGACGGAGGTATTTGTCGAGCGCGACGGTGTAGAGCAGATACTGGAGATGATAGTGATGCCTCCGCATCTCCAACCGCAGCGTCTCCGGGCCGTAGTCCTCGACGCGATTGCCCAACCAGTTCGATTTCCAATCCACGATGTGGAACCGGCCCTGCCACTCGAAGACAAGGTCAATGAAACCTTTCAGCAGGCCGGCCACCGGATTGAAGTCGAGCCGCTCCGCCGCGCCACTCACGCCGTGTTTCGACCAGAGTGCGCGCAGCGGCGGGACGGAAAGGCGTTGTAGCGGGAAGCAGAACTCCAGTTCGCGGAGGCAGCGCTCGGGGGGGATTTCGGCGAGTTTCAGGACGGGAGGCGGTCGGGAGTCTGATTGTTCCTCACCCCGGCCCGCTTCCCGGGGGAGAGTCGGGTCCAGCTCCGCGCCGGAAGGAAGGAACTGGGTTGGCCCCGCGCGCGGCGATGACGTCCCCCTTTCCCCCGCCGTGGGGGAGAGGGCAGGGGGGAGGGGAAACGGTAACGTCACCACCCTGCCGATCATCCCGGACACGGCTTCCCCAAACTCCGTCACGGACAGCCCGTGCGTCCGCAACTCTTCTTCCACCATCCCGCGCGTCGCCGGCTCGCGCCAGCGGGGGAAATCCAGTCGCTCGAGAATCTTGTGCAGACACGTGCCGGCCTTGGTGCCGCGCGGAAAAGCGAAGACGCCGGTGGCGGGCGTTTCCTCCGCGGCGGCGGGCGGGCCGGAATCGTAATCCGGTCGCTCATCCTCTCGACCGGCCGTCAGCGACGAGAAACTGGCAATGCGCCAGTCCCGCTGGATCGCGCCCGTGAAAGACCGGGCCGACAGGCGGGCCGTTTCACCCGCCAGCGGCTGGTAGCGCATTTCTGCGGGCGCGGGCAGGTCCGCCACCGCGATGGCGCCACCGGACTCCTGGGTGCGTCTCGACAGGTCGGCGCGCAGGCGCGCGTCGTCGAGGCCCGGCCACTGGGCCTCCAACGCCGTCACGGCGCCGGCCTCGCCGGACGGTGGCGGATGCAGCAGCCAGGCGGGCGCGGAGGTGTCGGCGCCGTTGAAGCCGCCCCAGACGAAGCAACAGCGGTGTTGGGCGCGGGTCAGCGCCACGTAGAGCAGGCGCACGTTTTCGGCGAGCCGCTCGAGGCGCGCCCGGGCGGCGTTCTCCGCCCGGCGCTCGCTGCCGAGATCGCGGTGCAACTGCCCGGTCTGTGGATCGTGGAAGAACACAACCTCCTCGTGGTTGCGTTCGATGTCCGCGCCGCGCCAGGAAAACGGACAGAACACCACCGGATACTCCAGGCCCTTGCTCTTGTGGATTGTGACCAGCTTCACCGCCTTCTCGTCGCGTTCGAGGCGAAGCTGATGTTCCGCAGCGACCGCGTCGGGCGAGTTCTCCTGTCCAACGATCCATTTCAGCAAGCCGGCGGGGCCCAGCCGCTGTTCACTGCCGGCTTGGTGAAGGACTTCGCCCAAATGCAACACGTTGGTCAGCCGACGATCGCCGTCGGGAAACTGAAGCAGCCGCCCGCGCACTCGTTCGTGCTGAAGCAGGGCGCGGAACATCGGGATGAAACCCTTGCCCGTCCACAAGTCGAGGTAGCGGTGGAACCGCTCCAACACGCCCTGCCACGCGGACTCGTCGGTGGTGAGGTGCTCGAGGTCGTTGGCCGTGCGGCCCAGCAGGTCGGTGGCCAGCGCCGCCTTGAGGAGTGGTTCGCGGGCGGGTTCGGCGACCGCTGCCAGCAGGCGCTTGACCTCGGTCACCTCGCGCGTGGCGAAGAGGCTGCCAGTGGTGAGCATCACGCTGGGCACGCCCGCCGCACTGAGCGCCTGCTGCATGAGTTGGGCCTGGCGATTCTCCGGCACCAGCACGGCCACGTCTTCCGGGAACAGGCGACGATCGCCAATGGTCGTGTCGCCATTCACCAACCGCACGATCTCCGCCGCGACGAGCCGGGGCAGGATTGCCTCCGCCTTGGTTTTGGTGAGGTCGCCATTGTCACGCGGCGCGAACCAGAGTTGAAAGGGCGGCTCCGCCTGGCCGGCGACGCGCAAGGGCGTGGCGTCGGCCCCGCCTTTCGCCTCGACGGCGGTGAAGTGGATTTCGGGAAGGACGAACGAAGCCGGGTTGGCCGCGAAGACTGTGTTGGTGGCGGCGACCAGGCCGCGCTCCGAACGCCAATTCTCGCGCAGCGTGTAGCGGCGGTCCGCGTCGCGCGCGGCGCTCAGATACGTGAAAACGTCCGCGCCGCGAAATCCGTAGATCGCCTGCTTCGGGTCGCCGATGAGAAAAAGAAAATTCCCCGGCGCGGCGAAGACGCGCTGGAAAATCCGGTACTGCACCGGGTCGGTGTCCTGGAACTCGTCAATGAGCGCGACGGGAAATTGCCGGCGAAGCGCGGCGACCAGTGAGTCGCCGCCAGGTCCGGCGAGCGCGGCGTCGAGGCGACGCAGCAGGTCATCAAACGACTGCACTTTCAGCGCGGCCTTGCGCCGGGGCAACTCCGCTTCCACGAAGCGCAGCGCGCGGACCTGCAAGCCGAGCGCGTACCGCTCCGCGGCCACGGCCAGGTCGTCGCACGCGGTGAAAAAGGGCAGGGCGGGCGCGGCCGACTGGCCACGTTTGGAGGTGCCGGTGGCAATCGCGGCGGTGGTGAACTGCGCCAACGCCTTCAGCGACTCGGCCGAGAGGTCCGTTTCCGCCAGGCACGCCGCCACGCGCCGGAACACCTCGCCCATTTCGTCGTCGCGATTGTAAGGGCGGTTCGCCCACTTCGCCTGGGAGCCAAAACTGGAGCGAATGCGGGCTTCATCCTCCTGCCACACCTTCTGCACCGACGCGAACGCCGCCGCCAAGTCAGCCGCGAGCGCGGCAACGTCTTTTCCCTCCACCGGCGAGAGCACTTTGAGACCGGGATGCGGCAGGCAACTGTTGATCAGCGGCAGCAGCGCGTCCGGAGCGCCGAGGTCCTTGACGGCGAACGCCACCGGGATTTTTCCCGCCGCCAGCACGTCCCGCCGCCAGAAATCCTCGACGACTTCCCGCAACCAGCGGGTCTGGTCCGCGACCAGTTCGAGGTCGAACAAGCCGCCGCTCTCGAAGGCGCGATCCTGAAGCGTGCGCTGGCAAAAGCCGTGGATGGTGTAGATCGGCGCCTCGTCAAACCAAGCCAGCGCCAACCCCAACCGGTTCAGCTTGTCCTGTTTCTCGCCGCTAAATTTGTCCACCAGCGCCTGGATGAACGGCACCTGGCTCGCACCGGACTCGAAGGCCCGCCGCGCCGCGGCCAGCGTTTGCCGGATGCGGCCGCGCAGTTCCTCGGTGGCGGCAACGGTGTATGTCACCACCAGGATGTCGCGCACCGACAACCC
>VFSW01011643.1_pt1 | contig 12333 bp, 14 predicted proteins | sample 5358111 | NCBI WGS metagenome assembly VFSW01 (sample SAMN11554181, study PRJNA540505) | mine drainage metagenome | isolation source: sediment from site ElyBrook_90M | place: USA: Ely Copper Mine, Vershire, VT | collected 2017
CGGCGCGGGTGGCTAGGTATTCCCCGGGGCTCCGGCTAAAGCAACCAACAACGATAATTTAACCCACTTCCCCGACGCCCGGCGCGACCCAATCGGGATCGCGCCGGTGTGCTTTTCAGGTGCTGGCAGCCGCGTCGCCTCGGAGCTATCCGCGGTAGTGGGTCAGTTTGAGATCCGACGCGGTCGATCCGGCGATGGTCACGCCTGCGATGGAAGCAGGCGTTACGGACAAACCATGGTCGCTTGAAAATATGGTGCGGATCGGCGACGAATGGGAAGCCAACGAGAGAGTCGATGATGCCGAGTGATTCGAAGGCCAAATCCGAAGAAACACTGGTAAAGTGCAGCTTCTGCGGCAAAACGGTAGAACAGGTTCGCCGAATGATCTTCGGGCCTAATTCAGTCTTCATCTGCGACGAGTGCGTGTTTCTTTCGCTCCAGATCATTTCCGAGGGATCGTTCAATCTCCACGCTGCCTACTTTGGGTTTGAGGCTATCGCGAAACTCCTGTATCCGCTGACGCTCTGGTTTGATCGCAAAGGGAAGTCAAACTGACCCACTACCCTATTCGCGCCCGGCTTGCGCCAACGCCCCATAAACGGCTAGGGATTTTCCGGGGACCCCATCATGACCACACTGCCCGTCTTCGCCATCGTCGTCGTCGCCCTGGTAGTCATCGGCATGCTGATCTTCGTCCCGTTCATCTTCCGGCTGCTTATCCGCCTCGCCTTTTTTCTCATACCCGTGGCGGTCGCCGCGGCGGGTGTCGCGATGATCATGAACGACGAAACGATCTTCGAAAGGCCCGGCGCCGAGCAACGCGTGATCCGGTTCGTCACGATGAACTCCGCGGCCGCCAGCGCGTCGGGTTCCGGCTCGGTGACTTGCCGGATGGGCATTCAGCCCAACGCAGTACCGACTCCCTCCGCGCCCGCGCCGAAGAAGCGCGCCGAAAAGGAAGCGCACGCCAATGGGCCTGAGCCCGTACGCAGGCTGGAACCGACCGCGACCCCGGCGCCGCTCGACGATGTCTATCCTGAATTGATTCGCCGCTCATATCCGGGAATCCCGCGCCAGAAACTGTTCCAACTCTCGCTAGACACGATCAACTCGCTCGGTGGTTGGAAAATCGTCAAGGCGGATCTCCGCAACTTCACCATCGATTGCATCTACACGTCGCGAATCTTCAAATTCGAGGACGACGTGAGGATCGCAGTAGAATCATCAGGTGAGATCGACGCGTGCGCGCGCTCCGGCCTGGCGCGCCCCGACGCGACCTCGATACTGCGCTACTTCCCCGGCGACATCGGCGCCAGCGTTGGGCATATCAAGCAATTTTACGAGGCGCTCGAGCCCAAGATGGACGAGGTTTACAAGCAAGCGCAGGACCAGGAGAACGCCAAGAAGCCGCACTGAGCAGGGGTGACCCCTGGCCGTGGCGACGGCGGCGCAGTATTAACGCCGCGCTCCGTTGTCGCGCGCGGCCGGTAGGCGAGGGTGCAGGCGGCGCATGCTGAATCTTTTGTGTCATTCTAGAGCGAAGCGAAGAATCCCGGCTCCTTCCTGGCCTCTCTCTGACGTGGAGCGGCCGCGCTTCCGGCGCGGGTGCGGGTACTGATTCCAGGATGCCCTTCTCTGCGCGCCCTTTTTTTTGTGTCATCCCGAGCGAAGCCGAGAGATCTCGCGCGCGCCAGCGCGTGTCTGGCCGACGCCGGACGCCGGGCATCCGTCGAGATTCTTCGCTACAGCAGCTTCCGCTCAGAATGACACGAGGGGTCACGCACTTTCCTGTGTCATCCCGAGCGCAGCGACTGGCGCGCAAATTCCTAAAGATCCGCGGTTCACGCCAGGGTTGGGGATGAACTAATTCAGCCTGACCCCGCCGGATTTGGCGTGCTATGCGTATGCTATGGTCAACCGCCAGGATGCCTCATGCTTGCCGGGCTTGCCCGAAATCGGACGACACCAGCGTCTGGCAGAAATAGTTTTTGACGAAACAAAGCTAGCCATAGAGCGGAGCCGTCCCAAAACCACTACGAATGGTAGAAATTGCTCTTTTCGGCTCTTTTCGAATAGTCAGAATCGCGCCCGTCGCAGGCTGACGCGGAGCACGTCAGGGCCCGGTTGAAGTACGTACGGCGCGAAACTAGCATCCGAATCACGATCCGGAACCGGACGCGGAAAATGAAGCGGCGTTACACGCGAGCCAATTCGAAGACCATCCGAGCACGGGCTGCTCGCAAGGCGTCCGTGAAGACTCCCAAGCGCGCGGCTCCGAGCAAGCGCGTCATTCTGATGGTCGGTACACGCAAGGGTGCGTTCATCTACTGCGCCGACGCAACGCGCTCACGATGGCGCCTGGACGGGCCGCATCACCTCGGCGAAATAGTCAATCACGTCGTGCTCGATCCTCGTGACGGCAACACGATGCTGATGGCGGCGCGCGCCGGACATCTTGGGCCTACTATTTTCCGATCGACCGACCTGGCGCGCACGTGGAAAGAAGCAGCCCAGCCGCCGGCGTTCCCAAAGGCGGCGCCGGGCCAGAGCGGACGCGCGGTCGAGTACACCTTCTGGCTGTCGCCGGCGCATCGCGATGATCATGACACCTGGTATGCGGGCACGTCGCCGCCGGCGCTGTTTCGCAGCGAAGATGGCGGAGTTACGTGGCGCGGCGTCGATGGCTACAACGACCATCCGATGTATTCCAAGTGGAATCCGCCCGGCGGGGGAACACCCGACGGACCGGTGCTGAGTTCGGTGAATGTGGACCCGCGCGATGCGGCGCACGTATATATGGTCACCTCCGACGGCGGTGCATTCGAAACTCACGACCAGGGACAGTCGTGGCGCTCGCTCAATCGAGGCGTCGAGGCGAACTTCCTGCCCGATCCATATCCGGAGTACGGACAGGACGTGCATTGCATGTGCTTGCATCCGCGCAAGCCCGATCGCCTCTACCAGCAGAATCACTGCGGCATCTATCGGATCGATCGCCCCAGCGACCAGTGGGTGCGAATCGGCAACAACATGCCCCGGGCGATCGGCGACATCGGCTTTGGCATAGTGTTGCATCCGCGCGATCCGGATACGGCGTGGGTGTTCCCGATGGACGGCACCACGGTATGGCCGCGGACCAGTCCCGACGGGCGGCCGGCCGTGTACCGGACGAGCGACGCCGGCGCGACGTGGACCCGCCAGGATCGCGGGCTGCCGCGCGAGCATGCATGGTTCACCGTCAAGCGCCAGGCGTTTTGCGCCGACGACTGCGATCCCGCCGGGCTATACTTCGGCACCACCAGCGGCGAGCTGTGGATGAGTCCGAACGAGGGACGCAACTGGCGTTGCCTCGCGGCGCATCTGCCGCACATTTATTCGGTTGTCGCGGCAACAGTTCCCTGATGCGCGTGGCGATTCCAAGTCCGCTCCGTTCTTATACGCAGGGCCGCGGCGAGCTGACGGCGGCCGGCGCGACGTTCGCCGAGCTGCTCGACAATCTCGACCACGCGTGTCCGGGAATCCGCTTTCGCATGATCGACGAGCAGGGGCGCATCCGCAGGCATATCCGCTTCTTCGTAAATCGGGAGCAGGTTGCCGATCTGGCTCAGGAACTGCACGGCGATGACGAAGTGCAGATCATCTGCGCGCTCAGCGGTGGATGAGCGAACCGCGCATCCGTCGCGGCCGCTTTTGACAAGATGCACGCGACTGGGCCAAGCTGTGATCGTATGGCGATGCGGGAAGCTCAGATCGACGCGCTGGCGACTCATCTCGTGCAGGGGCTGATCGATCGCGGCGTGATCAAGCCCAAGGGCGAGATGAAGGACCTGGTCGCGTGCGTGGTCGAGCTGATGTCGGCGAATTTCGAGACCGAAGCGCAGATCGACGAAGAGGCCGACAAGATGGCGGAGGCGGAGGCGCGCCGCGATACGCGCCTGGACGTCACCCGGCTGCGCAGTTTGATTCGCCAGCGCTTGGCCGAGAAAAAGAACTTCACGCTCTAGCCGGCATGCTCGCATAGTAAAGTCTTCATGAAGCTCACCGAAGCACGAGTGCTGTTCCTGGCGCGCGAGTCACTGGCAAAATTGCGCGACGAGGGCTTGGCCGAGATCGCGAACTTTCCGCTCGCGCTTCGCCAGGCGCGCGAAATCGTTGCGCAGTTCAACGAGCAGGGCGACGAGATCGATGCTGCAGTGCGGCGCAAGATCAAGTCGATCAAACGCGGCGTCGTCGAGGGTTCCAACGAATGGACCATCCTCTACAAGCGCTACCGCGACGAAGAGATGCGCAAGAAGGGCCCCCAGCGGCAGGGATGACCCCTGCGTACCGCGTCGGGTCGGCGGTTGATACAATCGGGGCATGGACGATAACGAATTTCGCCAGCGGTCCGATATCGCCTTGAGCAAAGTCGCGAAATGGCTCGAGGACCTCGACCCGGACGAAGTCGATTACACCACCGCCGACGGCGTCGTGACGATTGAGTTCGCGGGCGGCGCGAAGTTTATTCTGTCGAGGCAATCGCAGATGAAGCAGATGTGGCTCGCCGCCGGCTCGCATGGATTCCATTACAGTTGGGACGCGGCTGGCGGTCTGTGGCTCGACGACAAGGACGGCCACCAGTTGTTTCCGCGTCTGGCAGAGGCGATATCCGAGCAGCTCGGGCATCCGGTGGAGTTCTGAATTTCCGTCGCCAGGGCGGGGAAAAAGATCCGGGGTCGCTCGGCTTCGCCGACTCCGCTCGGGATGACACAAAAAAGTCGATGCGGCGGCTACACCCTCACCTGACCTCTCCCGTAAGATAGCGGGCGAGGTACCAGCGGTGGCGAATGGAGCAAAAATCCGGGGTGCGATCTCGGGATTTGGCGAGGTCGCCGCGCGGGCGCATCTCCCCGGATGGCGCACGCGCGAAAATATAGCTATCGGCGCGATCCACGATCCAATCTCGGAGCGCCGCCACGAGGCGATTCGGCTAATCAAGAATGTTCGGGTGTACGACGACCTCGAGTTGATGCTCGACGGCGAGGCGCCCGACTTTGTCGATGTCGCCAGCCCCCCGGGGATGCATCATGAGGCCGCGCGCGCGGCGCTTAGAGCGGGCGCGCACGTGCTGGTCGAAAAGCCGGCGGCGCTCACGCTGGCCGGCTTCGACGAACTCGCCGCGATTGCCGCGGAAAAACGGCGCGTGCTGATGTGCGTGCACAATTGGAAATACGCGCCTGCCTATGCGGCCGCGCGCCGGGCGGTCGAAGCAGGGCGGCTTGGCGAGATTCGTTTCATGTCGATCGACCGGCTGCGCACAGAGCCTGCGGGCGCCGGCGCAAGCGGCGGCAGGTGGCGCGCGTCGGCGGCCTCAGGCGGAGGGATTCTGATCGATCACGGATGGCACGTGTTCTACCTGATGTATTGGATGCTCGGCGGCGAGTCGCCGGTGTCGATTTCGGCGCGGCTTGAATCGCCGGCGGGCCTGGACGTTGACGACCTGGCCGACGTGCGAGTTCGGTTCGGGGCGGGGCGTGTGGCGCGTGCGCATCTGTCGTGGCGCGCGCCGGTGCGCAGAACTTCGGCGCTTATCTATGGAGAGCGCGCGAGCATCGAGATCGAGGGGGATCGGGTGCGCCTGACTGATCGGTCGGGCAAGGCTGAAGACCTATCGGTGGCTGACATTCCCGACGATTCGTACCATTCGGCGTGGTTCGGCGCCGTCGCGCAAGAGTTCGAGCAAGCTGTCTCCGAAGGAGGCAATTCATCCATTGCTGTTGCAAGCCGCAATTTGGCCGAGGCACGCGCCGCATTGGCGCTAATCGATGCAGCGCGAAGATCAGCCGTGAACCACGGCGTCGAGATAAATATCCCGTAGAATCGGGTATTTAGAGCGAAATGTCTCCCCGGGGACATTTTCGTTCGAACTGATCGCCTGACCGCTCGGACTGTCACTCTTGACTTTCGGGAACGCGACGGTAAAGTTGCCATTGACCGAAAGGTTAGCCGCATTACCGAGTCGGGAGGATTATGGGCGCACCGCAGGCCAAACAACTAGACTCATCCGAGGCGCGCACGCAGTCGCAGGATTCGCGAGACGAGATTCTGAAGGCGGCGATGCAGCTCTTTGCCAATCGCGGATTCCATGAGACGTCGATGTCGGAAGTGGCGCGCGAGGCGCGGGTCAGCAAGGCGCTGATTTTCTGGCATTTCAAGACCAAGGAATAGCTGTTCGTGGCGGTGCTGAACCGGCTGTTGGAGCCGTATTTCATCGATTTTGCGGAAGAAGCGGCGATGGACGAGCGGGCGCAGATTGAGAAGCTGGTCGAGGCCTACCTGTTGTTCGTGCGCGACAACGCGAGCTCGGTGCGTTTCTTCCTGGCGCAGATGCTCCACGACCAGCGGCTGTCCGAGAATCTCAACGACCAGGTGCTCAAGCTGTATAGCGGATATCGCGCGATGCTGGTGGAGCTGATCGCGCGCGCGCAGCAAAAGGGCATCTGCACGGCGCGGCCGGCGCCCGAATCGGCGGCGGCGTTTCTGCTCTCGGCGCTGAACGGATTGCTGATCGAATACTTGTTCATGGGCGCAAACGCCGTCGATCCGGAAGGGGCGGTGGCGATGGTCGGCGAATGGCTGTTCGGGGGCTTGCCGGGGTCATCTTCATCGGAGGATGGCGGCACGCCGGCCGCCTGAATTTTTCACTTTTTTCACTTTGTTCAAAATCCAGGAGAACGCGCCAGCATGCGAATCCCGCTAAGACAGATGATCGATCTGGGCCGCTACATGCGCGCGAAGAAGCGGTCGGGGGAGAAGTATTTTCCGTTGGTGCTGATGCTCGAGCCGCTGCATGCGTGCAACCTTGCCTGCATCGGATGCGGGCGAATCGTCGAGTACAAGGACACGATTCGCGACATGATGCCGCTGGACGAGGCGCTGCATTCGGCCGAGGAAGCGGGCGCGCCGATCGTGTCGATCTGCGGCGGCGAGCCGCTCATGTACAAGCATATCGTGCCGCTGACCGAGCGATTGATCGAGGATCAGAAGCGTCACGTCATGATCTGCACCAACGCGGTCCTGCTGGACCGATTCGTCAAGCAGGTGGCGCCGAGTCCGTACCTGAGCTTCAACCTGCATCTGGACGGGATGCGCGAAACCAACGATCGCGTGACCGACCGGCCGGGGCATTTCGACACCGTCGTGAAGATGATCAAGATGCTCAAGCAGAATGGCTACCGGGTGCAGACCAACACGACGGTGTTCCGCGAGACCAGCGGTGAAGAACTCGAAGGGATGGTCAAGTACCTGACGAGCCTGGGCGTCGATGGGATGCTGCTGAGCCCCGGCTATCACTACCAAGTGCTGAACAACGACGGCGAGTATCTGCGCAAAGAGGATATGCCGGCCAAGTTCCTCAAAGTCCGCGACATGGCCAACGACTACAAGATCGTCAATACGCCGATATACCTGGACTACCTGGTCGGCAAACGCGACCTGCAGTGCAGTCCGTGGACGACGGTGACGCGCAATCCGCGAGGATGGAAGGGGCCCTGCTACCTGATAACCAACGGGCACTACAAGACGTTCAACGAAATGCATGCGGCGACGGACTGGGAATACTACCGAACCAAGCAGGATTTCCGCTGCCGCGACTGCAAGCTGCATTCGGGATTCGAAGGCACGGTGGCGCTTGATTTCGGCAAGAATCTCAAAGACTCGTGGCGGATGGTGCGGCATTACGTGGCGTGAGGGATTGCTTGCGCTGTCGAAGCACAGAGCGCTCGCGCGCAGTTGACCAATCACGCTTGCCAAGCGGGAGGGGGAGCGATCGCGTGGGGAAGAATTCCGGCCAGTCTTTCAGCGCCGCGGTCGGGCCAACGTCAGCGCCGCCGGCATCGGAGCAAGAGAAGCGAGACGTGTTTGACTTGCACAGCTATTTAAAGGAGCGCGCGCAAATTATCGAGCGAGCGCTCGCTCAAAGCGTCGAGGAACCCGCGGGTGCGGCGGCGCGCTTGCATGAGGCGATGCGCTACTCGCTGCTGGCGGGCGGCAAGCGGCTGCGGCCGGTGCTGGTGCTGGCGTCGTGCGAGGCGGTCGGAGGGAAAGCCGAGGCGGCGATGGGACTGGCGTGCGCGGTCGAGATGATTCACACCTACTCGCTGATTCACGACGACCTGCCGTGCATGGACGATGACGATATGCGCCGCGGGCGTCCGACCAATCACAAGGTCTATGGCGAAGCGATCGCGACGCTGGCGGGCGACGCGCTGCTGACGGACGCATTCAAGGTGCTCGCGCGCTCGGCGCACAACAGCGCGCCGCCGGCACTCGTGCTGGAAACGATCGCGGAGCTCGCCGGCGCGGCGGGATCGGCCGGGATGGTCGCGGGGCAGGTGATCGATCTGCTCGGCGAGGGCAAGTCGAAGACGGTCGAGGAGCTCGAGGAACTGCACGGCAAGAAAACCGGGGCGCTGTTCCTGGCGTCGGTTCGCGGCGGTGCGCGCCTGGGCGGCGCGAGCGAGGCGCAAATCGACTCGCTCGACGCATACGCGCGCGCGCTTGGGCTGGCGTTCCAGGTCGTCGATGACCTGTTGGATGTTCAAGGCACGCCCGAGCAGATGGGCAAACGCACGCAAAAGGACGTCGCGCGCGGCAAGGCGACCTATCCCGCGATATTGGGAATCCAGCGCTCGCTCGATTTGGCGCGCGAGCTCGAAACGCGAGCGCATCGCGCAATTGCCGGTTTCGGGGATAGCGCCGACGCGCTGCGCCACATTGCAACCTTCGTCGTGGAGCGAAAGCTGTGAACGCAGCCCAAGCGTCGGTGGAAATTGCGGGAACGCATTCGCGCCAGGCCGTGCTGGTGGAGCCAGGGCGGCTCGAATTGCGCGACTACGTCGCGCCGCATCCGGGGCCGGGCGAATTGCTGATTCAGATCCGCTGCGCGTTGACTTGCGGCACCGATCTGAAAATGTTTCGGCGCGGACATCCGCTGTGGAAACTTCCGATTGCTTTCGGCCATGAGTTTTCCGGCGTGGTGATGGAAGCCGGCAAGGGCGTGACGTTCAAGGCCGGCGACGAAATAATGGCTGCGCCGACCGCGCCGTGTGGGATCTGTTTCTACTGCCAGCATGGGCAGCAGAATCTTTGCGACGATGCGGTCGGGCGGATGGTGCTCGGCGCGTATGCGGACCTGCTGCTGCTGCCGGCGCACGTCGTCGCGTGCAACACGTTTATCAAACCCGCGGACTTGCCGTTCGAAGAAGCCGCGCTGCTTGAGCCGCTTTCGTGCGTGGTTCATGCCCAGGAAATGGCGCGTCCCGAAAAGAGCGAGACGGTGGCGATCATCGGCGGCGGCGCGTTCAGTCTGCTGCACATGCTCGTGCTGAAGGCCGCGGGCGTGCGCGAGGTGGCGGTCGTGGGGCGGGGCGCCAAGCGCCTGAAGTGGGCGCAGGAGATGGGCGCGGACCGGGTGATCGACGCGCGCAGCGTCGATGCGGCCGCGGAAATCGCGCGGCTCAACGGCGGCTTCGGTCCCGACCTGGTGATCGAGGCCACGGGACAAGTCGAGGGATGGCAGGATGCGGTGGCGCGCGTGCGGCGCGGAGGACGGGTGGTTTTTTTCGGCGGATGCCCGGTGGGCACGGTGCTCAGCGTCGATACGCGATCGATGCATTACGACAATCTGACGTTGATGGCGCCGTTTCATTTTCGCCCGCGCGACGTGCGGCGCGCCTACGAATTGCTCGAGGGGCGTGCGCTGAATGCGGGCGCGATCGTCAACGCGCGAATGCGGCTTGACGATTTGGTGAAAGTGTTTGCGATGCTGGAGCGCGGCGTGGTTCTGAAATGCGCCGTGATTCCATGAGTGGTTTGCGATGAGGTTGCGGCGGGTTGCCGCGGGACGCGGGCTGAGTTCAGGCAAGGGTGAAATATGAGTCAGGCTATTGAAATTGGAAGCACGGCGATTGCCAGGTCGCCGCATGACGAGTTCGTCGCGAAGGTTGATTACACCGTAGAGCGCGCGCAGCGTGCGCTTATCGCGCTGCAGAAGCCCGAGGGCTACTGGCACGCGCCGCTGGAGGCCAATGCGGAGATGAACGCGGAGTTCATCATCTTCAACCATTTCATGGACACGGTCGATCTCGAGGTCGAAGCGCGGCTGAAGAAGCATCTGCTGGAAATTCAGAGTCCGGACGGGAGCTGGGCGCTTTACCAGGGCAGCGAAGGGCATTTGTCGACGACGATCGAAAGTTATTTTGCGCTGAAGCTCACCGGCATGCGCGCGGGTGACGAGCCGATGGCGGCGGCGCGGCGCTGGATCCTGTCCAAGGGCGGCATCGTGAACTGCGGAACGCTGGCGCGCTTCTACCTGGCGGCGATGGGACAGATAACATGGGATGCGACGGCTGCGCTGCCGGTCGAACTTGCGCTTTTCCCGAACTGGTTCCCGTTTAACATTTACGAGCTCGGCTCATGGGCGCGCGGAACGCTGATGGGACTGATGATGCTTCAGGCGGCGCGTCCCGAAAAAAAGATCGATTACCAGCGCGGAGTGCTGGAGCTGTTCATCGAGCCGCCGCATTTCACGAAGTTCAAACAGCCGCGCGGAAAAAAATTGCTGTCGCTGCGCAACGCGCTGAACCTCGCCGACCGGGCGCTGCGATTCTACGATCGGCACAAAATCAAATCGATCCGCGCGCGCGCGCTGCGCCACACGGAAAACTGGCTCATCGAGCATCAGGCGGCCAATGGCTCGTGGGGCGGAATCGAGCCATGCTACCTGCTGAGCGCGATGGCTCTGAAAGCCAACGGCTACCGCAACGACCATCCGGTGTTGAAGAAGGCGATCGAGGCGTCGCACGAACTGATTTGGCATTTCAACGACTACGACATGTACATGCCGTGCGTGTCGGTCAACTGGGACACGGCGCTCGCGGGCCGCGCGCTGCTGGATTCGGGATTGCCGGCCGACCATCCGGTGCTGAAGCAGGCATCGCAATGGTTTATCGATCATCAGATTTTCAAGAAGGGCGATTGGTCAGTAAAGCGGCCCGAGCTCGAACCGGGCGGATGGGCGTTCGAGTTTTACAACGACTGGTATCCCGACGTGGACGATTCGGCGGTAATTCTGTCGGTGATGGCGGATTCGGCAGCCGATGATGCCGCGGCCGGGGAGCGCGCGATCCGGGTTGGCGCGAACTGGGTAATGGGAATGCAATCGAAGGACGGCGGCTTCGCGGCGTTCGACGCCGACAACGATTCAACCTGGCTCAATCATTTGCCGCTCGCGGACGTGGAAGCGGTGACGGATCCGTCGTGTCCCGATCTCACCGGCAGGGTGCTCGAGATGATGGCGTCGGTCGGCTATCGCACCGAGCATCCGGTGGCGAAACGCGCGATCGAATGGCTCAAGCGAAATCAGTCGCCAGCGGGCGGATGGTGGGGACGCTGGGGCATCAACTATATCTACGGCACATTCTCGGCGCTGTCGGGCTTGCGCGCGATCGGCGTCGATATCAACGAGCCGTGGATCAAGCGGGCGGTCCAGTGGCTCAAGTCCAAGCAGAATCCCGACGGCGGATGGGGCGAGAGCCCGCTGTCGGACAAAGATCCCGCGTGGCACGGGCGCGGGAACAGCACGGCGTCGCAGACGGCGTGGGCGCTGATCGGATTGATCGCGGGCGAGTCAGGGATCAGCGAACACGCGATGCGCGGCGCGCAGTGGCTCTCAGAGCGGCAGAACGATGAGGGTGCGTGGGACGAGACGGAATCAACCGGCAACGGATTTCCGAATCATTTTTATCTTCGCTATTACATGTACGCGCATTATTTTCCGCTGATGGCGCTTGGGCGGTTGCGCCGGCGGCTGGCGGAGACGGCGTCACGTTGAGCGCATCGCGATGAAGGCGATTTCAATTCTCGGCTCGACCGGATCGGTCGGCGTCACCACCCTGGACGTGGTCGGCCGATTCAGCGACCGATTTCGCGTCGTCGCGATGGCGGCGGGACGCAACCTGGATCTGCTGATCGAGCAAGTGAAGCGCTTTCATCCCGAACTCGTCTCGGTGGCGACGCCCGAACTCGCGCGCGAACTGGCGGCGCGCGTCGGTCCGCAGCGCGTGACGATCGTTCACGGACTCGAAGGCGCGATCGCCGTCGCAACGCATCCCGCGGCGAAGCTGGTGATGTCGGCGCTGGTCGGTGCGATGGGACTGCGGCCGACGCTGGCCGCTATCAAGGCCGGCAAGGACATCGCATTTGCCAACAAGGAAGTGCTGGTCATTGCGGGCGAGTTGATCACGGCGGCGGTGCGCGAGAATCGCGTGCGGCTGCTGCCGGTGGACAGCGAGC
>VFSW01011644.1_pt1 | contig 12332 bp, 14 predicted proteins | sample 5358111 | NCBI WGS metagenome assembly VFSW01 (sample SAMN11554181, study PRJNA540505) | mine drainage metagenome | isolation source: sediment from site ElyBrook_90M | place: USA: Ely Copper Mine, Vershire, VT | collected 2017
GGTGAGCGTGCAGGAGGTTGCCGTGGAGGTGATCGGCAACGCGAGAGTGGTGGATACTCCGTTGACGGGTGCTTCGGTGGCCATCTAGACCGTCCTTTCAATCATGTGGCGCTCGCAAGTTCGCCGTTGCTATAGGTGAGCGTTCGGGCGGTGGCAACGCCCAGGCCCGGGTACGACCAGACCGCCGACGGGCCGGGCAGTATCCCCGCCTCGTCCACGTAGAAGACGGACGCAGCGGGCGCGCTCGAGACGGTGAACTGGAGGTAGGCGACCGTCGTGGTTGCGGGCGCGACGGCGGTGCCCGTACTCACCTCCCACGCGGTCTGCGAGGTGGTGATCGGCGCGCCGGGCGACGTAGAGACCAGCGTTGCCCCGTCGTACCAGGCGACGCTCGCCTGGGCGCTCTCGTGCGATCCGCCGTCGAGGAACGCCGCCGTCCACGAGTAGGTATCGCCCGCGACGACCGGGTAGGGGCCGACCTCGACCGTCATGTTCCCGAGCGCCGCCGCGGTCATCTCGAGCGACCAGGCGCCGTCAAGCGCGTGGGCGTTCGATCGCGCGAATGAGGCGTTCGCCACGTCCGCCGCCGATCCGGTAGTGACCTCGTAACTCGCGTCGTCGCGGCAGAGCAGGTTCGGGGTGACGTTCAGGCTACGGACCACCCACTCGAAGGCGTGGGTGAGAACGCCTGCGGAGTAGGCGTAGGCGGTGACCTTCGCGGGCACCGGGTAGGAGAGCCCGGGAATCGCGTCGTCGGCGATCGCCCGCAGTTCGGACCCCGAGTTGTCCCGCAGGTAGACGCCGAAGCCGAAGGTCTGTGCGACCCACGCCCCGCCCGTGTAGATCGATCCCCCGCTACCCGCGGTGCTTTGCGTGAGCTGCACGTCGTCCGTACCCGCGAGGGCCTGCGAGAACCCGCCCGCGAGAAGGCTGGACCCGGGTTGGAGCACGACCCAGTAGGTGCCCGCCGCGAGCGCCTGGGGCAGCGGAACGGCGAAGAGCGACGGGGCCGACGCCACGCCAACGGGTAGCCACTCGGGCGGAACGACGCAGCCGACGAGCGGGATACCCGAGGGCGCGCCCCCGCTATCGACCTGAAGGGTCACGAGTACGTCCTGGCCCGCGCCCACGGCCCCGAGGGCGAGGTCGACGTGGCCGAGGGTGGCCGGCGCGGCGAGGGTGAAGGACTGCGCCAGCGAGGTCGCACCCATCTCCGTTACCGACGACGTCAGCGTCGGGTCGGTGCCGATCGCCGCGCCGTTGTAGGTGAATACGGCGGCGTGGGTCGTGAGCAACTGATTGACGTGGCCGACCAGCGTCGCCTGCCCCGGGGTCGCGGCCTGCCAGGTCATCCGGTGAACCCCAACTGCGCGGAGAGCGTCAGCGTGTCGCCCGCCGTCCAGGCAAACGAGGGCGAGATCAGCGCGTGGTCGAGTAGATCCCCCGAGTTCACCGCGACGCTGGCGAGCGAGAACAGGCCCGCCTCGGTGATCGTGTAGCTCACGCCGTTCACGGGGAACTGGAACTGGAAGATGGTCGCGGCCCCGTTCGATAGCGGGGTGGCAACAACCGCGCTGACCTGCGCGCGCGTGAGTTCGGCGTACAACTCCGTGTCGGTGATCGCGGGCGTTCCCGTTCCCGTCCCCACCGCCCCGTAGAGAGGCGTAAGGAAGGCCGCCTGCGATCCGATCAGCGACGCCTGGTCCTGCGTCCCCGCCCAGGCGACGGCGGCGGCGAGGTCGTTCAGCCCGGCGGTGCAGGGAATATTCTTCGCCCGCGCGCGCCCCGTTGACCGCCCGTCACGCCAGGTCTCGAGCGTGAGGAACCAGGCGAGGGCAATCGGCTCGGCTACGTCCATGACCCATCCTCCCAGACCCCCGTATCGTACGTCACCGGCGCGCCGCCCGAGACGGTGTAGGCGTCCGTGACCGTGATCGCGTCCGCCTCGTCAAGGTACTGGTTTAGCACCGTCACCGTCGTGGACGACGCGCTGGCGCTTGAGTTGGCACCCGAGACGGCGCTGAAGAGATCCTGAATGGTGAAGGGGCGACCAACGCCGCCAGCGCCCGTGAAGCCGAGATCGCTCATACATTCACCCTACGTCATCCGAATCGCCGTGACCTGCGTCTTCCGAAACCCGCCCTGCTGGAAGAGCACCATCTGCTGGATCACGAAGAACGTGCCGACGAGCCCGAGGGCGTAGCCGTTGGCGCTGTTCGGAATCTGGCTAAGGTGCCCCGCGAAGGTCTGGCCGCACCGGAACCAGCCGAGCCAGGACTCGTCGGTGTAGAAGGTGAACCGCTCCTGGGGCGCGCCGTACTCCTGAAGCGTCGCCTTCGCCCGCGCGTAGGCGCTCGCGCTCGTCACGAGCGAGCTATCGGTGATGAGTTCGGCGAATATCCCGTGATTGGGACCGCCGATCGCCGCCTGCTGCCCGGGCAGGTTCGCCACCGCGATCACCGGGAGCTTGTAGCGGTACCAAATCTTTATGACCGTGCCGCCCGACGGGATCGCGCCCACCCCCGCCGTCACCTGGAGCGTCCAGAGGCCGTTCGTAGCCTGCACGAACTGGTAGGGCGTGGTGATCGCCGACGTTCCGTCGTTGATCGAGACCGCCTGGACGACGCCCCCGACGACGAGGTAGGGCGCGCCCGAAATCGTCGTCGACCCCTCGGTCGAGACGATCCCCGCCGCTGCCTTGAGCGTCGTCGACGACACCTCGGGCTGGTACGAGAGCGGCCAGGACGACTGCACGCCGTTGCCGACCCACGAGTCCGTGGGCGGGATCTCGCCCTTCTTCGCCTTGCTCGCGCTGTAGCTGTGCGTGATCACCGCGCCCTCAACGATGCAGCGCGTGTAGAAGGTGGTGGCGTCCCACTCGTAGATCATCGAGTAGGCGAGCGAGCTGTCGATGTGGCACTCCGAGATACTGGGAACGTTCCCCGCCGGCGTATCGGTTACAGTCACGCCCGAGGGCAGCGACTTGCTGGTCGGGTAGAACCAGACGTTGCGCTCGGGGTCGACGAACCAGCCGAAGACCTCGGCCTGGCTCGCCAGTTTCGTGATCGTGTCGAAGGCCGACGACAGTTGCTCATAGTTGAAGTTCGCCAGCGGGACCGTCGGCCCCGGGTAGACGTGGCCCCCGTCGGCTACGCGCGCGGCCTTGAGCCCGCAGTTCGCCTTCGTCACAATGTCCACCATGATGTAGTCGGCGGTGAGCCCGGCGTACTCGCCCTGCACGATCGCGGTGTCCGCGTAGTAGGTGAAGTCGACGCACTGGAGCATCCACTCGACGCGCCCGGGCGCGGTGAAGCGCCACTGCGGGTCGGTCACGATCCCCGCGAAGATCACGCCCGCCGCCGGCTGGCTCGTCGCCCCCTCGTCGGTTAGGACGACGGTGGAGAAGGGCTTGACGAAGAAGTGGGGCGAGTTGGCGGGGACCGAGAATCCGGGGACGGTAGCGGAGTAGTCGTCCACGAGGATGATCGACGCCGTATCGCCCTGGCGCCCGAAGTTCGAGGAGATCGTCGTCTGCATCGTCGCGCCCGACCAGGCCATGAAGGTCGCGAGGTTGATCGGGCTGCCCCCCGGCTCCGTCACGGTCAGCGTTAGGTGCGGGGTGATCATCGCGCCGTCAGCCGCGTTCCCGAGCCGGGGACGAGAACCGTGGCGAGCTGGCGCCCCATCGCGTTGAGCGCGTGATTCAGGTCGCCGTAGACCTGCCCGGACATGGTGAGGTGAATCTGAATGATCGTGCCCCCGCTCGACCCGTCCCCGCGGGCGGGCGCGCTGGTCGGTAGCGGGGAGATCCCGCCCCGGATCGCTCCGGCCCCGCCGGGCAGCCCGGAGAGCGGGAGAACCAGCTCCGGCCCCGCCTCGCCGACGATAGCCAGGGTGGGCGAGGTGACCATCCCGCCGGTGGCGAGGTGGTGGATATTGCGTTGTGCGACCGTTGACGTCGGCGTGTGTATCCGGGTGCGCTGGGCGTTGGTCGAGAGCTCCTTCACGGCCTTCACCGTGCCGTCCACCGTCGTCTTCATCGTCTTCACGGAGTTGGTCGCCCCGGTGACCGCACCCTTTACCGCGTCGAAACCGCTGACGATGCCGCCGGTAATGTCGCCGAAGACGCTCGTGACGTCGTGGAAGACCCCCTTCACCGTATTGACCGCCGCCTCCGCGCCCCCGACGACCTTGCTCCAGAGCGCCTTGAAGAAGTTCTCGATCGGCTGGATCACGTTGGTGTTGAACCACGAGGCGACGGCGTTCCAGACGCCCATCACCCCGTTCCACGCCGTAGTCGCGCCCGAGGAGGTCGCGCCCCACAGGGCCTTGAAGAATCGCTCGACGGGCTGGATCACGTTCGTGTTGAACCACGACGCCACGGCGTCCCAGACGCCCGATACCGCGCGCCAGGCGTCCGCCGCCGCCGTCTTGATCGCGCCCCATACCGCGTCGAAGGTTCGCTTGACCGGCCCGATCACGGCGGTATTGAACCAGGATGCCGCGGCGTCCCAGGCGCGCTTGACCCCGTTCCAGGCGTCCGCCGCGCCCGAGGTGATCTTGCGCCAGAGAGCGACGACGAGGTTGGCGATTGCCTGCACAACGTGGGCGTTGAACCAGGCCGACGCGCCGTTCCAGGCGTTCGCGAAGTCGTTCCAGGCCACCATCGCCGCGTGGCCGATCTGGCGCAGGTGGGTCGTCACGTACGTCGCGGCGAGGGCGAGGGCGAGAATCGCGACGATCGCGAGCCCGATCGGGTTGGCATCGAGCGCCGCGTCGAGCACGCCCTGCATGACCGCCCACGCCTCGGTGACCGCCTTCGCAACCTTCGCGGCGGTGACGAAACCGTAGATCGCGATAACCGCGATGCCGATCCACTTGGCCAGCGTCTGGTTGTGCTGGACCCAGTCGATGATGTGGTTCACGATCGTGAGCGTCTTCTCCGCGACGTGGGTGAGTACCGGCAGGAGTTTCTGGCCGAGCTCGATGAAGATCGACTCCGCCGCCGCCTTCAACTTCTTCATCTCGCCCTCGAACGTCTTCTGCTTCTCCGCCGCCGCCTTCGCCGCCTCGCCCTCCTTCGTTACGGCGATCACGGACTTGTGATAGGCGGGCAGGCCGTTAGCGACGATGCCCGCCACCATCCCGGCGCTCTTGCCGAAGAGCGCCTGCATGACGGAGGTCTGCGAGAACGCCTTCGACGACTGGTTCAGCGCCGAGATCTGGGTGCTAAGCGCCGTCTCCTGCTTCTTGAGCGCCTTCGTCTGCGGCTCAAGACCAAGCGTCGAGAGCTGGACCTGGAGGCGGTACGCCTCCTGCATCGCCTTGACGTCCTTCGTCACGCCCGGTAGGCGCGCCATCGCGTCGTGGAGTTTGCCGATCGCCGCGTTGATCCCGATGAACTTGCCCCGCGAGTTGGTGAGTTCGATCCCGAGTGCCGCGAGGGTCTTCTGCGCCGTTGACGACGGCGTAACAAGGCCCTGGATGACGGTCCCCGCCATCCTCATCGCCTGGCGCCCGCCGCCGGCGCTCTTGGACAGTTCGACCATGAACCCCGAGAGTTGGGCCAGCGTCATGCCCGACCCCGCGATCTTCGGCTCGAGCCGGGTCAGCGTCTGCGCCAGACCGTCGCCCGAGACGCCGAGCAGGCGCTGGGCGTTGAACATCGTATTGGCCGCGCCCGCCGCCTGGTTCACCTTGAGGTGGAAGACCATCATTATGTCGGCCAGCGCCTTCGTGGTCGTCGTGAGGTCGCCGCCACTGGCCTCGGCCAGCGTCATCGCGGCGTTCATGAACGTCACCGCCTGCGCCGCCGAGAGCGCGTGCCCGTACATATTGACGAACTCGCCGGCGATCGGCGAGAACGCGGTCATCATCTCGCTCGCCGTAAACGTGGTCTGCCCGCCCGTCTTGAGGAAGGCGTTCCCGATCTTCTGCGCGGCCTGCTCCGTAATCCCCGCCTGCCCCGCGAGGGTCGCGGTGGAGTTCTGGAATCCCATCGCCATCTTGACGCTGACGGCGGCGACGCCGAGGAGGCCCATCATTAGGTACTTCGAGGCACCCGCGAGCAACCCCGTCTTCTCGGTGCTCGTCTCCATCGCCTTCGACGACTCCTCGGTGGCGATCGTCTCCTTGTCGGTCGCCGACGTGTTCTCGTCCGTCGCGAGCGCCTGGTCGCGCGTCGCCCGGGTCATCTCGCGGGTCGCCACCGTATCGCGCTCAACGGCGTCCGCGGCCCCGTTTGACGCTACGTCTGTCTTCTCAAGCGAGGTCGTCATCTGGTCGGCGGAGTCGGCGACCGTCTTGCTCGCCTCCTCGGCCCGCTTGGCGAGCTTATCGACGTTCTCCTTGACGCGGTCGATCCACTCGCTGGCGTTGTCCTTCGCCTCGAGCAGCAGCGCGATCGTGAGGGCCTCAGCCATTGCTCTGCGACTTCCGAACCTGGGCCTCGGCCTGCATAATCAACTCGTACTCCCTTACCTCGCGCCAGGGACGCTCGGCTATCGGGCGAGGATCAATGGCCACACCTAACTGTTCGTGCCACGCCCGCTCAGACCAGAATTTCGCGACTGTCGGGTCGGTAGTCGATCCCGACCGTATCGCTCCCGCCGCCCTCAGCAGAAAACGTACTGGCGTCGTTCGCCGTCTCCGTGTTCGCCTCCACCACCACCTTCGCCACCCGGTCGTACACCGGCGATGGCAGCAACGCGAGCGACCGCTCTAGCTCCTCGAAGGGCGCGGTCGGCAGCGGCAGGTCGTTCTGGTCGGTTAGGTTCCAGGCCACGATCGACTTCGCGACGAGGATTGCCTGGTGGTCCACTACGGCGTCGACGGTGAGCGAGGTCTGGACGGGCACCGCGCCCTTCGCCGTGGGGTCGCCGAGATGCATCGTCGACTCCATGAGCTGACGCATGACCGCATCGGCCTCGCCGTGGCTCAGGCACCGCTTGACGTCGACCCACCAGGTGCCCGGAAGGTCACCGACGAGATCGGAGACGTCGACGCGCTCCGTTGCGTCCCACGCCGATAGAAACCCCATAGTCCCCTCCTTAGTAAGCCGTTGCGACGCCGTTGACGACGACCGCCGAGATCGTCGAGCCGGCGGAGTACATGGCCTGGAAGTCGATCGTTTCCATAACGACCGACTCGGGCTTCGTGTCCTGGTTCGACTTCGAGAGGGTGACGAGCGGCATCGAGAACTCGATGGAGTCGCCCGACGGGTGCGCCAACTTGAACGTCAGCGCCGCCTGCGTGCCGGCCTTCACCTGCGTGAAGAAGTCGTAGAGGCCCGCCGAGAGGTCGTCGAAGACGACGTCGAACGATCCGCTCACCTTCAGCGCGGTCGGGGTGAGGAACGAGACCTCGTTCGACTGCGAGAACGTGTACGTCTCCTTGAGCACGTTGTCAATGTCGAGTTGGAAGTTCGTCGCCTGCTGGAGAATGTTCACCCCGCTGGTGAGGGTGAACTCGGCGAAGACGAACGGCTCCTCGTTGACCGTCACCACCGTGGTCGGGGTCGTAAGGATTGCGACCGACTGGGCCACGAGGTCGGCGGTGAACTCGGCGGGCGTGTTCCCCGCCGTGGCCTTGATCGAGTACTTAGAGACGCGGGTGCCCGCGAACTGGAGGCTCTCGAAGTTACCGATGTTCTTCTCGACCGTGAGCGAGTGCAGGATGTTCGCCTCGGCGATGGTGTGGGTGTAGGACGGCGTCGTGCCCGATACCGTGTCGTTGCCAATCGCCGCGACCAGGTACGGAATGCCGTTGCTCGGGAAGAGCGGGGCGTTGACGTTGCCGGCGTTCTTCTGCTCGCCGTACAGGTTGTAGATCTGCGCGTCGCGAACCGCCTGCATGACGGACGGGGTGAACCAGCCCGGGTCCTGCGCCAGCGTGTTACCCAGCGCGGGTACGAAGTCCGTGGCCACTACCGGCGTGCCGAACGTGACTTCTTTGGCGTCTCCGGTCGCCGAGAGCGACCCGTACTTCTCCTGGAACAGGCTCACACACCTCCACTATCCGCGGCGGGCTTCGCCCTGCGGGTCTTTGTCGATTCCTGACCGGCGCCCTCGTCGGGCGTCTCCGCGGTCGTCTCCGCGGGCGTTTCGGCGGTTGTCTCCGCCGTGAGGGGCGCGCCGTTGGCGTCCACCTCCTCGAAGTAGGGCGAGCGGGCGAGGTCGTCGGCCCGCGGGTCGTCGTCCGTGAGAACCGCGATCTTGTCCGTCGTGACCAGGATCGTGTTCGAGAAGGTTGAGAAGTTACGCCCGCCGACTAGCACCTCGGGGCCTGTTACGCGGAATCGTCTCATGTCAAGCCTTCCCTGATCTTGTCGCGGAAGCCATTCTGCACTTCTTCGGCCATCCTATCCCACACGCGTGACGGAAAGTCGTTAGCCGGCGTGTCTCCCCGGACGACGCTCTTGGCGAAGTAGTCGCCCCCCGCGTCGGACCAGTGGAGCGCCCGGGCGGCCACGGGACGGATGATCTGGCCGCCCGTCGTCCCCTTGATTACGTAGTCGAAGTAGGGCACGTCGTCGGTGAAGAGCATGGTCATCGACCCGACCGTGGTACGGCGCTGGAACTGGAGGCGGTCGCGCCGGCGCCCGGCGTCGGCGCCCGCGGCGCCCGGGGCCGCGGCGCGGGGCGCGGGGCGCATCCGCGGTGCCCACGCGGGGGGGCAGGCGACCGCCCCGCGGCGCGGGTTGAACGACCGGAACGCCTGGGCGTCGTCCTTGACCTCGATCCCCGTCATGCTCATGAGTACTGCACCTTCTCCTTGACCTCGAAGGTCAGCCGGGCGACGTAGTCGAGCCACTCCTGCCCGCCCTCGCCGACGTTGCGCTGGGGCAGGTACTGCCACTTCAGTTTGTCGCCGATCACGAGCAACTGGCTCTGCCCGCCCGTCGCCGGGTCGGTGAGGAGGATCGCGCCCGTGTAGCTCGTTCGAATCTTCGTGATAACGGTGTCGATCAGGTTCGTGAACGCCAGGTTCCCGTTCGGCAGGTTCGGGGCCATCATCCACTCAATGTAGACGTAGATCTGGTGCGTGTCCTGGTAGTAGCCCGTGGTACCGCCCATCGTCTGGCGCGCGCCGTCGCCCTCCGCAGAGAGGATGTACGCCTGGGGCGTCTCCGCCGACGCCCCGACCACCGGGGGATCTACCCACGCCTGGAGCGGCGCGTTGTTGTAGGCACCGACGAGCCCCTGAATCTGCTCCTGCACGTAGTTCTGTATTGCTGTGAGGCTCATTAGTACACCCGACGGTAGGGGGCGAGGAGCGCCTTAATCGAGGCGTAGGCGCGATCGATAGCCGACCCGCCCGCGCCCGAAGATCGCCCGGGCGTGCCCTGCGCCGTAATCGCCGTCGATCCCCGCTCAAGCGCCTGCGCCTTCACGGCCAGCATGGTCGCCCAGCGCAGCGACCCCGGCATTGCCGAGAAGGCCACGCCGGGCAGGTGCCCGTAGAGCGTCGGCGAGGCGAGGGTGATCGTGCCAGGACCCACGGGCGTCGGGGTCATTACCGCGCTCGAGACCGATACCGACGTGGCGGTCTCGGCGTACACCCCGTCGTAGATCGTGCCGCGAATCCCGAGCGACCAGGTAGCGACGTCGTCGACGCTGATCACGGTCGCGCCGGCGGGATACCCGACGGTGAGAATGCCCGCGCCCGAGGACGTTGCCGCCGCCGTAAGCGTGACGTCGCTCCCCGCGACGCTCTCGACGGTCGTTCCCACCGGGATCTGCCCGGCGCTGACGGGCGCGCCGACCTCGATCCCCGTCACGCTCGCCACCGCTACCACGTTCGACCCCGAGGTGAACGTCGCGGTTGGCGCAGCGGCGGGCAGTAGGCCCGTTACGGGCCAGCCCGAGAGGTACTGGAGGCCGACGCGCATACCCATGCGCCCCGCGCCCCAGTTGAGGAATCCCTGGCCGACTAGAATCGCCGCCTGGCCCGCGACCGCGCCCTCCCAGGCCGCCGACCCGTAGTCGGTGAACGGCGGCTCCTCGGGCACGATATTGGCGATCGGGATCGGGTTCCACTGCCACGGCGGGCCACCGTAGGCGAACTGGCCGGAGACCACGGAGAGGATCGGCTTACGGGACGTGATCACGCGCGCCAGGTCGCTGTTGATAAAGCCAACCCGGTGCCCGGGTGCCATGAGCTCCTCGTAGAAGGACGCGCCCCGAAGCGTCTGTCCCGCCAGGTTGTCGATGATCGCGGTGGCGGCGACGCACATATCGTAGAGGCGCGCCGGCGAGATCACGTTGAAGTTCATACCCAGGGTCGCGGCGTCGGACGACCCGGAGACGCTGGGCGGGGCCGAGGGGTCGCCCAGCAGGTCGGTAGGCGTCACGTAGGGAATCATGCTAGGCCCGCAACTTCATTACGGAGGTTCCCTCGGGGAGTTTGGCCACGCAGCGAGCGCACGTTATCTGCCCCTCGACGAGGCGACCGTGGCGGTCGCAGACGGCGTTCCCGCACTCGCAGACACCGACGATCACTCGCCCGTGCCCACGCCGTGCTGGACGCGAGCACAAGGAGCAGCGGATCACACGGTGTCTTGCTGGACTCGCTCGTCGGCCAACTGCGCTAGCGCCTGGGCCATGCGCCCGACCTCGACGTTGGAGCGCATCTTGAGATCCTCGGCGGCGCGCTTCTCGTCGAAGGTCAGCGGTACGCCGGCCTCGGAGGCGGCGGCGAACTCGTAGCGGGTAATCAGGTCGCGCGCGTCCTCAGGCGAGCACTCGATCGACCAGGAGCGCCCCGCGACCTTGCCCCGGCTGTACGTCTTGCCGTTCACCGTGACCGCCCCGACGTCGGAGTGGAGGAAGACCGTCGCGACCCCGTTCTTCACGGTCGGCGCTGCCTTCGTATCCGTCTTCTTCGTTGGTCCCGCCATCTCAGTCTCCTTCTGTCGGTGTACCGTCTCTCGGGCATTCCGCCTGCCACGGCCAGGCCGAGAAGTTGCAGACGGGGCAGTGGCGCCCCGCCATGATCGGGCCGTGGAAGGTCTCGACCGCGATATTCTCCGCCACCCGGGGGTCGCGCTTCATCGCCGCGAGGTGGTCGTCCCGGTCGACGGTCATCACGCCGCCGGGACGAGCTCGGTAGACCGTGCCGTCCTCCATCGTCGCGCCCGTGATACCGCGGGTGTCGCGAAACCGCTCTCGGAAGGGCTGGGTGAAGACGCGGGTCATGCGCCTACTCTATCCCAAGAGTCCTGTCGAGTCGCGTGAAGTCGCTGGCGTTAATTTCGGCTTCGGTGAGGCGCAGCACGATTACGCCTATGTCGAGAAGCGCAGCATCACGGTCGGCTTCGCGCCTGGTTGTTGAGTCGTCGTGAAAGGCCGACCCGTCACATTCTATGTCTAGCGACAATGAGGCGTCGAGGAACGCCTCTGGGACGTAAATGTCGGCCACGTAGTCGCCGATGGTCTTGTGAAGTTGATAGGCGACGTCGCGGTCATTCAGCGCCATCGCCGTCTTGGCCTCGATTGAGGTGATGTATCGCCCCCCCTTGATTACGGAGGATGCCTTGAGCAACTGTGCTCGATTCGCAGTCTTCTGTTTGGGGGTCATGTTGGCTTGACGTCGAAGCGCACCTTGACGGACGTTCTCGCGTTGCTCGGGAGTGTGTGCACCGCTCGGCTTACGATTTCGTGCCATCGTTCCATCGGCCTTTACCCGTGTTTCAATCTCGAAGAACCTCGGAGGGTAAGACTCATCCTCCCTGAGCCAGCGGTAGTGGCTACGAGCCGACACGCCTGAGGCAACGAATGCGAGTGACGCGACACCGAGTCGGCCGTACGCTTCCAAGAATCTTTCCTGCTGATCACGTCGCGCGTCCACATCGATTGGTCGCCCACTTCCTGTCTGGTACTTGGATTTCAGTCCTTGCGCTGACCGCAATTCAGTGATGAGGTCGATTTGCCGTGCGTAGTCGGGGTGTGTATGCAGCCACCGCTTGTGCCTGATTGAGGAGATTCCAGCGAGTTCGCAGCTCGTGCCGATGTTCCCAGTCTCACGATATGCATTGAGCATCGCGGACTGCCACTGGGCTACCTGCTCGTCAGTTGCCTTCTTCATGAACAATCCCTTCTGGTGAACTTGTGCCCACCAGAAGGGATTGTACCAGACTTCTGTAATGTCTTAACTGTAAGGCGTGGTGTCCGAGTTCTGGAGACCGGCGATAAGCCCACAGTATTGGGGCGCAGCCATGAAAAAAGTACCAAATCTCAGTATGCTCTGACGGAACGCCGGGTCGATGACCGGCCAGCCAATCTGCGCGTAGTCCTGCACCATCGCCATCTCGACGACGTTCCCCAGGTTGTTCT
>VFSW01011645.1_pt1 | contig 12329 bp, 10 predicted proteins | sample 5358111 | NCBI WGS metagenome assembly VFSW01 (sample SAMN11554181, study PRJNA540505) | mine drainage metagenome | isolation source: sediment from site ElyBrook_90M | place: USA: Ely Copper Mine, Vershire, VT | collected 2017
ACTGGGGATTGATGAGTGTGATCGATTGGACGAAGGGGTAGTTATTCGCACAACTATAGGTGCAATCGGCACCGGTGAATACACGGCTTTGGGTGGCGCCATAGCCGCCGCGAAGAGCCGTTTTGCCGTCGCCGAAGACATCCAGGGCGAATCCGAACGTGGGGGCGTAGTACCAGTTCTGGCCGTAGCTGAAATTCCTTGGGATGCCATTCTTGCCGTTGATGATGATACCGTTGAGGGGGTTGTAATTCGCCGTCGGCGTAATGGTTCCGTTGGCGTTTACGATGGGAGCCTGGCTAGCGTTGTATAGGGCCGGATCGAGCATGGACTCGAATTGATTCTGCGTATAGGGCAGAGGCATGTAAGTGATGCGCAGGCCATAGTTGACCGTCAGCCGCTTGGTCATTTTCCAAGTGTCTTGAATATATGGAGCGAGGATCTTGCCGTGGATATAGGGACGCCGTTCGGTGCTCTCCTGATAGAACTGAGTGGCGTCGCCAAGGAGGTAGTCGGCGATCGGATCGCCAGTGAACCGTCCGCTGAAATTCCAGGTTCCGTTGCTCTGAGCGAATTTGTTCTGGCGCTTGGTGCTGTTCACCCAGTTGAACCCGCCCTCGATCGTATGTTTCCCTTTCACCCAGCTCCAGTCGTCGGTGAGCGTCGATTCCAGGTCGGAAGCGTGGATCAAAGGTTGGGTCTCGGTGACGCCGATGGAGGCGTAGCCGCCCGAGAAACCGACATCCGGAAGCCGGTTCGAGAGAAAACCGCTGTAAGGCAGGACGGAATTGAAACCGGGCAATTGGTTTTGATACACAAGGCCGCTGGTTCCCAGATCGACGACGTAAATATTCGCGCCCAACGAGATCTGATTGACCATAGTGGGGGAAATGATGACCGTGCCTTGTAACTCGATCAACTTGCTCCGGGTTTCAAAGGACTGGCGGCTGGTGGTGAAGGGCGAACCGAGCCACTCCTGCGAGGGAAGATCCTGACCTTGTCTCAGATCGAAATACTCGCCCATCAGATGGACTTTGTCGCTGATGTTCTGATCGATCTTAATCTGCGAATCCAATTGATTGATCACCTGGGGATTGGTGTTGATGTAGTTATTGGCGCCGGAGGAGTAGTTGGGAAGGTTGGCGGTGGCGTTCAGAAGGGTGAGCGCGTTCGAGTTGATGCGCGATTGGGGGATGACATACTGGCCGGCGGAGTTCTGGGGGAAGAGGGCGCCGGTGAGCGGGTCCTTAATCGGATCGGTGAAGAGCCCGGCGCGCTGATCGGCGGTGGGCGTGATTCCGGTTTGGGTGCTGCCTTCGCTCTGTTTGACCGCCTGCTCGCTGAGGAAGAAGAAGGTCTTGTTCCGGCCTTGGTTGTACAGATGGGGAATCATCAGCGGACCGCCGATGGTGCCGCCGAAAATATTCTGGTGGTAGACCAAGGGCGAGGGACTGAAGAAGTTTCTGGCGTTGAGATCCGTGTTCCGGAAATATTCCCAAAGAGAGCCGTGGAAGGCGTCCGAACCACTACGCGTTTGCACCAGGACAACGGAGGCGCCGAGGAGCGTATATTTCGGGCTGATGTTGTTCTGGAGGGTGCGGACTTCCTGGATGCTGTCCGGGTTGGGCAGGATGGTCGTCTGCGTCATGTTCCCGGTGTTCATGTTCCAGACGCCGTCCAGCTCATAAAGCGTGCCGCTCAAACCCATTCCGTTGATGGACATCGTATTCCCCGTGCCGAAGCCGCCCTGGCCCTGCGCGGTGCCTTGCGCGGTGTTGACCACGCCGGGCATGAGCGCGGAAAGGCTCTGATAATTTCTTCCGTTCAGGGGGAGCGTTTCCACTTGCTGTTGCTCAACGGCGTTGGAGACCTCGCCATTCGTCGTCTGTACCTGATCCGTCGCCGCTTCGACGGTCACTTGCTGCGAGACCTGGCCGACCGCCAGAGTGCTGTTCACGGTGCGGACGACCGTGGGGCCGAGAAAGATGTCTTTCTGCGTGAGAGCGGAGAAGCCCGCTTTGGTGACGGTGACCTCGTACGTTCCGCTTGCCAAGCCCGGCATGGAATATGTGCCATCGCCGCTGGTGTGGGTCTGAAGAGCCTGGCGCGTGGCTTGGTTGGTGATGGTAACCTGCGCGTCGGCGACCGTGGCGCCCGCGGCGTCGGTGACGGTTCCATTGAGGGTCGCCGCAGTGCTCTGGGCGGACGCGACTCCAATGGAGCACAGCGCCGCGAATAACGCGAGAACGATTCTAGTGGCAACAAGTTTGGATTTGTTCGACATGGACTCTCCTTCGTCTACGAGCACCGTGATTTCGATACAGGCCGCCGCGCGCGAGTGAACGCGAAGACCGAATGTTCCCCGGAACAGGCGCCGAAAGGATTTCAGGGCTCCGCGTTGAGCGCCATGTTCGTTCGGCTTTGGAGAGAGTATATGTTCACCGGCCCGCCAAATCGAAAAGCTATCGAAGAAAAACCCAAATTTCGCGGTGCAAAACGAAGGACAACGTAACCAGCGGACCCAAACGATAGAAAGAAAAAGTCTTAGCGAATGTTAAGGCCATCGCGCCCCAGCGCCGGCCTGCGCGGGTGCGTTTTGCACGTCGTAGTATTTTTGAATTAGTGTTTTGAGATCAGGAGTCCCTGAATGGCGAGCCATTCGGCGAACAGATCGATCCAACGATCCACCGGCAGTCCATGCTTGGTCATGCCGAATCCGTGACCACCATTGAAAACATGCAGTTCGGCGGACCGGCCGGAGGCTTTCCAATAGGTGTATAGTTCGTCGCTTCCGGCCTCCATCAACTCATCGCCATCGGCAACCAGGATGAAAAGCGGAGGCGCGCGGGCCGGATTCGCCCGTCCGTTGACATCCCCTCCGTAATTGCGTGCCGCAAAGTTCGACCGGCGTTGAGCGTCGGGATCCAGGACGGCACCCATGATTACGAGGGCGCCCGCCTAGAAACCCACGATGCCAATCCGGTCTGGCGAGATCCCCCATCCCCCTGCCCGCCCGCGAAACACACGCAACGCTCGCATGCCGTCCGCTGGCGCGAAAGAACGGACTTTCTTGAGATGCGCGCGGTCCGGCAGGCGCCCGATATTCCCATCATGGCTCGCTGTGCCGATGAAGAATTGTCCCATGCATCATGAGCCTTGACGGAGGGGTTGATTCGCCACGCCGCTTAAGCGGAGCCCAAAAACTGTCCAGACTTTTGGGTACACCTCAGAGCTCGACCCCCTCGCTGTCCATCAACAAACTCGACGAGCCTATTCACCTGGATTATGCACATGATCGACGTTCCAACCTCTGGTCCCGTTCGGCGGATGCAATTGCAGATCGCTGCAGCGGAAAAACGGGGAAACATTGGCCGGTCAATCGGCGAGCCGCATGAGATCCGCTAGACTACAATTAATCTGGCAAGTTTCCGTTCGTCAAAATGGCCAAAGTGGCGGGATGCAGATTCACCTTCGGCATCGGCAACGGTGGTGTCCACGGTTTGGTACGCCGCGAATACGGAATCCGTCCGGTGGAAGAGCGCAAACTGGGATAGCAATATTTCTTCGTGCCAGGCGGGTGGTGGGGACCGAAGGCGGTGGATCGCAAACAAGGGGCACAGCGGACGTGAAGGGAAGCGCGATGGAAAACATGTTGCACCGGCGGGCGTTTCTGTTGACGGTTCCGGGAGCGGTAGTGGCGGCTCCGGGCAAGTGGGTTTCGCTCTTCGACGGCAAAACGCTGAACGGCTGGAAACCAACGGGCCAAGCGGCGTGGACCGTCGAGCACGGCGAAATCGTCGGCAAACAAGGACCGGGCGCGGCCGCCGGCGACCTATTTACCGAGCGGCAATGGAGCGACTTCGAACTGGAGTGCGAGTGGAAGATGAAGTGGCCCGGCAACAGCGGCGTCTGGTTCCGCTATAGCGGGCCCATGTCGGCGTATCAGGCGGACATTCTGGACGAGCCGAAGTCGTATCCGGAAGCGTTATCGGGATCGCTTTACTGCATGGGAAAAGCGTTCATCGCCAAGAACGGCGACGCCTCCAGCGTGAAGATGGATGACTGGAACCGCTTCGTCGTGCGGGCCGCCGGCGACCATCTCGTCGTCATCGAGAACGGCAAGGAGGTGGTCAATGTCCGCGACAATACCTTCCCCGGGCCAGGCAGCGTTGGGATTCAAGTACATCCGGGAAAGCAATTCGAACAGATGGAAATCCGCGGCCGCAAGCTGCGGCTGCGGCCGCTTTAGTCGAGGAGGACTCCATGAACAGACGTAGCTTTTTGCGGAGTGCGGTGGCATTCCCGTTTGTCGCGCGTTCCACGGTGCTGGGCGCCAACGACCGGATCAATATCGGCTTCATCGGCCTGGGTGGCCGTGCGAAATACCTCATCGGCAAAGAAGATTTCGGGGCCAATCGAATCGTGGCGATCTCGGACTGCTGGGCTCCGCGCATTGAGGAGGCGGCGGCCTTGCAGCCCCCGAACGTCACCTGGAACAAGTATTCCGACTACCGCAAGATGTTCGAGAAGGAAAAGCTGGATGCTGTGTTCGTCGAGACCACCACGCACGCGCGCGTCCTCATCGCCATTCAGGCGATGCAGGCGGGGTTCGACGTGTACGCCGAAAAACCGGTTTGCCTGACCATTGAAGAGGGCCGCACGCTGGTGAATGCCGCCCGCTATTACAAGAAGGTGGTGCAGGCCGGCACACAGCAGCGCTCAATACCCATCAACATCTTCGCCAGCAAACTGGTGGCAAGCGGAAAGCTGGGCCGGATCGAGAAGGTGATCGTCTGCAACTTCATCGCGCCCGAACGCTGGAAGCCGCTGCCCGGAGAGAAGATGCCGGAAGGACTCGATTGGGACCAATGGTGCAACCAGACCGAACTGCGGCCCTATCACACGGAGTTACACAAGGGCTGGGCGAAGTGGTGGGACTACGACGGCGGCGGGCAATCCTGGGGCGTCTCCGGCTGGGGCACGCATTCACTGGACCAGGTGCAAGCGGCGCTGGGAACCTCCAAGACCGGGCCGATCGAAATCTGGCAGGATGAGCCGGGACAGGATAAGCCCGTGCAGATGCGCTATCACAACGGCGCCATCGTCAGTCTGGAACAAGCGATCATCCAGGACCATCAGCAACTGGGCGCGATCTTCGTCGGCAGCAAGGGTAGGATGCAGATCGTGCGCGGCGACTTCAACACCGACATCGAATCCCTCAAGAAGGGCGCGCCCGACGCCACCAAGGAAGGCCCGGGCGAGTGCGTGTACCATCTGAATAACTTCTTCGAGTGCATCAAGTCGCGGAAAAAGCCGAACGCGGATGTCGAAATCGCGCAGCGCTCCACCACCGTGTGCTCGCTGGTGAACATCTGCCGCGACATGGGCCACAAACTCAAATGGGATCCCAAGGCCGAGAAGTTCGAAGGCGACGACGAAGCCAACAAGCTGCTCTCGCGTCCGCGCCGCAAGGGCTTCGAACTGCCGTCGGTCGGCTAAAGCGATCGGCGCCGCCGGGCGTTTGTTTCCGCGGGCGGCGGGAGCCTCCGCGACGGTCCCCGCCGGAAGCTGGCAAAGCCTTCTCCGATTGCGATCGCTTGGCGGCACGCCGTGTTGCGGGATCCGCCGGCGCCAAACTTCTTCGAGGGCATGCTCCTCGGCAACGGCGATATCGGAGTCCGTGTAACCGCACGCCCGGATGAGCCGGGACCGCACATGGCCGATTTTCAGCCGCCTCATTCGGATCGTTTCTACCTGCGATTCGGCCGTCGCCGTGCCCTTAAGCGCCAGTCGCCGCAGACCCTCCATCGGAACAGAGACCGCCGCGCGCGACGGCGATGAGGAGAGGCGATTTGGTGTGAGTCTCCGCATCTTGGCCTGCCGGGCGGACTCCCATGGTGTTGCGCGTGGACCAGAAAGCGAGCGCGCACCCTAAGCCGCGGTGACCTCCTTGGGGGCCGGGCCGCGAAGTTGCGTTCTTCGCAGAACTTCTAAGGAACTCGCGCAAAACGGAACGCGGCGCGATCCGTTCCTTATTGAGTCTGGTGGTGCTCGCCGCAACCTTTGCGCTTCTGTCTTACTCCATGGCGCGCGCATAGCTTGGTATGAAGCACAAGCGTGGCGGAGCACGGAGAAGAAGCGCGGCGGCATTCCAAAACACGAGGCGTGGTTGCCGGCATCGCAGCGCTCCAAATAACCGGATAAGCTAACCCGGCCGCGGATTCGAAACCAGCTTCCTCCACACCGCCTTCGAACGCGCGAGATTTTCATCCGGCTCGATTTGGAAATTCTTGGCGACATCATAGCCCTGGAGTCCGATCGGTCCGTGGTATCCCAGGGTCTGTAGTTCTCGCAGCAGCCCGCCCGTGTCGAAGTCGCCCCGATCGAGCGGTTGAATGAGCTCTTTCCAATCCTTGCCCTTCCGATCGGCGCCGTTGATTGTCACCAGCGCCGATTTCGGCATCGCCAGCTTCGGTGCGCGGTCCATGGAATCGGTGCCCTCCGTCCTAAGCCAATGACAGAGATTGAAGGTCACGCCGACATTGGGCCGGCTCGCTTTCCCGGCGACACGAACCGCAACTCCTATACGCTCCACCAGAGTGCCGACGCGCGGGTACAGCGACACCGAGCACCCATATTCCGCGGCGTCGTCCGCCACCCGGCGAACCGCGGCTACGGCCATGGCATCTCCGGCGTGGTCCGATGGTTTGAAATCTTCGCTTGTTATAAGAAGCCAGATAACCGTCCGCCGATCTTTCAACTTGGGAGGATTTGTTTTAATCCCCGCATCCATTGTGAACTGTTCGCGATCTACACGCGCCCTACTGTAAACGGCGTACAATTTCAAGCCCGCATCGTCCAGCCACGGCAAAACCGCCGTCGGCCAGATGCCGCCACGCAGCCGCGTCGAGAGCCCCTAACGCGACTCCACCATAGCGCAGTTTCGCCAGCGTCTCGATATCCGACTTGGCGAGTAATGTATCCAGGGTCTTGACCATGGCCGTGTCCATGGCAAAGAACTCGTTGGACATCAAACGAGCTTGCCTACCCCTGGGCGGACCTCCGGAGTTGGCTAGGAAGCTTGCTCCGAGCGCCGCATTCTTACACCAATCGTGCCGGTTCATAGATCGGCGAAGCCACAAGTATGGCCTCACTTTTGACCATCGGTTCCGCGTGCCAGTCACCGGGAATGACTATTGTTCCATTCCGAGCCCGAATGAATAGAGAACGTCTTGAAAAGTCACAACGTAAACGTGGCCATTCGCTATCGCCAGACCCGAGAAATGCGAGAAACCCGGCATCGTGATTCCACTCGAAAAGAGTTCCTTGCCCGTCTCGGCATCGAAGGCATACAGCGTGGCGTTTCCGCTTGGCGTGGACGCACGCTCCAGAGAAGTCAGTAGCCGTCCACTTTCGTGGATGGATTGTACGTTTTCACCATTCGACAGTGCGTAAACAACGCCATTTGCAATGATTGGAGGTTCCGGGACCGACATATCGCGCGATCGCCAGGCGGGAGTGAGCACCGGACTTCCATTACTCTCCTCGACCCGAAACGCCATGATACTGCCGTGCGGGGCCGGTCCATAGGCGATCTTGAACTCGGGCGAGCCGGTCGCTTGTGGCCCCAAGGCCGGCGAGTAGAGCCACCGCACGCCCTTTGGATCCCGCCAGCTTGCAAGAGCTCCCCAAAAGCCTCGCCCCGCAAGATTTACCTCTTCGTTCGTATATCTTGGACTGCGGAACAAAGGCGTTTTGTGATCGGCCCCACCGAGGGACTTCGCGTCCAGTAAGTCCAGAACCCCTTCCTTGCCGCTACTAACGACGAGTTCTCGCCGCATAAATGAAAATATTACCGGACTGATACAGCCCATGTCGAGATCTTTGTGGGTGAGATACAGATGATTGATGGGAGTGTAATAATCGGATAACTTTAGGTCACGCCCGGAAATCGCTAGGACACTGTCCGAAAACTTACCCTTCAGTACATCATAAGGCCCATCCCCCGTCTCGACATAGATCAAGCCTCCGTCCGGGCCGGCCGCCGCTCCGGCGCGTCCCCAAATGCCGGCGCCGGCGGCGCTTGTCTGGAACACCTTGACGGAATGTCCGGGATCTTTCAAGTCGAGGGAATACACGCCCGATTTCGAACCGTTGCAGCCCTGAGAGAGTGCCGTATAGATCACTTCGCCTACAAGGTTGAGACTCCAAGGCTTGGAATAGGGCGGAACGAATTGGATAGGGGGCATCCGATCCTCGCCATTGACGGCATTCAGCGAATGTAGCTTGCCATCGCTGGCGATCGCGTAAACCGTCCATTGTCCAAACGAACTGTGGATGACCGGAGTCGCGTTGAGCGCGTTGGGGCAAAGAAACATCGGCGGAGATTTCGGTTTCCCCTCAACGGCAAACGTCCTCTTCCAGAGGATCTTCCCCGTGTCGGAGTCAACCGCGTAGATATTGTCGGATGAGCCGGCTACAATTACGGCGTCTTCGAATCCGCGGGGCGTAACCAGCTTCTCCACAACCAGCGGGGCGGTCAGCGAGTTTAGTTCTTTGGAGACATTGTCCAGATGAATTTCCCACTCGAGCTTGATATGTTTTGCATTGTCTACCGAGAGGGTAGATTCAGTTTTCGCCCAGCCATCGCGTTGCGGGTCGCCGCCGTACGTTAGCCAATCGGCGCCAATCAGCAGGCCGGCTCCGGCAACCCATGCGGCGACAGTCAAGCAAATGAAGCGCTTCCTCTGTCTCATTTCGTGCGGCCTAGATCCCAAAGTATGCCATTCGCGAGTAGCGTTAGATAGTCTTTGTCGTCTTGCGCTCGTTCATCGTGTCCGAAGGTCATGGCGAAGACCCGCCCTTTAAAGTACGTCTTCGTCCAAACTTCGGGCTCGGGATCAGGCCGGTCCGTGAGGGTGCGACAGGTCTTCACTAGCACATTCATAGACGGGTCCCTGTCGTTCACGATATAAGGTTCGTCGGTAAGCTCGAACTCCGGCTCAACGCCTTTAAGGATTGGGCTTTCGGCCTGGGTCGTTTTGAGGCAAAAGGCGCCGAAGGTTTGATGGCCGGGAACAAATGCCCCGAGCACCTGCTTGAAGTCGGGCCAACTCTGGAAACACCAGAATGTGCAGTGCAGCGCGACCACCGGCAGACCACCCTTCACGGCGCTCAAGAAGCCGTCCTTCTCTTCAGCCGTAAGTTCCGTCTGCTGGCAGAGATTCATCATGAGGAGATCGTATTTGCGCAACTCCTCGCCTCGAAGCGAGTTCAAGTCCCTACTGATCGTGAATTGCAGAGGGACTTCATTCTTCAGACTGGCCTTTAGCTTTTCAACTAGAGTTGCGGGTAACTTGTCGTAGTCGTGATAGGCGCCACCCACCAGGAACAACACTCTTGCGGGCTTTGCCGTCTGGATCTGCGCGGATGAGATCCTAACGGCGCCCATCGACAATGGAAGCAGAGCAAGAGCGAGTGTTTTCATATTTTCGCCGCGATCGATCTGCCGATCAACTTCTTCAGCCAATCCACACTTGGGTGCAGGATTTCGTCCGTTCCTTCACATTCGACCGACAGCACACCATCCCAACCGGTGTCCTGTAGGTAATGGATGCAAGCCTCGATATTCTTTGCATTCACGCCCGCGCCGATAGACGTGGCGGAACTTGCGATACCCGTGGAGGAACCACGATTAGATTCCGCCAGACTGGCCGCAACATCCTTGACATGCAGATGAGATACCCACTCCCGAACGCCTTTCAGGAACTCCAAGGGATCGTTGCCGGAAATGTAAGTATTACCCGTGTCGAAGTTCACCTTGAGATATTCGGAATCGAAGAATCGAAGGATCTTTTGCATGGTGGAGAGATCCGTTGTGTATGGACCGTGCGTTTCTATATTGACTATCACCCCGTGATTCTCCGCGGTCTCTAGAATGAGCCGCAGATTGTGCTTCAGCAAGGCCAAAATCTCATCGTCGGTGTACCCCGACGGCTTCGAACCGCCGTCGGTTGTGTCGACGTACGGGCAACCAATTGCCTCCGCGAATAGAATCGCCTTACGCATATATGGAACTCCGTAAGGCCCCATTTCCGGGCTCGTCAATGGATAGGATGCGTCAATTTGAGATACCTGCAAACCCTTTGAATCTATGTAACGCCGGAGTTTGACGGGATCCGTAGTTAGGGGCAAATGCGGGTTATAGCCGAGAGCTTCGATGAAATACTGTCCGTCGAACACGCCGAATTCTATACAATCCAGGCCCAGCTTCACAGCAGCGTCGACGGCATCTCCAAACGGCCGGTCTAGGTGCCTCCAATTGTCAGTGTGCATTCCTAATCGCATCATCTTTGTCTCCTTTGGTGTAGTAAATCGACACGGTGTCGTCGATCGAATTTGAAACGTCTCAAGTGTTTGTCAACGGTATTGTGTGCGCTCCAAACCAAAAGGGCAAGGAGCGATGCCCGCGAAGAGCGCGGCCGCTGTCTTATGGAAATCGGGTGCGGCCGCGGGGGCGGAATAAGCCGGTACTTCAGCACGAAGGCCGCGGTTCCGTGCGGGGCCAGCCATTGGACGGCCTCGGCGCCCGCGCTGTCCCAAGCAAGAAATACAAACCCGCCGCCGGGATACACGACGACGCCCGTTGCGGCGGCTTCGGCGCGATGGGGCAGATGGGCCGCCGGCGGGGGCATTACGACGTTCCGGAACCTCTTCTCGCCGGTTTGAGGATTCAGGGATTCGACCTCCTTCGGCGTCCATGCCTCGGAGCCGGGCGGAACTTCTGGCCAGACGGGAGTTACCGGCTTCCGTTCCGTCGGGGATGCGAGGCTCATCGGCGTACCACCCAGGATGGCCGGCATCATCTTGCTTCAAAGCGATAGGAACCGGAGCCAACCGCCACGACGTAGCTTCCGGATTCGGTCTCCGCTTGTACCGGCTTGCCATCTTCGGTGACGCTCGCATTGGGTGTGGCCGGAAGAAATATTCTTGCGGTGGTGTTTGGAGGGATGGTCACGTTTAGAGAAAACGGGCCGGCGGCGGTCCCAGTCCAGTCGCTGACGATCTTGCCATAGGCCGAATCGTATTCGCCGCGGGCGTGAGTGAGACGCGGGTCCAAGAGAGGGTGAATGGTAATCTCCCGGAAGCCGGGCTTGTCCGGACTGGTGTCGATTCCGGCGACGGAGCGGTAGACCCAGGCGACGACGGAACCGAAGGCGTAGTGGTTATAGGAATTCATCGCCGGGTCGCCGGTGTCGCCGTTCCATCGCTCCCACCACGTCGTCGCGCCTTTGGAAAGCATGTAGCCCCACGAGGGATAAGTTTCGTTGAGCAGAAGCCGGTAGGCGACATCGGCGCGACCGTGCTGGGACAGGGTGAACAGCAGGAACGGCGTTCCGAGGAAACCGGTGGAGAGATGCCAGCCGCGGGACTCGATGTCTTTCACGAGGTTGTCTACGATCGCGGATTCCAGAGCCTGCGGCGCCATCTTGGTGTAGAGGGTGAGCAAGTAGGCGGTCTGCGTGCCGCCGGCGACTTCGCCGTTTTCCTTCACGAACGCGCGTTGGTACGCGGTGCGGATGTTGTCGAAGAGGACGGCGTATTGTTTCGCATCCGCCTCCCTCCCGGTGGCTTGAGCCATCTGATGCATCCTGTCCGCGATCAACGCCCAGTAGGCGGTATCCGCCAGATCTTTCGGCGTTCGCTCGTCGGGGGCGAGCCAGTCGGCGAAGTCCGGGCCGACGGCGTTCCGGCGGAGGAAGTCCGGATTGGCATGGGCGATGAAATCCATCCAGCGTTGCATGGGCTCCCAATTCTCTTCGATGAATCGCTTGTCGCCGTACTGCAGCCAGGCTGTCCAGGGAATGATGACGCCGGCATCGCCCCAGCCGGGAGCGCCGATACCGCCGGCGAAGGGCAGCATGTCGGGCGCGACGTTGGGGAAGGCCCCGGCGGGCGTTTGCGCGTCGTTCATGTCGAGCATGAATTTACGCGTGAACGAGGCGATGTCGAAGTTGTAGGCGCCGGTCCGCCAGAAGGCCTCGGCGTCGCCGGTCCATCCCAGGCGTTCATCGCGCTGCGGGCAATCCGTGGGGATGCTGAGAAAATTGCCGCGCTGTCCCCAGAGGCCGATCTTCCACATTTTGTTCACCAGCTCCGAGGAGGTGTCGAGCGTTCCGGTGGGCGGCTGGTTCAAGCTGCCAGCGACCTTGCCGGAAATCGCATCCAGGCCGGGCACGCCGGGATAGCCGGTGACTTCCACATATTTGAAGCCGTGAAACGTGAAGCGCGGCGAGAAGGATTCTTCCCCGTCGCCGCGAAGCGTGTAGAGG
>VFSW01011646.1_pt1 | contig 12329 bp, 22 predicted proteins | sample 5358111 | NCBI WGS metagenome assembly VFSW01 (sample SAMN11554181, study PRJNA540505) | mine drainage metagenome | isolation source: sediment from site ElyBrook_90M | place: USA: Ely Copper Mine, Vershire, VT | collected 2017
TCGGCTGGCGCTATCCTGGAGGGAGAAACGCAGAGGACGGCGATACGGTCTATGCGGTCCTCGCCGCGATCAGGGGAGGGAGGGCCGCGTGAAGCGGATAATCCTAGACCTGTGCGGCGGGACTGGATCTTGGTCCAAGCCGTATGCGGAGGCTGGGTATGATGTTCGCATCGTCACGCTGCCGGAAGATATTCGCACGGTTGAGCATTACGGCATATCCAGCGTTTGGCGGATACTTGCCGCCCCGCCTTGCACCGAGTTTTCATTCGACAAGCACTACCACGGCAACGGGAACTACTCGCACGACTTCAAAGAGGGCCTATCGGTCGTGGACGCTTGCCTGCGGGCCGTGGCGATCTATAAGCCTGTCTGGTGGGCCTTGGAGAACCCCAAGGGCTATCTGCGGCGCTTCCTTGGGTCTCCCAGGATGACTTTTAACCCGTGGGAATACGGCGATCTATACCAAAAGACTACCGACATATGGGGCAACTATAAAATCCCGGCCAGGACTATGAGCGAGAAGCCAGTTAACGCGGTTAAATTCAGCCTCTTAAAAACCCGCGAGATAGCGCCGGAGAAGTACGGACTACTGACTAGGACTGAACGGCGGGCCATTACGCCGCCAGGATTCGCAAGAGCTTTCTTTGAGGCGAACCCATGACCCGCGCTCTCGCACTAAATGATGACGGAGGGGGGATATGAGCACTGACCGCCGTGAGATGGGAAAGGCTGAGAAGGGGCGGGAATATCCACACGCATGGCGGTCAATACCGGAAGAAGTTGAAGAGCCGATGTCTGAATGCCTCAACTGCGACATGATCGTATTCGATTGGGACAGGGTAAATTGGCAAGAGTGCGATGCTCTTAAGCCGTTGAAGCAGGGCAAAGGAGGATTGGGATGAAGAAGCCGAAGCATAGTTTTACCTGGCAGGATGAGGAAATAGTCGGCCTAACTTGCGACGGCAAAGAGGCCGGGACGCTTGACGCCCAAGACGACGAAGGCCGTGAATGCCCGCGATGCGGGAGATTGCTGCGCCTGATGACGCATACGTTCATCGAGGAAGTGAAAAAGCCATGACAGACCCCCATCTCTCCAAGATCGAGAAACGGGCGGAGAAGGCAACGCCTGGGCCTAAATATGCGACCTGCTGGCAATATTCTCCGACCGGTACGCCAGGCGACGAAGACGATGTTTGGACTATTTCTAATGAGCCAGATGATATTTGATTGCCGAACGACGCTAATTGTCCAGGTTATGGGCTTGTGCGGGCCGATGCTGAATTTTACGCCCACGCCCGCGAGGACATCCCAGCCCTCATCGCCGAGGTCCGACGGCTCAAGAAGCTGGTAGGAGAGAGCGATGCCTAGGAAGCCTTACAAGAGGCAGATTAACTGGGAGCTTGTTTGGGTGAGAATGAACCAGTGCGGATGGCTCATTCCGAGTGAGATGTTCTGCGGAAATTTAGCTGATATCGTTGGCGAACAAGGATTCGCCGCCATGCGCTCCCGGAGGAACCGTGACTGAGATTGAACCGTCAAAAGAAATAGTCGATGCGGCATTATTGAGAGTCAGTCTTGAGGCCGGACGCTGCGAGGATCATCCGCAATGGTGTCCCGACAACTATCCCGAGAAGATATTAGCTGCTGAGATTGCCCGCCTCTCCCGCGAGCTTGCCGAGGCGAAGGAGCGGATCAAGGCCATGCAAGCCGTGGTGGTGGCTGTCAAGAAAGCGATCTGCGACTCAAGCAGCGGGATGAACTGCGAAGACGATACCTGTGCCAACAACATATTGCCGCCCGTGCTGGCCCGTCTCTCCGCCATCGACTCGGGGGAGGAATCTAAATTATGAGCGAAGAATACACCAAGCAATCCGTAGCCTGGGCGGTTGTAGATCAAAGTCTCGATGTCGTCCAGTGGTTCAAAGAGCATCTATCGTTCGGCTCTGGCGATGTCCATTGCGTATGGGTTCCTGAGCATCCTAGAACGAAAGGCGAACATCCGCGACCGGACCACGCCGTCCTGCTTGCGATAGTCGGCAATGGACCATCTTCCGAAGCCAACGCAAAGCGCATTGTTTATCTTTGGAACGAAGCAGCGGCCAAAATCTCCTCCCTCCAATCCCGTCTGATCGCGCTGGAAGCTTCGGATCAAGCTCTGCATGTTTTAGAGGGCCTTTGGTCCGAAGTCGCCAGCATCTTGGGACACAAAGAGAAGATCACTCCAGGCGTCTTGGAAATGGCGAAACTAGCCATCAGCGAACGCGACAGATATCAGAAGGCGTTCCAAGAAGAAACCAAAGCACGATCGGCCGCCGAGGCCGAGCTGCGGAGTCTAAAACAAGATGCGCGACTGGTGAATCTAACAAGCGATGCTCTAACGAAAGAGCAGGCTCTAAACTTCTTTTACCAAGCGATAGGGAGGGCCGAGAAAGCCGAGGCCGATTTGAATGAAGTGAAGGCTAAGTTCAACGCGGTCGAGCTAGAACGTCAAGCCTGTGAGGGCCGCATCAAAGAACTCGAAAATGCTCATCTAACGAAAAGCATTCCTAATGCCGCCGTCAATGCCGCCCTCTCCGGCTCCCCAAGGGAGGATGAGGGCACAGGAGGGACCGATGGAAAGTAACGAACAGCCTGCCTGCACCTACTGCGGCAAAGGGCCGTTCCCGAATCTACGAGCATGGATGGATCATGAGTGCTGGCCACCGCTCTCCTCCCGCTCGCCGGAGGGGAAGGAGAAATAGAATGTCAGACCCAAACTTTAACCATTTATGGTCGCTCGAATCAGCTTTCGTCGATTGCACACATAAGCAATATCGAGAGTTCGTATTAAAACAGGGGGATGCGATTATCGTTGCTGGTCGTTACCGCCAGTTGACTTACCGAAAAATCGCGCCAGGAGTAATCAGAGTCTTCAAGTCTCCTGATGATAAGTGCCCTCTTTGCGGTGCGGCATCCAAACACACTGACGCCGCCAGCCGGAGGGGGGCGTGAAGAAACCAGAAGAATTGGTTCACGCAGTACCGGATTATTACGAAAAGGGCTGTAGGACTCTTTGTGGAGACTTAGAGGCTGTTGTTTCTCTTGGGTATATCGTCACAGAAGAAACTATTAAAAAAATCAATTGCCTTAAATGCCACAACGCAATTAGACGTCTGCGGGCAAGCAGGGCGAGATGAAGCACGCGATAGGAGGGTTCGGAGCGTTATTTCTATATGGGCTTCTCTTTCGCCCAACAGGAGACAGAAAGCCTGTGGAGTGTATTGTGCTTGGAATTTGTGGCGCTATTGCCGCGTGGGGCCTGCTCCCATGACCCCGCTCCCAGGAGAGACTATGGACCTGAAAAAGAAGGCGAATTATTTGAGACTCGCATCGACTGAGATCATCGAACAAGCGCTCAAGGACGCCTTCGCGGCAGGCTTGGAGGAAGCGGCGAGGATGATGCGGAAAACTCGAAAGGGATATACGCCGGAATATTGGGCTCGTCAATTCGAGGCCCGCGCCCAGGCGGCAAGGAAGTGAGGCTTAGATGCTGGCTAGGTATTCATAAATGGGGCGAGTGGACAAAACCGGTGGCTTGTTTTAAGGGATCAATGTTTTGGAAGCAGTATCGAGAATGCACGCTTTGTTTTTATCCAGACGCTAGGTCTGGAGATTCTTGGAATTTGCGGCCATGACCCGCAGGAGGGGAGGATGAGATTAGTTCATTCAATAGCTAGTAAGAAAGGTGCTAATCGTCGTAAATTTAAAAATAGAAGAAATAGACGGCGGTTAAAGATGAGCCTGCGTCGATGACCCTCCCGATGCGTACATTATTCTTGGCGGTGGTTAAAAACCAAAGGAGACTAAAATGTCAGTAACATTCAAATCGCCCTACAAAGAAGCAGGTTTAGAAGCTAATATCCGTAAAAAGAAATCTAAATCAGTCAACTTAGATTTACCCACCGAAAAAGAAGTCATCTGTTTAAGAGATAAGAAGTACATTTTCAACAAAAAAATTGACTACAAACGTAAAACGGATTAAACTAATCGAGTGAAAGTCTGGATAGACGAACTTAGAGAAGCCCCCAAAGGTTGGGAGTGGGCAAGAACGGTAAACGAAGCTATCAGACTACTAGCTGAAGAAGAGATCCATGAAGTGAGCATGGATTACAACGTAAGCCTATTAGTAAGCATCGGAACCGGTACGCAATACGAAGTCCAAACGGATGAAACCTTCGAACCGGTAGCATTGTTTATAACCCACGCATTCCCAACAAAAAGCTTCCCAATCGAGATACATTCAGACAGCGAAGAAGGTCAACAGAAATTAAGTGAGATATTCAACGGCTGGGAAGTGACAATCGATCCGGCAGAACAGCCAAAGAAAAGTCCAGAACAAGAAATTATCCTTGTAAAAGAACAGAAATCTAACACCGGACACGAAGCTTGAGAACGAACATGGGTCAAGAGCTTAATGGCAGACAAAAGGATGGTACTTTTGCTCCAGGTTGGAAAGGCGGGCCAGGTAGACCTAAGATAGGTCAGAGCTATGCCGACATCATCCGTTCACAGATGGATGAAGTAAAAGACGGCAAGACGGAGAAGGAAAGATTAGTATCCAAGATCAAGGAGTTAGCCCTTAAAGGCACCCCCTGGGCGGTTGAGTGGTTAGCTGACAGAGACGAAGGCAAGAGTGCGGTTAACGTAAACTTAAATCAGAAGAGGAATCCGCTATCAAACTTAACCGACGAAGAGATCCGTGAAATGCTAGAAGCCATCAAAATGAAAAAAGCGGCCATAGACACCAAAGAACCAAAATCGTTGCCTATAAGCGATCCTCCTAAGCCAGAACCACGTCCCACAGACTTGTAAGGAGACCAATGCCAAAGAAAGTAACCCCGCTTAAACCCAAAGGAGTAGAGAACACCATCGTTAAGCTGCAAGGTAACAACGTATCTAATGTACTGAGGCCGGGTGGTTGGTCGGAAGAGACCTCAGATAAACCAGCTACTAAGAAATGGCCGGGAAAGACAAAGGCGTGAATAACTATCTATGCGTCAGATGTATGAGGTTCTTTGAAAATAAATACATCGATTCGCATAGAAGATGGTGTGGTAGGAAATAATGATTGAGATGTGGTTGTTAGGATCGCCACGCATACTTACACACCAATATCCATCCTATAGACAACCCGCCAACTACATGATAATCAACATTATGTTTCATCCAACTCCACTACAATGCTTAGATGTCAAAAGACTGCCAGTATCATCCATCCTGACACAATAAATGGGTTATATTGATTTGTTTGGTGGTAGGCAGGGTGTTGGTGATGGGAGGGTGTCGTGTCAATCTCAGGAACCGGGTCGGAGGTTTGAATCAGATCCTATTCAGCACGCGGTCCAAATTACCCCAATCTACCTAGCAACCGTTCTCCCATACCCCTCTAAATCGCTCAATATTGACCTATAAGCCATGGAACTACGCCAATGCTGTCTTTGTACTAGGGTTGGCTATAACAAGCCTTTAAAGTGGGTTTGTTCGCATTGTAGGGTTGAGGAGGTAGGTAAGGGTTTAGGGGTGTCTGTTGTATTGTTTTGTGGTGCTATTGCCTTGTTGTGGTTGTTTTTGAGGTTAAAAATCTAAATGGTTAGCTTTGGAATACAGGCATTAAATCGGCAATTAGTATCTGTTTTAGGGCCAAAACCAAGACCTAAAAAAGTAATTCCTCCTAAGCCATTAAAGATTAAAAAACCAAATAAACCAAAAAAGCAATATGACCATCAGATTACTTTAAATAAGTATGGACTCTCATCTTTAGAATATTCGGCTATGCTGGAGTCTCAAAAAGAAGTTTGTGGCATTTGTTTTCAGAAAGACAGGAACAATAGGCGTTTAGCTGTAGATCACGATCATACAACTGGAAAAGTGAGGGGTCTTTTATGCGGAGATTGCAACGTAGGAATAGGGCTATTAAAAGACGATGTGAAAAGGCTGGAATCGGCAATAGCCTATCTAAAAGCAAGTTAGCAGTCGTCCAAAAGCCGTGGGGAACTGAGACCATTTTAACTAAGAATAAGTGGTATACGATTAAGTTAATAGATATTTACCCAGGTCGTAGGACCTCTTTACAGATCCACAAACACAAAACTGAGTCTATTTATGTTGTTTACGGTGGATTGATTCTTTTTGGTCTCATCCACTCGGGTGGGTCATTGATTCACATCCCACCTGGGACTGTACATAGGTTTTCAGCGGAAGAGGATGCTTTGGGGTGTAAGTTGTTGGAGATCAGTCACGGTAAAGATTCTGATATTCGTAGGTTGGAGGATGATTTTGGACGTAAATGAACTTACCGAAGGTTTAGAGGAAGAGCTTCTACGTCGTCAAAACGAAGAGCCGTTAAGATATTTTAGGTTGAATGAAGCCTGTAAGCGGTACGCTGATAGTTGGTGCGATCCTGAAAAGGACATGACCATCTTCTTAGCGGCTAACTCAGTTGGTAAGACTTGGAGTACGATCGCTTTACTTGGTTGGACCATCTGGCCGGATCTTATTCCTACCGATCTTTTATGTAACCTTCCTCTCAATTTCAAGGAACGTCTGATCAAGAAACTCAAATTTACCGATAGAAGCTTCCGTATCTGTTCTACGCCCGAAGAAGCCGGTAGTGCTGGTACTCTTCAAAAGGCTATTCGTATGTTCTGGCCTAAAGACCGTTACAAATCGGAGAAGAACCGGAAAGCCTTTGAATCCGTCTTTGAGTTTAAGGATTGGGGTACTTCCGACGTAATGACCTATGACCAAGAAGCCAAGCAGTTCGAAGGTGCGACGCGAGGCATCATCATTTACAATGAGCCACCTCCTAGACCTGTACGCCAAGCTTGTGTCCTTAGAACGAGAAAGGGTGGTTTCGAAGTATTTCCTGGTACCATGCTACAAGATGCCGCGTGGATTAAAGATGAACTTGTCGATAGATCCTCTTACGATAAAACCATTGGCGTTGTATCCGGGGATATTGAAGAAGCTTGTAAAGAACACGGAGTTAACGGACATCTCGAGCATTCAAGGATCTTAAAATTGATGAAGGAGATGGACCCGGACGAACTCCAGGCTAGAGCCCATGGTAAATTCATGCACTTGTCGGGTCTCATCTTCAAACAATTTAACCGCGATAAGTTTATGTCGAAACTGCCTCTCAAGTGCGATCCTCTTGGATTCCAATTCCAGGTTATCGACCCTGGAGGATATAACAAACCCTACGCGATTATATGGGGCCAGGTCGTTAATAATCCCAAGAACGGAATACAAATACTTAGAGAGTGGCCGAACGGTTCTCTAGGGGTTCATTCTTATTTTGAAAACTTAAAAGAGCCTAATATGACGGATAAGGATTACTGCGATTTATTCGCTGAGGTGGAAAATGAGATCGGATTCGAAAAAGGAAGAGTCCACCGAATTTTGGATAAGCGATTTGGGCATGTTCAGGACTCTACGGAAGGGAAGAGTCTTAGAGATCGATTTGCCGATAGAGAGTACTATTTCAACGATAGTTATAAAGTCTCCGAGAAAAGTCCTGAACTACAGACCGGCGTCCAAGCAATCAAGAATTACCTTAAGATTTGCCCCGCCTCCAAACTCCCCTATCTCTGCCTAGATCCAAGCTGTGTAAACGTCGCCCGTTCCTTCGAGAGATGGGCGTTAGATCCTAAGACTCAAAAACCTAATGACGACGTTTGGAAGAACTTCATGGACGTAGTGAGGTACGCCTGCGCGGCCGATTTAGTTTGTCAGATCAGTGAGCCTTGGGAAGACTCCGTTAGAGGGCCGTCATGGGGGTAGATTGAGTAAGAAATTATCTTTTAAAACAACTATAGATCGAGGTGGTTTTATCTGTAGGATTAGGAAATACTCGGATGGTAGCGGGGAGATTATTCTCCCTAACTTTTCAAAGCGTGGTAAAGAACTTAAAAACAAGAAAATAATGAAATGGGTTCCTGCTTATAAATATCCTCCTGGAATGTCTTGTGCTATGATTCAGCTTGACGATATCGACACACTCGATTTATTTCTTCGTAAAATAATCGATGTAATAAATGCAAATAAAATTTGACATGAAATGTTTTTAACCTTACACTCAAACTGCTAGCGGAGGTAACCATGGCAAACGATCAGTCGGTCCCGTCCTACGGCGCTCAGAGTTCCCTTAACAGCGCCGGTATTCCGTTGAAGCAGGGCGTTGAGTACAACGGCCAGCCCAACGTTCAGAACTCACCCATCCAGCCAGACATCAACCTGATGTGCGGCCCGGAAGGTCCTCACGGCGTTGTTAACATGCAGACTGCAAGCAAGCTGTACAACGTCTCTAAACTGAAAGTCATCTAACGCATTGCGCCTGCGGGGGCGCTCTATAAGTACCCGTTAACTTTGCGGTAGGGGCTAGCTACCTCTAATCGGCCAGAGCCGAACCGCCCGGCCACTCTGGAGGCCATCCCGAAAGGGGTGGTCTTTTTTGTTGGCCGAAAATTTGGAGGGGTATGAATCACGACAAGACCATCATCGATTATAAGCACAAAGGAACGGATAAACAATCCGTCGAGTACAAGGTCATACCATCTCATATCCCGCACGCCGAGAACGTACTCAATACCTACGCCATAGACGGTTGGGTGCTGCATACCCACGTTAAAGAGGATGAGGTGTTCATTCTAGAACGTCCGGTTAAACAAGGATTCTTTTAATGCCCAAGCTGAAGGGAAGTGAAAAGGAGAAAAAAGAGTTCATGGCGTTCTACCTTCACGGTCGCTACCAAGACGAACGGACTAAACAAGGCTTTCATCTTCCAGATCATCATCTAAATCCGTTTACCGTAGCCCCTCCAAGGCGAGACGACGGTAAGACCTTTTGTGAGAAGTGCGACTTATTCCACGTTCCTTACGTCAACCTTGATGAAGCCCATCGATTGGCATTCATCAAGCAGGTAGAGGTTTTAAATGACGCTTTGAGGGCTTGGGATGACTCGAATACTTGAACTTATCCCCATCAAACCAGAGCTGCCGGTAAAGAGAGCTTTTCTTGCTGATAACGGACGAGTCGTCTACGAAGATAAAGAGTTCTCAACGCTCCATTCATTCCAGGAGTTTCTTAGAAAGCAAGAGTTCAAGTACATGATCTCAGATGAGTCTAACTGAACTAACTAAAAAAGTCGGACACGCCGCTAATACCCAGGAAGTTAGAAGGGACGTTAGAGGTTCTTTCGAACGCGCAGGCTCCGGATCTCCGGTAACCAATTGGGGAGTCCTAGCGGAGTTAGAAGCCGAAGCCGACGCGATGGAACAGCAGATCGAAGACATGATCGAAGCCGATCCGTTAGGAGCCGCTAAGTCGATGATAGGACGGATGGTCTTAGACGGCTACGCCAAAGCAGGGCTACTGGTAGGCATGTCTTCTGATTACCCATACCGTTTCGAACCGGAAGATTTAATCAAAGACGGAATGTGTATACAGGCTCAGCTTGTAGCTGAAGAGTATTTCGAAGACGGACCCGAAGCCTGCCCGCTAACTCCAGAAGCTTTTGTTAGTTGGGACTTCGAAAAGAACCGCAAGAAGCCTAAAGAGTGGGTCGATCCGTTTGCTACCTACGAACGTCCTGACGTGACGATTGATTACGTAGAGAAAATGGAACGGGTCAACTTCGATCCGTCTAAACCTGTCCAAGAAAAACCGGAGTTTAAAGAGTGGACCTCGCTCAAGACACCGCAGATTTAAAACCAAAGAGTTGGGACACCGGATTTCCAGATAAGGAAGTCTCAGAAGCCATCATGAGACTTTCAATCAAGGACACCGAGGAGATACCTAGACAAATAAAAGCCCGCAGGTACGAGGTCCATCAATACCTTAGATCTTGGTTAAGGATGTCCATGTCTTATCGTAAGGCCAATTACGAGGACAAGTGGAATAGATGGCGAAGGAACTGTAGGAACATTTATGACCCGCAAGCCAAAGCCCGTAAGGAAAGGTGGCAGAACTCGATGTTCGTCCCCATCTCCATGCAAAACAAGGAGATCATCAAGGGACAGCTTTACAGGACCCTTATCTCAGGATTGCCTTACTCTCTTTCTCCACGACCTTCCGGGTCTATGGACGAAAGTCAAGATATTAAAACGCTTGTACTCCGTGAAATGGAGAGGTCGAAATTCGAGGTAACCTCTAACAATTTCTTCGACGACCTCTGTGTGTACGGAACGGCGTTCATGAAGATTTACCACGAAGTAAGACGGGCAAGACGTTCTAAGAGGATACCCACCTATCAGCCACCTTCGATGGAACAGATGGCACAGATGCAAGCCACCGGACAACCTCTACAACCTTCTGGATTTCAGCGTCTACCAGCGGAACCGACCGTAATTTATAAAGGCATCGCCAATTACCACGTTTCCATATGGGATATGTTCTTCTCTAACAATCAAAGGACGGTACAAGGCGACTCCCATTGTCAAAGATATCAACTCACTCTTCAAGAAATAATCGACGGAATAAAAGATGGCTATTTCTTTCCTGAAGCCTACGAGAAGCTTAAGGATGTCGGTGAGGAAGTCAATCCTCCCGAAGACAAACAACCCGAGTGGGCGGATCTTTACAAATCTCAGGTAAGGACGCCCAAGAGTTTCTTCGCCGTTCCTCACGTCTGTTATGAGTGGTGGGGAAAACTACCCAAGAAGTGGATCTATCTTCGTGAAGAGGAACTAGACCTGGTCGATAATCCAGAGGAACTAGTCTCAGCCAAAGCCGTTTTCGCTAACGAAGTGCTTTTAGCCGTAGACGAAAATCAGGAATACGCGGGTGAAAGTCCGTTCATCTCTACTGGGTACCTCATGGTACCTAACGACATTTACCATATCGGGCCTACTGAGATGGTCGAGCAGCTTCAATCAGCCATCAACGAGGATACCAATCAACGAAGGGACAATGTCCAACTCATACTTAACCGGATGGGTGTTATTTTGGAACGCGCTCTGGTTAGCCGGGCTGATCTTATATCTAGACCAGGGGGAATGATACGGATCAAGTCCAACAGTTCAGATGACGTATCAAAGGCTTTCCAGTGGGCGGATACTCCGGACGTAACTCAGTCCTCTTACCTGGAGACACAGAATCAAGAAAGGTTCTCGCAGTCTCTTGCTGGGGCTCAGGTCGTCGCAGCCGGTGGCGGTCAGGTCAAAGCCAAGGACGTCACCCAGACCAAGGGCGGTATGCAGATCCTCAAGCAAAGTACGGCAGACAGATTTGCTTATTACGCGATGGTCATCGAGGCTGATTTCATTACAGCAGCGATTAAAAAATATTACTCCACGATTTACAACCACATCGACCCGCAGGACATCCAACAAATCCTAGGTCCCGAGAGAGCTTCTAGATTCAGACTAAGGACTCCCGAGGAAATTGAAAATGATTACCACTTCGAACCCCAGGGAGTCTTCTCGACTATCAATCAGCCCATACGTATAAGTCAATGGCAGGCTTTTAGAGATCAATACAAAGGGGCTCCGTTCTTTAACGATATCGAGATGTCAATAATCCTTGGAACCGCTATCGAACTACCTGAACTAGACAAAGTAATCGTCCCGCCTAGAGACCCTATGAGCGGACAGATTATTCCTTTCCAGATGATGCAGCAGATGGCCATGGCGGCCCAAGCGATGAGCGGTCAGCATCAACCCCCGGAGGGACCAGGTAAGTCCGGGGCTAGGTCTACCAAGCCTCAAATGCAAGCCGTTAAAGCCGGTTCCAGAACGCCCCAGGAGAAACCATGACGGAGAAGTCGTTAGAGGAACAGATTTCAGAAGGCCAAGCCGTTAAGGAGATGTTCACCCATTCAGAAGGATGGAAGGTAGTTAAAACCATCATCCTGGAGATACAGGAAAGAGCTTTTAACGAATGGACCGAATTAGATTACGACGCTAAGCCGGAAAAGCAGATGAAGCTTAAATGTACCAAGACCGTATTAACCGACCTAATAAACGAGATCAACGCGACCGTTAAATTAGGCGAAGAGGCTTTACAGCGTCAGGATGAACTTAAAAACCAAGACATCAAAGAAGCCATGGAAGTTTCTTTTAACTCCACTGAGAAGGAAATAGAAAAACTCTCTATGCCTCAGTCTTTCATGGAACGGATTTTTGGACGACAACCCGAAAGGGCCGTCCATAGTGGCCCGTTAAACGGACAACCACAAGAGAGGCAATAGAATGGAACAGGTAACTCAAGAAGCACCGGACCCAGGAAGGATATCAGGGGCGGTTAGAGGCGAGTTCGGACCCCAGCAAATGGATAAGTCCACCGTTGATGAA